>Ga0315554_1000597_pt1 | contig 21525 bp, 11 predicted proteins | sample SalMarSW160370MG_FD_202114 | JGI IMG/M metagenome (GOLD analysis project Ga0315554, IMG submission 202114) | Salt marsh sediment microbial communities from the Plum Island Ecosystem LTER, Massachusetts, United States - Salt Marsh Sediment SW1603-70 ... | reverse complement strand
TTCTCTGCAGGCACTGTGTTATGCTTCTTCGGCAGGGGGGCCGCAGCGCCGGAATGGACTGAATCCGCTCGTCCAACAGTATGCCCGTCTCTGCCTGCAACTACCGATGGCGAATGCGCAACATCAGCAGCGCGCCCGCCAGCGCGCTGGCGGAGGCCACTGCGAACAGGGCAGGATATCCCAGGTAAGCACCGGGGCGCATGGCGTTCAGCCCGTCGATGAGCGGCCCGGCCAGGCGGCTGACCGCCGCAGAACCCGCCGTGGCCAGGTTGGACAGGCCTAGGTACAAGCCAGCCTTCTCCGCGGGGATGAGGTCGGTCGCCCAGGCCCAGTTGACGCTGACAAAAACGCCGGTGGCCATGCCGATGACCGTTCCGGCCAGGTACAGGGAGCGCACATCGTGGACCAGAATGAGCAGGAAGATGCCCACGCTGGCCAGGAGTCCGGAGCCGACATTCAGTCGGCGGCGGCCAATCCGGTCCGACAGCCAGCCCGCAGGAAAGACCAGTAGGGTCAGCGCGATGCCAATGGTGGCCATCAGGTTGCCGGTCACTTCGGGAGCGTTGGAGACGGCCAGCCGGTCCTGGATGAAGTATTGGGCGAAACTCTGCGCGGCATAGATGCCCATCAGTATCAGAAAGCGGGAGGCAATCAGCCAGGCATAATCGGGGTAGCGGCGCAGGTCCACGTCGAAGTGACTTCGCCAGCCGACTCGACGGGGCGCTTCCGCAGGGTCCTGAGGCTCAGCGTCGTTCACGACCATCTCGGCGCGCAAAGCATTCTCAGGGGTATCCACCAGGGTGACCGCGGCGCTTACAGCCAAGACCGCGGCAATCACCCCAAAGGCCAGAGTTGGGTTGTCCTGGCCCATCAACTGCCCGGCCACCAGGGAGGTGACAATCAGGCCGCCCATGTCGAACAGGTTTTTCCATCCCGAAGCCACGCCCCGCCGCTCGCTGGGAACCAGGTCGGGGATGAGACCCTGGGCGGGGCCGTGGGCCGTGTTGGAGGCCACTTGCAGCAGCACGTAGGTGAGCAGCAGCACCCAGAACCCACCCGCAAGAGCCATTCCGGCCAGGATGCCCAGGCTGGCCAGGGTGCCCGCCAATATCCAGGGGCGGCGGCGGCCCCAGCGGGCCCGGGTGCGGTCGCTGAGGCCCCCGGCCAAGGGCTGGACAATCATGGCCAGGATCAGGCCCGCAAAGGTCATGCCTCCGAGATACGTGTTCTTCAGCGACTCGGGCACAAACCGCAGAAGCAGCGCAGGCAGCACGATGGGATGGAGAGCGTTCCACATGAAGGCCAGCCCAAACCAGTAGACGTTCATGGTCACGTAATGCCGGTTCTTCATCTCGCCACACTCCTTGATTGATGAGGTTCAGAATGGACGACATGATACCACAAGTGTCCGCTGCAGAGCAAGTGCCGCGCTACCCCCCCGTCTGGCGGGTGGCGGGCGGCGTACTGTGGTCTGCCCTCGCGCTGCGCCAGCGCTCCTTTGTCCGCGACGCGCGGCGAGCCGTGGCCGGACTGCGCCCTCCGGTGGAAGTGGTCGGCGGCGAACACGTACCGGCCACGGGCCCCTGCCTGATCGCCTGCAACCACTACAGCCGCCCCGGCTTTCAGACCTGGTGGGTGGCACTTGCCATCACCGCCGCCATGGCCGAGCGGCGCGCTCCCGGCGCCGACGCCGAAATCTACTGGGTCATGACGGCAGCCTGGCGCTTCGAGAAGAGTCGCTGGCGGCAGCGTTTCCTCTCTCCGTTGAGCCTTTGGGCCTTCGCCCGAGTCGCGCGGGTCTATGGATTCGTCACCATGCCGCCCATGCCGCCGGACCCAAAGGAAACGCAGGAGAGGACGGTGGCAGTGCTGCGCACGGTGCGCCTGGCCCGCCGCCTGGCTCGCACCGGCGGCGTGCTGGCCCTGGCCCCGGAGGGAAGAGATGTGCCCGTCGGTCTGGCGGAACTGCCGACAGGAGCCGGAACTTTCCTCGCGCTCCTGGTAGAGGCAGGCATGCCCGTGCTGCCCGCCGCCGTGACAGAGTCGGGCGGCCGCCTGCGCGTCTCCTTTGGCCTCCCCTTCGTGCCCACTATCCCAGCCAGCAAGGCCGAACGCGACGCCGCGGTGGCCGAACAGGTGATGGCCGCCATCGCTCGTGTGATGGCGTGACGCCTCACCGTTATGCCGGGCTTCCCGGTCGTTCCGCTACCCTCTCGGCGATGTGCGCGGAGAATCGCAGAATGCACACGAACCTCTATCAGGCCGAGACGCGTCCTATCGAAGCGCGCTTTGCCGCAGCACGGACGGCGTGCTATACTCCATGTCCGACTGGGATGAGCCAGGCCCCACTGCCTTGGCGTGCCGGGCTGGCAGAGCAATCGCACGAACCTGGCGCACCGCACGCAACTCGCTGTGCCTGGCGGTTGGAACGAACTCAACACTCTGTCCCGTGAGGAGGTCAATATTGCCCAAGCGCTCTAGAAAAAGCCTGCGGAAGCCGCGCTCCGGCTCGCGGCCATTGCAGCGGGGTACCATATCACCTACCCTGCAAGCCAGGCTGGACGAGGCGGTCCATCTGCTCGAACACGGCCAGCCTGACAAGGCTGTCAATCTGCTGGAGCCGCTGTGTGAGAAGCATCCTCGCCAGGCCCCGCTGCACCACACGCTTGGGGTTGCCTATGCGGCGGTGGGTGCCTTATGGCGCAGCCTGGATGCCCTCGAACGCGCCTTTGAGCTGAGCCCCAATATGGCGTACCTAGAGTCGCTGGCCAGTCTCTATCTCCAACTCGAGATGACCGCCCATGCTCTTGATGCGTTTCGCCGGCTCCTGCGCTCAGCATCAGGAGACGCGACAGAAACGGGTCATGCCGAATTCTCCATAAGCAGTTTGAGAGGAGTCATGGACTCTCTGGAGCACCGCATTCGCCTGGCGGCCGACGCCCTGTCCATCCCCGCCGCACGTGTGGAACGAGGGCTCCTCGAACTGGAGCACGGCAATCAGACCCTTCAGCGGGGTGACTATTCCGCGTGCATCAAGGCCAACCGAAGGGCCGTCAACCTGCTGGGAGACTGGCCTCCTCCGCACAACAATCTGTCCCTCGCTCTCTTCTACAGCGGCAGCCCCAAGGAGGCCATCGCCACCGAGCGCCAGGTGTTGGAGCGCAACCCGGCCAATGTCCAGGCATTGAGCAACCTCTGCCGATTCCTTGCCTGGACCGGCCAGACGGAGCAAGCCCAGTCCGTCTGGGCTCAACTGAAGACCCTGCGTCCCGCCAACGCAAGCGAGTGCCTCAAAATGGCCGAGGCGGCGGCCACCCTGGAGGACGACCAAGCCGTCTACGACCTGCTCCGACCGTGGGCGGAGCCGAGACTGCAGGATGAGATTCCGCCCTCCGTATTGCCCTATGCAACGTTTCTCCTTGGCGTTGCCGAAGCCAACCTGGGCAAGGCTGAAGCAAGACGCCGATTCGAGGCGGTGCAAGACCTGATGTCCGGCGCACCCCACCTGCTCGAGGCCGTAAAGGCAGGTCAGCCCGGGCCAGGATTCGCCAGCCGCTATCCCTACTTCTCGGTGAGCGAGATGCTCCCAGCGCACTACCTGCCCGAATTGCTCGCTCTTGTCGGGGGCAAAGACACTCTCACCGACGAGCAGTTCCGCAGACAGATGGACGGCTTTCTGGCCCGTTTTCCCCAGACTGTACTCGTGGCCGAGAAGTTGCTGTGGGAAGAGGAACAGGCCGAGGCTGGGATGCTGTTGCTGGAAGCGATAGGCACTCCTTCGGCGTATGCCGCCCTTCGGCGCTTTGCTGTCAGCCAGGCGGGAGAAGACAGTGTGCGAATCAAGGCCCTGCATGCGCTGGTCGAGGCCGGCGTCATCGACCCTTCGCATACACTCCGCGTCTGGGCCCAGGGCGAATGGCGCGACGTCCAGTTGCACACATACGAAATCTCGGAGCCAGAAAGGCCCGATGACGACCCTGAGGTGGCTCATCTGATGTCCCGCGGGGAGGAAGCGCTGGAGGCTGGCGACGACAAACACGCAGTGGACCTGTTCAGGCGCGCCCTGGAGCGCGACCCCAATGTCAAGGAGGCCTACAACAACCTGGGGGCAATCTATGCCCGGCGCGGAGACCACTCCAAGGCCAAGCAGATGTTCCACGCTGCCCTGGAAATCGATCCCACCTATGTTTTCCCCCTCTGCAATCTGGTGGTGTACCTGCTGGATGACGATGACCTCGACGCCGCCGAGGCCATGCTCCAACCGCTGGCAGACCGCCCCCAGTTCCGTCCGATGGAGATGGCCTTCTACTCCTACCTCCAGGCTCGCCTTGCCATTGCCAGGGAGAACTACGGTGCTGCGCGCAACGCGCTGGAGATGGCGCTGCAGGTCGTACCGGACTATGCGCCAGCCAGGGAGATGCAGCAACAACTGAACGCGTTTCCGGGCCTCCCTGAATCCCTTGTGGCATACAGAGAGAGGGAGGACAGGCGAAAGAAGACCCGGCGACGCCGCCTGCAGTCGCAACTTTCGACGCGCGACCCACGGCTTGGCGACGCGTTGTCCCTCTACACCCGCGAACTGCTGACGAGCATGGGCAGGGTGATATGGCCCCACAAGGGCTGGTCGGGACTGCGCAAGGCCGACCTGCTGTCCGAGTTGGTGAAAGCGCTCCAGTCGCCCGAGGCCATAGACCATATCCTGGACGGTCTGACCAAAGAAGAGCGCACGGCAGTGCTGTCCCTGCTGAGCCAGGGTGGGCACATGCCCTGGCTTGACTTCGACGCTCGGTTCGGGAACGACATGGACGCATCGCCCTACTGGCAGTGGCACCAGCCGACGACGACGATGGGGCGATTGCGGCAGCGCGGGCTGCTGGTGGAAGCGACAGTGGACGGAGAGTTGCTGGTAATCATCCCGCTCGAATTGCGCCAGCCCCTGGCAGCCAGATTGGGTTTCGCCGACTGAGAAGTCCCCCTCGGCATTGTCTTGAGTCGCGGCGCGTTTCCTCGAACGGCCCAGCCGTCTCCCGCGCCGCTTCCCGCCATCCCCGCCAGCCGGGCCCAACGGGATGCCGCGGTGGCCGAACAGGTGAGGGCCGCCATCGCTCGCGTGATGGCGCAAGCCTGCAGGTTCGGCACGAGTCATCTCACGGCGCTGGCCTGCCGCTCTCGGCACTCCCGGGCGGCCAGCATGGGACAGGCCCACGAGTGATGACCGTTCGGAGTTTGGTTGCGAGATTTGTCAGCAACGCCCTTTAGTCCTACAATTCGCGGTGGCCGACATCCTTGCCGCAACGGAATCCACGTCGGGTTCACGGAGATTTCGCACAAGATTGCCGCCGCGTCCGCGGAAGCTACCATAGAATGTTGATTCTGTGCAACAAATGAGACCATTCCTTTCCTAGGCCTCGATAGAGCGAGCGTCGAAGGTTCTGCAGAGGTTTGAATATGAACAACGCTATCGTCATTTTGGCTGCTGAGGCAATCGCAGCGTATCTGCTGGTCTTGTGGGCACATTCACTGCGAACGCGCATGGGCCTGGGCCCGTTCTACGCGCTGCTTGGCGGACTCACAGCGGCCATGTCGTGGATTACCGACGCAGGGCTGAAGGTGCAGATGGCCGGCATTACGTTCGTGGTCGGCTCCACTGTGTTCTACACGGCCCTCATCCTCGGCGTGTTCGTGGTATACGTCTTTGACGGGCCCCACTCCACACGCATCGCCATCCTCGCGGTGGCAGGCGTCTCGGCGCTGCTCCCAATCATCGCAGCCGTTCTCCACGCGCAGATGGGCATTACGGGTGAAGCGGCCCTCCGCTACATCCCCGTCCCCAGCCTGCGTATCAACACAGCCTCCGTCGCCACCACCATCTGCGACCTTATCTTCCTCGCCATGGCATGGGAGTTCCTGGGGACATCGCGCCTGCGCATCGGGACAGGGCTGCGAACCTTCGCCACGCTGCTGGGAGTCATGTGGCTGGATGTCCTGCTGTTTGCGACAGGCGCGTTTGCCGGAACCCCCGGCTACGTGAGCATCATGCAAGGCACCCTGCTCAGCCGCCTCGTCATGTCTGTGTTCGCATTCCCGTTTCTCCTCATCTACCTGAACTGGCAGAATCGCGAGATGGGCGCGGTGATTGAGAACCGCCCAATCTTGGCGATTCTGAGAGAAGTGGACGACGTGCGCACCCAACTCGACCTGGCGAAGCGAGAAATCGAACGCCGCAAGCGGGCGGAGCAGGCTCTGCAGGACAGCGAGGCCCGATACCGCGGCCTGTTCGACTACGCCCTGAGCGGCGTCGCGGTGTACGAAATCATAACCGACTCCGAGGGCAAGCCTGTGGACTATATCTTCCTGGAAGTCAACCCGGCCTTTGAGCTCCAGACAGGACTCCGCCCCGACCAGGTCATCGGAAAGCGAGCAACCCAGGCTGTCCCAGAGCTGAAAGACGCTCCCTTCGTGGAAATCTACGGGAACGTGGCGCTGACGGGGAAGCCGGTGGAGTTTGAGGAGTTCTCCGAGCCTCTGAACAGGCACTATCAGATTAGCGCATTTTCCCTCGGCGAGGGCCAGTTCGCCACCGTGTTCAGGGACATCACCGAACGGAAACAGGCCGACGCAGAGCGCGAGCGGCTCATCGCGAGGCTTCAGGATGCCCTGGCCCAGGTCAAGCAACTGAGCGGGATGCTGCCCATCTGCGCGTCTTGCAAGAAGATCCGCGACGACGCAGGGTACTGGCACAACGTCGAGGAGTACGTGCGCGACCACTCCAATGCCGAGTTCAGCCACGGCCTCTGCCCCGACTGCGCCCGCAAACTGTACCCAGAGATGTTCGACGAAGAATAGGCCAGCGATGACGCCAGACCAGGCCGTTGGGTGCCGTTCAACGACAATTCGGCGGCCATTGCGGGCTAGATCGTCTCCGCCAGCAGCGCCTTCGCCTTCAATGTGTACACGTCGAACTGCTTGGAGGAACGCCCCCGGCTGCCGCGGACTGCGTCAACGCTGCTCGCCACCCGCAACTGCACTGCTGCGCGCGTCCTACTCCACCCGAATGTCGTCCAGGAACAGCCGGTCGTCCGGAATGCGCTCGCCCGATGGGGTGTGCATCTCCAACCGTGTCATCGTCAGCGGGTCATACATGCCCACCGCGATATGGTATTCGCCTGGTTCCTGAGGCGGAAAAACGTGGACATCGGCGACGAACTCGCCTTCCAGCCAGCCGGTGGTCGGGCGCAAACCGTCGGCTGGGGCAACGTCCCTCTGCGAAACGGTTTCCCCGCCTGCATCCAGCAAGTGAACGAAGACCCTATAATCCGTGTCCACTGACTCCAACGCGCGCCAGTACAGGGTCAAGCGGATTGGTTCGTCGGCTTCCCACACTCGCTTGTCCAAATCGTAGCCCAGCAGTTCAGCCTTGCCGCCCAGGTTCACCGGCACGGCCAGCGGGTGCTGCATGGGCGGCGGGGTCATGATGCGTGGCACACCCGCCACGCTCACCGTGCCAATGGACACCCTTTCGCCCTGCCCAGACAGGCCCACGCGCAGTGTGTACTGGCCGCTTGCGATGTCATTCGGGAGACGCAGCAGGTACCGCTGGCGCACGACTTCGTCGGGCTCCCATCGCGCCGCAGGGTATTCGGTCGCGAGCGTGTACTCCCACCGGGCAGCAACCTGGCCATCACTTCCCTGCATTTCCAGGACCACGCTCAACGGCCCGGTCGCCTGCTGCGCTGCCTGCCACCACACCTCCGCGGTAATCTCCTCGCCAGGGCGGCGCTCCACGTCCAGCGGGCTCCAGTCCCAGATTCGAACAGGGCCAACTATTGGAGCCTGGGTTTTCGCAGGCTCCACCCAGGGCGGCGCTTCGGTGAGGCGCACCTCCCCTGCGTTGATGTAGTATCCCTCCATCGCCCCCTGAGCGTCCTGCACGGGCAAAGGCGCGGCATTCTCGCCGGACAGGATGAGCCGAACCTGGTACGTTCCCGGCGGCAGCGATGGGTCTACAGGAATTTCGAGCCACTGCCACACGCGGTCCCCCGCTTCCCATTCGGCAGAGATGTACGCCATCTCGTCGGTCTGCGCCCAGCGCACACCCTGCGAGTCCACAAGGTGTGCGGCGAAAGCGCGGGAGCCGTTCACCGACCTCAGCACTTCCCACTGAATGCTCACTTGCAGCGGCTGGTCGCGGCGGGCGGTCTGAGGTACGTCCACGCTCCACACCACCGCCTCGTCGGCAAAAGCAGCGACCGGAACGGGCGGCGTCTCCAGTGCGGGTGGACGGCAGATGCGATACAGCGTGACGCTGACAGTACCGGCAGGGCCGGCGAACTCCTCCTCGGAACAGGCTTCCTTCTCCAACACCTGCAGGGCCTCTGGGATGAGATTGGTATTGTTCACCGGCACGAAGTAGTCCTGCTCTCGCCCATCCCAGGCGGGCAGCGCGACGGCACGACTGCCCACCACCCACTTCGCGTCCACAACCTGTGGCTCCGTGAAGACAATGGAGGGATGGCGGTACTCCTCAGATGCGATGATGACGCGGTGCCCTGCCTCCATCTCCGGACCAAGCAGTCGTCCAATCTCGACGTAGTCACTGTGAAACCCGTAGTAGGTTCCGGGGGCTGTCCCCCAAACCCTGAAGTAGTAGACGCCACCCCAGACCGCTTCGGCAGCAAGGACGACGGCCAAAGCCAATACAGCGGCCTTCCCGGCAGCACGGCGGTTCGCCCACCGAAGGATGCCGTCCATTCCCACCGAAGCCAGGCCGTAGATGGTGGGGATGGCGCCGAACATGCGCTGCCCGACCGGCATCGGATTGGCGGAAAAAACAGGGGGGAGACTCATCACAATCCACCAGACCAGCAGCACGCCGTATTCTGGTTGCCTCCACTTCCACAGGGCTAGCGCCACGCCCAGCAGGAAGAACGGACCGATGAGCACGTCGAAGATAGGTCGGCCGTGCAGGCTGTACTGCGTGTTCATGTCCCAATGAGGCAGATAGGTGATGCCCACCTGACGGGCATTGTCCGCGATGATGCTCAGAGCGCTTCTGCCTCCGGCCTGGGCCCACACGCCGACCTGGTTCGCGCGCTCCCAAAAGTCCTGGGGATTCCGCAAAAAGTGAACGCCCAGCGGCACGAAAATCAGGACAGCCGCTATCACCGCCAGCAGGATTCCCCACCAGCGCGCTCGGAACCGCGCCCTGTCTACGCAGAGCAGGTAGACCAGGATGAGAATCATCGCAATCGGGAAGAACCGCGCCGCCAAATAGATGTACACCGTGCTCCCCACGGCTACGCCGCCCAGTGCCAGGAGTACGGGCTTGCCATCGCGGTAGCCGCGCCACAGCAGGTAGATGGCGACGCTCTCCGCCAGCGGCATCAGCGTCCAAGAAAACCCGGTGCGCGTGACGTTGAAGTGCCAGTAGGCCGTGGCGGTGAGAATCGCCCCCAGCAGGGCGAGGCGGCGGCCAAACATTTCGCGGAAGGCCAAGTAGGCTGCGGGGATAGTCGCCGTGCCGATGAGGGCGGAGGTCAGGCGCAAGCCATAGGCGCCCGGCCCGGTGAACAGATACACCAGGGCCACCAGGTACATGTAGAACGGCTCGCGCCCCGTGTACGAAGGGAAGAAGACCGGAAAGTGGCCTTGGTAGATGTACTCGCCCTGCAAGCCGTAGACCGCCTCGTCAAAGTGCAGGCCGGGCGGGAAAGTGCGCAGAAGATAGAGGCGAAGGAACGCGCCCCCAAGCGTGATGAGGGCCAGCGCGATCCATTCCCACCGTGCCCAGGCCAACTTCCCTTTTGGCGGTAGCGCAGAACGCGACATGGTCTTTTTTGACTCCTTGCATGAGCATCTTCCTGCGTGGCGAATCTATGCAATCGTCAGCAGGAACAAGGTCGGCAGCTGGTCACTTCCACTGCACGGTGATCTGGCCAAGTACAATGCGCCGGTCTGGTTCCTGTTTCCCCCCTATCGTTACAGGAAGCCGATCGAAGGTCGGTGTTGAAGGGTCGTACATCCCAACCTCCAGCAGATACTCACCGTCCGGCAGATCCAACTTCAGCGGTATCTCATACGGGTCTACGATGAACTCCCCTTCAATCCATCCATTTGTTGGTCTATCCCCATCGTCTGGAGGAGAGTCTTTCTGGCCGGCCATTGAACCATCGGGGCCCAGCACATGCGTGAAGACGGTGTAGCTTCTCGCTGGGCTGCCCGTAGCCTGCCAGTAGAGGGTTAGATGCACCGTGTCGCCTGGGGCCACTGTCTGCGATTCCAGCGCATAGCCGATCAACAAGATTGAATCGCCCAATTCAGCGCGCAGGGAGTGCTGTATGTCCTTCGGAATCTCCATCAGCCGCTGGCGTCCTCCCACGACGAGTTCGCCTATCTGCCCGGTGCCCAGTGATTCCTGTATCTCTTGCCCTCGGGCGTCAATCAACCCAATCTCAAGAGATAGCGTGTCTGGGCCAATATCGCGCGGCAGAGCCAATACGTGATAACTGCGCACAAAGCCACCTGCGTACCATTGGCTGGTCGGATAGACATCGGCCCACAGGGCGTCTGTCTGTTCAAGTCGGGCCTGTCCGCTGCTGTCACTCAGGCGGATGCGGACGCTATAGTCACCCTCCGGCTGGGAAACAGACTGCCAAAAGAGCACGAGCGTGACTTTGTCCCCCGGTCTGACCTCCTTCGCCATGGTGTACCCGCGAAGGGCTATCTCACCGCCGAATTCCAGAGAAGCGTGCGTTTGGATCGGGATAGACTCTATGGGTACGGGAGCCAACGCTCGTTCCATGCGAACTGGCTGCGCGAGTCGAATCTGTTGACCCAACGCCTCGCCCGTATCGGCGAGTATGGGCAACTGCTCGCCTGCAGCAGACATGCCGATGTGCACCCAGTAATCCTGAAGCGGGAAGTCCCCTGTGGTTGGGATGGCGAACCAGTTCAAGGCGATATCCCCGGAGTCCCAGTCCCACGCTGGATAGCCTATCCCATCATCCTGAGCCCAAAAGTTCTCTTGCGAGTCTCGCAGATGCGCGAAGAAGACAGGAGCCTGTGAGTAGTCTCCGGTGTATTTCCCCAGTGGCCTCCAATAAATCACGGCGCGGACGGCATCGGCCTGTCTGACCGAGTCTGGCATGTCATAGCCCATCAGAGTAGCGACCTGACCGAGTTGAGCATTTAGAGGTTCAGACGGCGCTATCTGTCGCTGCTCTTCGGCAACTTCCAGTGATACTCGGTATACTGTGATGATCGGCACCCCGCGCGGGTCAGTTGGTTGGTAGATGGGATCCAGACCCAAAAAGTATTGTTTGGCGATGAAGTCGGGCAACGGCGCAGAGGCGGTAAACACGTAGAGGACGTCCAGGCCGCTCGGCGTTGCTGGCAGAACAAACGCCTGCCTCCCATCAAACCACTTGATTTGATACTCCTTGTGCAGCTCAGTGTCCATAACATAGCGGTCCAGATCAAAGGCGAAGTCTGTTGAGATGCACACGAGTGGGCGATCTGGCAGCGTGTTCAGATAGCGGGCGGTTTCAGCGATGTCCGCTTCGTAGATCGGGCGAGGCTCTTCCGCGTTCGCCCACACAACGAAGTAGTTCTTGTAAGTGACAGCAGCGCCTGCGATGAAACCGACAACCAGAAGCGCGCATACAAACATGTCCGCAGCCTGCACCTTCCTCCGAAGATAGTCCCAGGACGTTACGATCCCAACCGCTGGCAAAGCGAGGATAGCTGGCATTGCGCCAGCCGCCTTCAAAGAGGATGCCCCATCGCCCGAAAGCACGCTTGGGGCCAACATGACCACCATCCATATAACCAGCAGCACCCCGCGCGGGTTCTTCCAGCGGTACAGGCAGACAAGCAAACCGAAATAGAAGAATACCCCTGTGACAATGTCAAAGACGGGCAACCCCGAAAGGTTGTATCGCCAGTCTATATCGCCTTTGAAAGTGAACATCGCGAGCATAGAACCCGCTGATTTGAGCACCGGCATCAGATTTCCTGACACCAGTTGGTCAACGGTATAGTTCAGTACACTAACCCGGCCACTGACCGCTTCAGGGTTGCGAAGCATATACAGTCCCAGAGGAGCCATGACGGCCAGCGCAGTCACCAACCAGAGCAGAACAGCAGGCCACTGCTTCCTGATGCTGTCTCGGCGCACTATGGCAACGTAAGCAAGAAACAACAGGGGCACAAGGATCGCAATGCGCCCAGGTATGTATGTGTAGAAGGCAAGTCCAAGTGAGGCCCCCGATAGGATCCAGTACACAACGCGCTTGTTGGACAGGCCCGTCCACAGAAGGTACAGGGACAAAGTGAGCAGCATTGGCAGGCTAATCGCCCTCAAGCCAACTCTGCTGTCGAAAACATGCCAAAACGATATGGTCGTAATAGCAAGGGTTAGCACCGCGGTTCTCGAGCCGAAGAGTTTCCGCATCAGCAAGTACAGAAGTATTTGCCCCGCCACGCCGCAGAACACCGCGGGGAGGCGAACCGCCAGCGGATTGCGTCCGAGAAGGGCAATGAAGCCAGCCATCAGGTAGACGAAGAAAGGTTCCCGCCCATAGTTCCCGGTGAAGAAGATCGGGCGCGTCCCAATCAATACCTGCACAGCATCGTGCGCATTGAAAGCCTCGTCGTGTTGGAGACCAGGCGGTGCGGCCTCCAACATATAGAGCCGAAACGCCAACGAAACGGCGAGAAGCAGAGTCACCAACAGGATTTCCCGTCGGGTCGGTGGTCCGCTTTCCCTGGGCTGGAATATCTCTTCTGTCGACAAGCCTATCTCCGCTTCCCCTGGGTGCTACATCGGCAGATCCTGACACAACACGGCTAGTTTATACGGCGATGGGTGTTTGGTCAAACGCTGCGCCAGTTGGACTCGGCTTCACCTGAACGGTTCGCGCCCCGCGTATGAAGAGAAGAAGACCGGAAAGTGGCCTTGGCAGATGTACTCGCCCTGCAAGGCGTAGACTGCCTCGTCAAAGTGTAGGCCGGGCGGGAAAGCGCACAGAAGATAGAGGCGAAGGAACGCGCCCCCAAGCGTGATGAGGCCAGCGCGAGCCATTCTCTTCTTGTCCAGGCGAGACTCCCTTTCGACGGCAACTCAGCGCTCCGCGATTTCCGGCCATTGCCTTTTCGTCAGTCGCACGCTATAATACTCGTGCAGAGGAGGTGACCAATGCCAGACAGGAGAGATTCAGCAATCGGCGGGCCGACGGCACCGCAGCGCAGTGGCCCGCCATCCCACTTTCTCGTCATCGTCCCCGGCTACATGGGCAGCAAACTGCGAGACCGCACCACCGGCGAAACTGTGTGGGTGGACTTCGGCTCCATGCCCAAGAACCCTGTCCACTGGCAGGGCTGGCTGGACCATCTTCTTGATACGATGGCCTACCCAAACGACAATCTGGAACCGTCGGGCATCATGGAGGAAGTCGTCATCGTGCCGCCTTGGGCCAAGCAGGAGCACTATGGCCGTCTGTTCCAGGCGCTGGAAAGGATGGGCTATCGGGCCGATCCCACACGCCACGCGGAGAATGAACTGGACGTCCACGCGTTCGCCTACGACTGGCGGCAGGACAACCGCATCTCTGCCCGCCAACTGGCTGAGGCAATCGATGGGTGGCGAGCCTACCACCCCGGCGCGCAGGCGTGGATTATTGCCCACAGCAACGGTGGCCTGGTGTCCAGGTGGTACATCGAGAAAGAAGGCGGGAAGGACCAGGTCGGCCGCCTTTTCCTCATGGCGTCCCCCTGGGACGGGTCGCCGAAATCCATGCGCATCCTGTTCGGCGGCCTGGACATGCTCTTCCGACGACGATTCAATCTGTTCGACCTGCCCAAGCGCAGCCGTGACCTGCTGCGCACGTTTCCATCCGCCTATCAGCTCATCCCCTACCACGACCCGTTCCTGCGAAACGAGGACAATCAAACCGTCGACCCCTTCACTAACCTCGGTTGGATAGACAACCAAGAGCAGCACCAACTGCTCTTGCAGGGCAGGCGTTTCAACGAGGACCTGGAGGTAGTGCCCAGTGTCGAAACCCTCTGCTTCTTCGGGCGGAAGAAGCCGACTGTGACGTACGGCGTCGTGGACTTCGAGGCCCAGGGCCGGTGGAAAGACATCGCGTGGGCGGCCACGGAAGCCGGTGACGGAACCGTCACAGAGCGCAGCGCAGTGCACCCTCACGCCCACAGGGAGTTGCCCTTTGCCGTGGGACATGGCGACATTTATGTCAACCCCGCGGTGCTCGAATTCCTGGAGTGGGAACTGGTGGACAAGTACCGGCGGGACGCCCGCGCTCTCGTAGCGACAGCCAAACTCAGCGTCCTGTTCGAGCCAGACCGAGACGTCTACGCCCCGGGCGAGTCTATCGTCATGTCGGCACACGTCCTCGGTGCGGAAGACGAGAGCGGCAAGCGCCCGCCCGTCGAAGACGCCGCAATCCAGGTTGTCCTCGAATGGCAGGGCTCCCTTCCGGGCGACGCGCCCACCCGCGCTCCGGAGCGGTCACTTCGGGCGTCGCTTGCGCCGACCGACGAGCCAGGGCGGTATGCCTCGGAGATGCGGGCACCAGAGCAGGAAGGCTACTATCGGCTGACCGGCGTGGTGGACGTCATGGGCGAAGCAACTGTGAACCTGAGCGAGTTGATAGTCGTGGAGGAGGCAGAGTAGGGCCTGCGGCGGCGCCAGCCTTCAAGTCAGGCCGGCCCACCTCGCCGGATGGCTCCACTTGGCGCCTTTCTGGGCGGGGCCGGTGGGCCCCTCGGTGCTTGGCACCGTCGGCAAAGGCATCGCGAAGAAGCCAAGGTCCACCTTGCGCCGGAGCAGCGCGCCCCATCTCCCTGCAAAATTCATGTTCCACGCCTTGTCGGCAAGCGCGATTGGCTCGCCCCACCCCTGATTCACGTCGGCATGAGGCGGGCCGATGGAAAGGAAGTTGCCCTCGGCGAAGTCCGGCAGAAAGGCTGGTGGCACGGAATAGGTGCCTTTGTCCAGATAGTTCGCGTGCGAACCGCAGCCAACATAGACAACTGGATGCGTCTTTTCGCCTCCGCGGCCCCTGACCCTGGCTGGCACATCCTCCCATTTTGCCGTGCTGGGTTCGTACACGTACGGGAACTTCACATGCCGCGAGTAGGCTACATAGCGCGGCCTGAGACTCTCATCGTCCAGGAGCACGTAGACGACCTCCCAGTCGCCTTCGTGGTGGTTGAACCAGTCGTTGTAGGCGTAGAGAAACCAGTACTGAAGAACCCGGTAGGGCCCGTCCTTGCACACGTGCCAGTGGTAGACGGGCGGGTATTTCCGCCAGTTCTCCCGGTACGGCTTGTATTTCTCCAATGCCCTTCTGTAGACCACTGGCGGGAGATGGGCCAGTCCCTTGACTTCCAGCGCCACCAACTCCTCGCCGACGCCCGCCAAGCCGGAATAGGACAACGGCTGCTCGGCTTCGTTCGTCCGGGTCCTGCCATGTCCTTCAGCGGGGTCAGTGGCAGAGAGTGTCGTGCGCTCTATCTCAGTCCGGTCGCCCAATTCCTCCTCGATTTCATCCGCCCTGTCGCTGGTGACAATCAATCGTCCCGTCAAGGAATCTCCCGCCCCGGATAGTTCCAGGTTGGAGTCCAGCCATTTCAACTCATAGCCGCTGCCCTCGCCATCCCGGGGGTCGTTGGCTGCGAATACCAGGTAGCATTCCTCCGGGTTGGCCGCGTTGCCAAGATGTTCGAGAGCGAGGCTGCCCGGCTCTTGCTCATAGTCCTCCTGTGCCTGCCCTGTCCTGCGAAGACCACAGCACTGGACGTAGTGCTCCGCCGCCAAGGGAAAGAAGTTCTCGTATCTGTCCTCGTTGACCTTGCCGAACCGCAGAACCGGTTCATACCTCCTGACGAGGTCTCTGTGTCCCTTGATCCATTGGAAGTAGTCGGTCTTTCCGGTTTTCCATCCCATGCGGATTCCCCCTGCCGCTGCCGCGCCAACCGCGAACTGTTGAGTCGCATAGCCCCAGGCTGTCGGATGGCAGCGCCTCTTGCTGCTATCGCCGCGCCAGCCACAGCACCGGAGTCCCGCTCTCACGCAGAGTCTCGAACACAGTGCCCAACTGCTCTGGAGGCACGGGTTCCATCGCAACGTCGATGCCGACTTTGCCCACGTACTCGGCGATGAGGCCGGCCATCACAGCGAGTTGCTCATCTCCTTCGGGGAACACCATCCTGGCCCCAAAGCCGCCCCCGTAGCCCATCTCGGCCAACATCTCCTGTGCCTGCCCAGGATTGTACGCCACGCTTCGGGCGTCGACATCCTCACCGCCAATGCTGCTGACAAACGCGACCTCTTCTCCAGGCAGGACAGGCCCGAGGATGGCATCCTTGTCCAGCGCCAGCAACACGGCCTGCTGGCCTGCACCGCTCTCCAGAGCGCCGCCGCCCGCAACCAGGGAAATGGTCACGACTTCGGGCTTCTCAAAGAACGGCCACTCGTCGGGCAGCACGCCATCCTGCTGCGCCCGCCGGCCGATGTCGTCAATCCAGTCACGAATCTGCAGCGCATCCACCAGAGGCGGCAATCTCTCCACAGACAGGGGAGTCCGTGCGGGCACCCCTTCAAGTTCAGGTGAAATCTCCCCCGGCATGGTATACAGGAAGCGGCCTGCATCAACGGGAATGCCCTCCGGAGCCAACTTGCGCGTCTCGAAGTCTATCACCGGCTGCACCTGAACGCGACCCCTGAAGACAATGACGAGAGTCAGCCTCCACTTGGGAAGGTAGGTCACGGAGAACGCGGTCCCCCCGATGAGCACCCGACCGCCGGGAGTATCCACGATGAAACGCGCAGCACAGTCGACGTTGAAGTAGCCCGTTCCCTGCTGGGCGCACGTTGTCAGGCCTGTGGCCTGCTCGTCCTCCGTACACGTGGACACCTGGATGATTGAATCCCTGAACACGTACAGCGCGCCACTGCAGTCGACCAGTTGCATCTCCGCCTGGCCGGTGTCATCCGTCTTGATGGCATCGCCCACGCTGAGGTTCTTCCAGTTGTCGTGGGCGAGAAGCGGTGGGTTCGTGGTCGGAGATCCCGCCCACACGACTGTGGCCATCCGTCGGACCTTGTCCTGCGTGACTTTGGGCTCGCACGTGCAGTTCCAGGCGGTCGAGGCGATAAGGGCAAAGACAAGCGCCAAAGTGCCGAAACAGAACAGCATCCACCGCCAGCGGGCATCCCTCGACTCCCTCATGGTTCCCCTCCTTTGCTCTCGCGCGACCCTGTCTCCAAATCGCGAGATGTGAAATGACGCCTGGCAATGTGCATCCCCCAAGTCATCCCCACGGTCAGCACGACCCCGACCAGGGCCGCATCTGCCAGGCCCACCAAGTCCGCCCAACGGGGCACCCGTTCTGCGAAACCTGGCCACCAGTGTTCGAGCAGGCTGCTGAAATACGCATTGTATCGACTGCCGGGCCAACTGATGGCGATTCCAAGGCCCTTGTCCCCGGCAAGGATGAAAAGGAACTGCGTCAGCGTGGCGCCAGCGATGGCGCTTCCGAGCCGCAGAATCCACCTGCCAAAGCCCTGACGCCAGCCAGCCGCAGGCTGCCCGTAGAGCGCCAGGCTCATTCCCAGGCCAAACAAGAAACCCAGCGGAGCGACCAGCGGCCTCTGGAAAAGTTTGAGGCCGTTGAGCCAGGCTTCCAGGAGAAGAGCCAAGCCGCCAAACAGGGTGCCCAGGCCCACTGACAGCAAGAACCGTGAGAGGTGGCGTTTCTGTTCTGCTGGCGCTGGCGCGGCCTCAACCTGAAGTGGGCGAAGCAGCAGAGGGTCGGCCAGGAGCAAGCCAGCAGAGAGAAAGAAGCCAAGAATTGCACCCCAATACGCGTACATGCCCAGTTGCACTCCAGGGAGCACCGGCTGCGGACTGAAGATTTCGGGCAGGATGGAAAGGGTGAATCGAAGCACTCCCAGCCCCAGGCCAGCCCCTATGGCTCCCCCGCCGATGAGCCAGCCCAGACGACGGCCGTCGCGCCGCAGCCGCCGCCCCACGCGCCAAAGCCACGCGCCAAAGCGGTCACATGCCGACAGACTCGCATTCAGCCCCTCCATCTCGGGGCCTGCGTCGGCCAGGGTGCCGCGCAATTCTGCCCGGCGCCACCAGCGGCCCGGCCACTTCTTGCGACGACGCGGCCACCGCTCTGCGCTTCCGGCGGCCTGCTCCAGAATCTCGACGCCCTGCTGAGGGTCCGGGGCAAGGGCGGTCAGGGCCAGCACCGCCGTTTGCCTCGCTACCGGCTTCTCGCCATGCACCGCCAACGCCGCCATCTCGCGGAGCGGCTCGCGCTGGCCTTCCCCGGCGGCCCCATCCAGCCTTAGCACCTTTCGCGCTTCGGCCCCAGGCCCTGGCGGGGTCGTCCCAGGCGCGCTCAAAAGGGCGAGCGTCGGCTCACGCACCTGGCGCAGGCGCTCGAGCCACGGGGTCGGGGAGACGTCCTGCGTCACGGACAGGCCCACAGCCGACCGCAGCAGCAGCAATGCCTGGACCGGTGAGAGTTCCAGCCTGTCGTCCGCAGCAGCGAGCCGCTCAAGTTGTGCCTCCGTGGCAGTCTCACCTTTGGCCATCCAGTCCCACCAGGCCGTGTTCAAATCGAAGCGCGCCCTCGATCTCTCCTCTGCCTGCTCGCGCGCATGCTCGTTTGTCACCGGGTGGAAGATGCGCCCTCCAGGAGTGCGCAGATAGAGCACAGGCACACCCCAATCGCGACGCTCCTCATCATCGTCGCGCTGAGTTCTTGCCCACATCGCCGCCCGCCCGAGGGCGACTGCTTCGTCAATCTGGAGACCGGCCACCAGCGCTTCGTAGAAAGCCTCCGAGAATGCAGCCGCCAGGTAGGACTTGACATTGAACTGCATGGCCACCACGCAGGCAATTCCGCCCTTCAACAGCGAGACAGCGACGCTGCTCAGTTTGTGGACACTATCGCGGCGAGCGCTCTCGCAAGCGCCCAGCACCACCAGGCGCACTTCCTTCTCACCGATGAGTTCCCGAATGTCCTCCGCGGAGGCCGGTTTGGCTTGGTTGTGCTCATCGGCGAGGACGAGCCAGCCCTCGCCCTGAATGGATGTGCCCCCAGGTCCCAGCCTCTCTTCGAACTCCCCGTGCCCGCTGAAGTGGAAGATGTCGGTGGTTCGCCCCAGGCTTGCTTTCAGGTCATCCAGGGTAGCGCCGTGCGTTGTGCGGTACTCTTCGGGGGCGCGGTACTCCGGAAGATACGACACCTCGATGCCCTCCACTTTGCCCAACGCTTCTCTGATTCCCATCTGCTCGCCTGGAAGGGCTTCGAGAGCAGGATACTTCTTGAATGGGTGCGGCGTGGCCATCGCGATGACGACGCGACGCCTGTCCAGGGGTTGCGCCGGGGACAGCCACTCGGTTCCCTCCGCCCGCTGTGCCTCACCCGTGAGATCAACGGCCCGCAGTTCCAATGCCTCGTGGCGCACGATAGAGATGCGCGGATTGAGGGCGATGAATCCTGTGACAGGCAAGTTCCCCCCACTGTCCTCGAGGTAGACATACTCCCAAGGCAGGTCGGACAGGTCGGGCGGCAGGCGCAGGCGCAGCCGCAGCCCTTCGTCGGCGTTGAGCCACTCATAACTCTTTGAGAATAGTTCGCGAGTGTGGGGCGGCAGAAGGAGATCGCCGAGGCGCGTGCCCAACTTGATTTGCGAGGCCCTGTCGCTGTCGAACTCCCGCTCCTCAAGTCCTCGGCTCATGTCTACCAGGCGCTCGTAGTCCCAGTTCTTGTCCTGGTCCTTCATGTTCACTGGGTCTGGCTCCTCCGCCTGTCCGACGGGCGAGTCAAAGACAGAGACATTGAAAGACTCGATGCACTCGTGCGCCCCCCTCTTCACATCGTGAGTGAAGAGCACAAAGTCGTGATACGTGCGGATGCCCATGACACAGACTCCATCAATCGCCGCCCCATCCTGCCAAGATGGCGGCGTTCATCGTGCCGCCGAGAGCCTGCCTTCGCGGGCAGGCCCTGCGGCATCTGCGCGCCAGTATCTTTTCGCCACGCCGGAACTGCCCGCGCCAACGTCAGGCTTCGTGATACGCCTTCAGCATGTCCGCCCAGCGGTGCTTCTTCGCGAATTCCAGGTCGTCGTAGTAGCGGGAGACCTGGTGCAGGATGCGGGGCGGCAGGTAGATTGTGGTGCCGCCGCAGCGCTTCACTTTCTGTCCATTGTGCGCCTCGGCGATGACAAAGGCGTTGCCCTCAGGCTGAAGCACGGCCTTTACCGCGAGGGCAGCATTGCGCGTTGCCTCATCCTCGGTTTGGCGCGCCAGTTCCTCGCAGAAGTGAGCGATGTCCCACAGCGTCCCCCGCCAGAAACTGGCCGAGGTGGCGTACAGGGTCTCTCCCAGTTCATACTTGGCCTTGGCCATGCGCGGAATCAGTGTATCCGACAGGGCATCGAGAGGTCCAGCCAGAGCGTCCACCTGGGACAGGTCAAGGGCAGCCTGGGTCACCGCGCCGTCGTGATTCCGCTCGACGTACGACTGCACGTAGGCCTTCGCGATGTGGGCCGCCAGGTCCGCGGTGTCCGCAGCCGGGTTGTCCACCAGGAAGCGCAGAACCTTGTCATAGGGCCAGCCATCGTTAGGCTCGCTCTCCTCCGAAGCGACGATGTAATTCACGTAGGGTCGCGACTGGTAGGCAACTTCCAGGTTGCTCATCAAGCACGCATCCATGCCCAGAATGTCCAGCGTCTGGCCCATCACCTTCACCGCCTGGGCCAACACGTTGCCCAGTTCAATGGTGTCCAGCGAGTGGCCGCTCCCGTCGTCAGAGCAGATAGCGCGCTCATCGACAGATTGGAGGCTGAGAATCTTCTCCCAGGTTGTGCGGAAAAACGCCCGTCCCAGGGAACTCGCCGACCGCTCCGGGGCTTCCCTGCCGTAGTAGTTTGGCGTATGCGTTAGTCGGGCAATGCGGTCAATCTCTGCGGGCTCCCAGCCCCCGCCATGGTTCCAAAGGACGAGGGCGTATCTCTCAGCCGGGTACTCCTGCACCGCCCACTTGACGAAGTTCAGCAACACCTGGGGGTCGCCGCAGTCGGTCTCGCCGAGGGACTCCACGCGCTCGTCCTCGCCGTTTGCCTGGATGTGATAGCGCTTCGTCTCGACCGCCTCACCGATGCGATCGAACTCGACCACGATGTTGACGTCGTCCGTCGAGCCAACGGTGCGCATCTCGTCCAGGTCTTTCTCCCCCGCCGTCGACAGATTGTTGTCACCCGCAAGATACACCATGAACGTCCACTTCGCTTTGTTGCCCACCTTCCTCCTCCCGCCTAGAAACGAAACGACGCTGTCCATCATCCGTGCGAACCACGCTCTCCAGTTCTGCGTTCCCATGATTGGCACCTCCCTTTCCTTACTACGCTACCTGAAGGATTATTTCGTGTTCTCCTTCGGGCATCATCTCCAGCTGATACCCATATTCCTCTGGTTCATG
>Ga0315554_1000595_pt1 | contig 21581 bp, 21 predicted proteins | sample SalMarSW160370MG_FD_202114 | JGI IMG/M metagenome (GOLD analysis project Ga0315554, IMG submission 202114) | Salt marsh sediment microbial communities from the Plum Island Ecosystem LTER, Massachusetts, United States - Salt Marsh Sediment SW1603-70 ... | reverse complement strand
CTCCCGAATCAGCCGGGTATCCGCCGGGTTATCCTCAATCAGTAGAACTCTGACGGCTTTATTGCTCATTTCTTCCCATTCGGTGGCAAGGTGACGATAGTAAGCCAAAAGTCTTCAATCAACTTGATGGCCCTGATAAACTGCTCCAGGTCAATCGGCTTGATGATATAACAATTAGCGCTGAGGTTGTAGCTCTTGAGAATGTCCTCTTCAGCCTGTGAAACGGTCAGGATTACCACCGGTATGCGTTTTAGGTCTTTATCGGCCTTTATCTCAGCCAGCACCTCGCGCCCATCCTTCTTCGGCAGGTTCAGGTCGAGCAGTATAATGTCGGGGCGAGATAGCTTGGCATACTTACCTTTTTGGCGCAGGAATTCCATTGCTTCTACACCATCCCGGGTTACATGCAGCTTGTTGAGTACCCTGCCCTCCTTGAAAGCCTCCTGTGTCAGCCTTACATCTCCCGGGTTATCCTCCACCAGCAGAATTTCCACCGGTTTACCGGTTTTTCTGTTATTCATAGCTGCTTATCTCCTGCCGGTGGTATAGCGAAATAGAAAGTTGAGCCTTTGTTTAGCTCTGACTCTACCCAGATACGGCCACCATGGCGTTCCACAATCCTCTTGCAAATCGCCAAGCCGGTGCCTGTGCCTGGATACTCTTCCCTGCTGTGCAGGCGCTGGAAGATAACGAAGACGCGGTCGAAATACTCCGGAGCAATGCCAATACCGTTATCCCGGAAGGAGAAGACCCACTCGTTATTCTCCTGCCTGGCTGAGACATGAATGCGTGGCGGCTCTTTACCGTGGAACTTAATAGCATTACCGAGCAGATTCTGAAATAGCCGAACTATCTGTGAGTTATCGGCTATTAGCGGCGGCAAGGGGTCATGGGTAATTACTGCCTCACCTTTTTCAATAGCCACCCGCAGGTTAGCTATCGCCTGGTCAAAGGCAGCCTCGCTATCTATCGGCTCAAAGGATTCACCACGCGTGTCCACCCGAGAATAAGTCAACAGGTCATTAATCAGCACCTGCATCCGCTCAGCACCAGCCACAATATAGGCAATGAACTCGTCGGCGTCCTTATCCAGCTTACCCTGGTAACGCTTGGCCAATAGCTGGGTGAAGCTGGCCACCATGCGCAAGGGCTCCTGGAGGTCGTGCGATGCCACATAAGCGAACTGCTCCAGGTCCCTGTTGGAAAGCTCTAATGCCTCTACAGCTTGCTTTAGCGCCTCAGCCTGCTTTAGCTCCCTTTCCGCCCGTTTTCGTTCGGTGATATCCTCTATGGCCAGAAGTATCATCTGCATCCGCTTGGTTTCATGGAATATCCGGCTGGCATTCAAGACCATTATTCGCCGCCCGAGGGTTTTAAAGTCGTGCTCAATCTCGAAGTCAAGGAAGACAGTGTTCTTAGGCAGGATTTCCTCCAGTAACTTCCGCAGCTTCGGGATATCCCACTGGCGGTTGCCCAAATCATAGAGGACCTTCCCCTCGACCTCTCCAGGTTTGACTTGGAAGGCCTGGTAGAAGGAACGGTTGGCTGAGATTACTTTTCGGTCGCCATCAAGCACCAATAGCGGCTCACGCACCGTCTGCATAATGCTATCAATATATTCTTCACGCTTTAGGATGGTCTTCCTCACCCGCTTACGCCCGGTTTCTTTGGCAACGCCTTGGCGCATCTTCCCCGATTCACCTATGAGCCGTTCTTTTACCTTCAGCCTGTCTTTCATCTTTACTTACCCGCCCTGATTGTTTATTTTACCCCCTACCTTGCCTAAATATTACCATTTGTCCACTTTTTTGTCAATATATTGACAAAAGTCCACAGATATGTTAAACTTCATAACCCATTGGTACTATAGGCAAAACGATTTAGTGCCAGAGGCAACAGGTGACGAAGAGCATTCTTATAGTTGGTTCGGGGCTGGTTGGGCAGGCTACGGGTAAGGGTCTGGTGGCCAAAGGATTCAAGGTGACCTTTATTGACGTAAGGCCGGCAATAGTTAATCAGTTGCGCCAGCAGGAATACGAGGCCTTTGAGGTTTCGGAAGTGAAAAAACCAGATACCGACATATTCATGTTATCCCCCCCGACATATTCGCTGAAGCCCGGTATTAACGGGCTGGACTTTGTTAAAGAGGCTGCCACCAGTGTCGGCAGATGGCTATCTAAGATTGATAGATACTGCCTGGTCGTTGTCAGGAGCACGGTTCTTCCGGGCACAACAGAAGAAACCATTATACCAATTTTGGAAGAGTATTCGGGGAAGGGTGCCGGGCGTGATTTTGGAGTTTGCGCCAACCCCGAATACCTTCGCGAGCGTTGCGCCGAGGAAGATTTCTTGAACCCGTGGCTTGTTTTAATCGGTGAGCCTGATAAAAGGTCAGGGGACCTGCTTCAGGAGGTCTACCACTGGGTTGACTGCCCCGTTTACAGGCTGCCGATAAGAGAGGCGGAGATACAGAAGTTTGTCCATAATATTTTCAACGCCACTAAAATTTCCTTCTTTAATGAGATGAGGCTGGCTTGCCGACAAGTGGGGCTGGATTGTGAAAAGATTTTCCCCCGCGTGGTGCAGAGTGCCGAGGCAAGCTGGAATCACTCATACGGAACCAGAGACTTGGGGCCGTTTGGCGGCAGTTGTTTGCCCAAAGATACCACCGCCTTCCTTTCCTGGGCGAAGGAGCAGGGCATGGAAACACCGCTGGTGGATGCAGTGCTCAGGGTCAACGAAGCCTTAGTCAGACACCTAGAGCCAGCCAGTAGCAAAGCCTCCCGTTGAGTGGACAAGACCAGTGGATGACTACCTATCGCTTCTAGCCTTCTATTTCCCCCTCGGTGTTATTGGCTTCTGGAGGTGGGGGACCTGGTTGGTAAGAAGGCTGGTAAGCCTGTTTTATAAGCCCAGTAAACAAAATTTTCACGCTAGCGTTTCCATAGTAACCCCGGTGTATAACGAAGACCCTGACGTATTTCGCCAGGCTCTGGCATCATGGAGAGCCAATAACCCCCTGGAGATAATCGCTGTCATTGACCACACCGATGAAAAATGCATAAAGGAATTTGAGGAGTTTAGCCACCAGTTTGACCAGGCTAAATTAATTGTCACCGAGAAACCGGGGAAAAGGCCGGCTCTGGCTGATGGCATCAGGGTGGCTAGTGGTGAAATCATTGCCCTGGTTGATAGTGATGTTTTCTGGGGCAAGTTAGTGTTAAGAGAAGCCCTCCGTCCCTTTGCCGACCCGAAGGTTGGCGGAACTGCGGTTCGCCAGAATGTCCTTGATCCGCAGAACTTAGCCCAGAATATCTTTGATATTCAGCTTGACCTGAGGTTCTTTGACGAGATTATGGGTCTCAATGTTGCCGGCAATGCCCTAACTTGCCTTTCTGGCCGCACCGCTTTCTATCGCCGAAAAGCCCTTATGCCACTGGTCGATGATATGGTAAATGAGACCTTCTGGGGCAAGCAATGCATCGGCGGCGACGACAAAAGGCTTACCTATCTAATTGAGGCAGCCGGCTGGAGAACTCGCTATCAGCATAACGCACACTTATATACGCCGGGAGCTAAGAGGCTATCTACGCTTTTCAAACAGCGAACCCGCTGGTCAAGAAACACCTGGCGGGCAGACCTGCGGGCCTTGCGGGTGGGCTGGGTTTGGAAACACCCGTTTCTGGCTTTCGTCTTGATTGATAGGTTAGTCTCTCCCTTGGCTCTGAGTTTGAGTCTAATGTATTTTATAGTCTCACTCGTTTTCCAAATGTGGATTCCAGCCGCTATCCTCTTTGTCTGGTGGTTTTTCAGTCGTGGATTCAGAATCCTACCGCACCTACTAAGGCGTCCACACAATATCAAACTTGTTCCGGCTTATGTTTTTGCCAACTTTAGCATGGCAATTATCAAGATTTATGCCTTATTAACTCTTAATCGCCAGGATTGGATAACCCGCCGTGGAGCTGAACGGGCACCAAAGTCGGGGGGCTTCTACTTAGTTCTAGCCAGAATAGGAACCCTTGCTATTCTGGCTGGTCTAGCTATAGCGGTTGCTTATTCCAGAGGCATTTTGAGTTTCTAAACGATAGTTCCCATCAAGTATTTGTGCCTATTTAGGATAACAAAAAGCCAGATTGTTAAACTAGATTGATAGAGCAAATACTTTTGAGAAAGTCCTTGTTTTTAACTTGAATGGCCCACCATAGCGTACAATAGGCAGAACCCCCACCCTCTCCTCAGTTAATCCCTTTGGCAGCAGGGATTCAGTCTAACTAAGTTGAACTTCTTTCTTGGTTACAATAATGTCTTCGACAAAACTACGGATAAAAGCCCTTCTCTCAGATAACGGGCTTTCATCGATAGTCTATCTCAAATCATCTACATAGTCTTTAACCGTGCCCAAGTCAGCCAACTCTACTTTTCTATTTGGTATCAACGTACTGCAGTAAGTAGGAGATGGTTTCTTTGGCTAAACGATTAGGCATCTTAGTTGACTTCAAGCCCCCAGTTTTCCCCGAAAGTTCTCCCGTAGTCGTGACAGGTCTTCATACCTTCCCCAGTATAGATGATATCTTCCGCCAGCGTGAGAGGCCCTAGGTCAAAAGGCTTTATCCTACAAACGTCTCGCAGAGTTTGAATATGATGGTATACGCATGAACTGTCATCTCAACACCTCGCGGCTCCTATCTTTCATTAACCACAAACCTATGAGGGAAATAATAATAAAGAAACTGAGATAATAGGCCGGCGCAAGGTTATTACCGGTTATCTTGATAAGCCAGGTGCAGATCATCGGCGTAGAACCACCAAAAATCCCGACCCCGATATTATAGATTACGGAGTAGCTGGTAAGTCGGTATCTAGTCGGGAACCATTCCACTAATGTTGCAGGTGCCACTCCCAGAGGTACCGCTATTATAATACCGAACAAGACCAACGCGGCAAAAAGAAGGATGTAGCTTTTCACTGCCAGAATAAACAAGGGTATGGTGAATACCAGTGCGATGAAAAAGGCGACAAGCAGTATAGACCTTCTCCGGATAAACCGGTCTGAAAGAACCGCCATCATCGGGATAAGGAAGACCAGCAAGAAGGTAGCTACAGTCGTAATCTGCAGGGCCTTGTTTGCGTCCATCCCGACGATACTGTGGACATAGGTCGGCAGGTAGACTAGGGGCAGGTAGAAAAGTACTGTATAACCGAGGCAGAATAGTGTTGCCTGCATCAGCTCCCGCCGTCCAAATTTGAAGATCTCACGTATAGGAGCAGCCTCTTCATGCCTTTTTTTCCTAACGAAAAGGTGGGATTTTGGCATTTTCATCGTATAATAAATTCCGATTGTTCCCAGTACCGCCGCCAGAAAGAACGGCAGGCGCCACCCCCAGCTTAATAGCGATTCTTGGGGAATAAAGGTACTCACACCAGCAGCTACCGCCGCCCCCAGTACCATGCCTGTCATACTCCCGATGTTGGCCAGACTACCGAAAATACCGCGGCTACCTCTGGGGGCTTCCTCTACCATATAGGTTACCGAGGTGCTGAACTCGCCGCCGACAGACAGCCCCTGCACCAGTCTCAAGACCACCAGAAGGACAGGGGCCAATAACCCCACACTTTGATAGGTAGGAAGGACGCCCATAAGAGTGGTACAGACTGCCATTAGGGACATAGAAATATAAAGGGTTGTTTTCCTTCCTTTGATATCTCCAACTCGCCCCAGGATTATTCCTCCGATAGGCCTCATGATAAATCCAGCGGCAAAGACGGCAAAGGTTGACATTATTGAAGTCAGATTATTCTGGCTGGGAAAGAATAGCTGTGAGATAATCGGCACCATGTAACCATACAGGGCGAAGTCATACCACTCCATTATATTGCCGACCAAACCGGATATAATACTGGTTGTGTTGCCAGTTAATTTCTGGACTTCTTCACCAATCTCCTCTTCGACTTCTCTTGCAAAATGTATCGGTCTTTTCATTGGCATCGACATTTTATACGTTATTCCGGAGTCTGGCAATGCGTTTGTTAACTTAATGGCAGTCTGGATTGTAATAAAATTTTATCACGAATTTGATATTTTTACAGCTAGAATTTTATGACTTCGTAACAGACCGAAGTCTATAATAAGAGTTAGTCTATGCACTACCTCTAAGAATCGAAAATATTGTTTACTATTCAATGAAAAGCAAGGGGAGAAGTGAAATAGTTTGGTCTGTGAGCATATATTTAAAATTATTAGCCCCTTCTTGACAAAAAGGGAGATCCGTTGTAGTATACAATTGAGAATGAGTCGCAATCACAACCAATATAATCCAATTCCAGGCCATCCGTTAACAAATCAGCGGCGGCTGCTTCTGGAGCTGTTGCGTTACGCTGAAGGGCATATCGACGCTAAAGAGCTTTATCGTCGCGCCAGTACCAGGGATGAGTCTATCAGCCCGGCCACGGTATACCGCAGCCTTAACCTATTCAAGGAACTGGGGCTGGTTGATGAGATGAGGCTGGGAAAGGTTCGTTGCTACTACGAGATAAAGCAATCGCCGGAGCACCAGCACTTGGTCTGTCAGGGGTGTGGCAAAATCATCGAATTTCAAAACCCCCACTTCCAGAAGCTGATCGAGGCAGTAAGGCGTGAACACAGATTCAATATAACTAAAGCTGAGTTATACCTTGAGGGTTATTGCCCAGAGTGTGTTGAGAAGGAGAAAACGCAGTGACATCCATGACTGTGGAAGGCAGGGTGAAGCTATGATTGAGGTTACCGAACGAGATTTTGACAAAGAAGTGCTGGAATGTGAACTACCGGTATTTGCCTGCTTCACGGCACGGTGGTGCCACACCTGCTATCCTACGTGTCTCTTCGCCGATGAATTGGTAAAAGAGTATGAAGGCAGCGTGAAGTTTGTGAGGGTGGATACAGAGGCAAGTCCCGATACGTCAGCCCGGTATCGCATCACGGTTGTGCCGACTATATTGCTTTTCAAGGACTCTCAGCCGGTGGAGAAACTGCTCGGTTTTCAGGAGCGTGGGTCGCTGAAGCGCTTACTGGGGGATGTATTAGCTAAAGAGCCGGGCGCTGAAATCAAAAGTTAGTAGATAGTCACTGAAACCATGCTAATGATAAAAGGAGGCCAATAAATGGCATATAAAATTACTGAAGACTGTATAAGCTGTGGCGCTTGCGAACCCGAATGCAAAAATAACGCTATCTCCGAGGGAGAGGATATATACGTAATTGACCCCGACAAGTGCACCGAGTGTGTTGGCAACCATGAGTCGCCAAAGTGTGCTGAGGTTTGCCCGGTGAATGCTTGCGTGCCTGACCCGGACCATACAGAAAGTAAAGAGCAGTTGCTGGAGAAATGGAGCAAGTTACATCCCGGCGAAACTCCTGCCCATGCTTGAACTATAGAGGCATCATAAAGTGGGTAAAGACAAAATAAGTGAGATTGAGGCCAAAATCGCTGACCTCAAAGCCAGATGGCCAGCTCACTCGGTGCCGCCATCAATGTGGCAGGAATTAGAAGCGCTAGAGGAGGAGCTAGAGAAGGCTATTTCCCCGACGCTGGGTTTACGATAATCATGGCAGGCAAACGAGAGGTAATTACTACATGACTGGAGGAAATAGTTAATGGCTAAGGAAGATATGTTATGTCCCTTCTCAGGGAAATTATGCAAAGAATGCCCCCTTTACCGCGGCAGACACTACTACTTGTGTTTCAGTAAAAAATACCGGGGGCATCTGGAAAAGTCAGAGGGAGATACTGAAGGAAACCATGGCACCTCTAAAGAGAAATACGATGAGCATTTTAAGCCGCTCACCAAAATGCCCAGCGCCGTTGACCCATTTAAGACGCCAATGGCAGACATCAGGGATTAGTTTGCTCTGGTTAGACAGAAAGGGCAAGAAATAAATTTAAGGGCAGACAATGACTAGGTATGACGTAATCATTATTGGAGGTGGACCTGCCGGGCTTACTGCTGGGCTCTATACCTCGCGGGCAGGGCTGAAGAGCTTGCTGCTGGAGCGCGGGGCGCTGGGTGGTCAGATGGCAAATGCCACGCTGGTGGAGAATTACCCCGGCTTTCCTGAGGGAATAGCTGGCCCTGAGTTGGGTTCGCTCATGCGCCAGCAGGCAGTCAAATACGGTCTGGAGTTAGTAACCGCTGAGGTCACAGACATTTCTCAAGAGAAGCCCTATTATAGTATCTCAACCACTGAAGATAGCCTTGAAGCCTCGGCTGTAATCATCGCTGCTGGTTCAGAGTATCGTAAGCTGGGAGTTACGGGTGAGGAAAGGCTATCTGGTTACGGTGTTTCCTATTGCGCTACCTGCGACGGCTTCTTCTTTCGCAACCGCGAGGTAGCGGTGGTAGGAGGAGGTGATACCGCTATTACTGATGCTCTGGAGCTGAGTCAGCATGCCAGTAAAGTCTACGTAATACATCGCCGGGACCAGCTCCGGGCAGGAAAGGCTCTCCAAGAGCGGGCATTTGCTCATCCCAAGTTGGAGTTCATCTGGGACACGGTGGTGGAAGAGGTCTCGGGGGATAAAGTACTGGAGGAGCTTAAACTACGCCATGTGAAGACAGGTCAGCAGTCTAACCTGAAAGTAAACGGCGTCTTCGTTGCCGTAGGGCTCATGCCCAACAGCCGGAGCTTCTTCAACATTATTGAGATGGACGATGCCGGCTACATCGTTACTGATGAAACAATGGCTACCTCAGCTCCTGGTATTTTCGCCGCTGGCGACATCCGCAGGAACTCACCCCGTCAGATTGCGGCTGCGGTCGGAGACGGTGTCACCGCTGCCATGTCCGCCTTTAAATATGTTCAAGAGCAAGGGTGATACGCTCTTAATAAGGGTGATACGCTCTTAATATAGTTGTAGGTTAATAATTAATCAATAAGGAGGCAATATGAGCAAGGTAGTGCAAATCACGGATCAAAATTTTGAAGAGGAAGTCCTGAACTCGGACCTCCCCACAGAGGTCGATTTCTGGGCGCCCTGGTGTGGTCCCTGCCAGATGGTTATACCGATATACGAAAAACTCTCCGAGGAGTATGAAGGCAGATTTAAATTCTGCATGATTAATGTGGATGAAAACCAGCGCACAGCAGTGAAATATCAGATTATGAGCATACCGATGCAGAAGTATTTCGCTAATGGTGAGAATGTCGATGAAATCCTCGGTGCAGTTCCTGAGAATACCATCCGGACGATGGTTGAGGATATCCTAAAGAAGTTCCCGGCAAATGAAGCGGGAAGGCTTAAAGTGCTTTTAAGCTCGTGGGTTGAGCATAACAAAAAGCATACTGAGAAATTCAACAAGTGGGCCGAAAAGACCGAAAATGCTGATAGCGAACCTGTCATTTACAATAGAGCACTACAGGCAGCAAAAGAGATAGAGAAAGCCAACGAGCAACTGTCCCGATTGTTGATGGAATTACAGGGGAAATAAATAGACATGAGAGTCTGCATTGTTGGTGCCGGCGCTGGTGGCAGGAGCGCCTCGGGGCGGATTCGAGAACTAGACAAGCAAGCCCAGATAGACATTTTTAGTACCCAGAGCGAGATTGGTTATGCACCCTGTGAGCCACCCTTTGTACTTAGAGGAGTCGCCAGCTGGGATGATATTTTTTATCCCGGCAAGTTCTTTGATAAGAGAAACATAAATGTCCATTTGAGTACCGAAGTCACTGATATTCTTAGAAAAGAAAAACGCATTATCGCCGGGGGTAAGAGTTATCCCTACGATAGGCTACTCTTAAGCCCGGGAGCTATTCCCTCCGTTCCTCCTATTCCCGGACTGGATGGTAAAAATGAATTTACTCTCAGCACGAATATTGCCGATGGCAGAGCCATGGAGAAAGTTATTCCAAGATACACCAGTGCTGCTGTTATTGGGGCAGGGGCAATTGGCATAGAAATGACCCTAGCTCTTATGGCAAGGGGATATTCCCACGTGTATCTCCTGGATATGATGGAGAATATTTTACCGGCTGGCTTGGACAAGGATATGGCCAGCAAGGTTGAGCGGGTGATGCAGGAGAAGGGAATCGAGCTAGCCCTATCTGCCGAAGTCAGCAGCATAAAAAGCGAGTCTGGAAGGAAACGTATCATTTTTTCTGACAGAGAACTGGAGGTAGACCTTATCTTCCTGACCACCGGAGCCAGACCTAATATTGAGTTGGCACAGAAAGCGGGAATTGAAATAGGAGAGACCGGGGGAATATTGGTGAACCAGTATTTACAGACCAGCGATCCTGATATCTATGCCGCCGGTGATTGCATGGAGAGCTGGGATAGTATCATTGGTTCAAAGGCCCGTCATTTGATGGTCACTACTGCAGGTAGAACTGGCGATGTGGCTGGTGAAAACCTGGTTAAAGGTAATTCTACTCCCTATGAAGGTACCCTGCTGACCTTTGCAATTGAGATCTTCGGTAACCAAATAGGTGCTGCGGGTTTTACCGAGAGACTTGCCCGTGAGAAGGGTTTGGATGTCGTATCCGCTACGGTTAGTAGCCCTACCTCACGGCCCCATTTAGGAGACAAGATTTTACACCACAAGCTTATCGCTGACCGCCGGACTGGGACGTTAGTCGGGGCGCAGGTTATCTCGGAGGAAGTAATAAGAGGTACCCTTAATGAGTTATCTCTGGCCATAACCGAGAAAGTACCGTTACACCGGCTGGCTTTGCTCGAGACCCCTTATTCGCCTGCCGTCGGAAGAGACCCGATAGGGGATGGGATAATGAGGCTGATACGTAAGCTCGGCTGAAATAATTGTTCAGGAGGTGGCTAATGGAGTATGTGAAACCTGTTTCATTTCAGGACTATGCCATTGTTGCTTGTGGCACACTCAATATGGAACTGAACTATCTTAAGGGCAGCGGTTTTCTGGACGCCAGCAAAATTCTTTATACCAAGCCCGGCCGCCACGAGGTGCCCCGTGAACTTGAAAGCCAGCTTATCAGGCAAATAGGAACAGCCAAGACATACGCTTCGAACATCATCGTGGTCTACGGCGGTAAGTTTTGCTACGTTAATGCTGATGACCCCTATCGCAAAATAGACACCATAATTCAGGAACAGATAGAACCCGGAATCAGGATTTCCAGAATCAAAGCCTCTCATTGTATTGATATGCTGGCCGGTAAGGAAGAAAGGGAACGAATAAGCCAGGGCAAGGATGTCTACTGGCTTACGCCTGGGTGGATGAAATACCGCCACTACGTATATCAGGGCTGGGACAAAGGTCTGGCAAATGAAAATTTCCCCAAGCACTCCGGCGGAGCAATCATGCTAGACGCCGTAGGCTATTACGACGACATCGCACAGAATGACCCGGAAAAGCTTCTGGAGTTCTCCGACTGGATGGGTATCCCGATAGAACCATACAGGGTTACTCCAAACCGGTTGAGGGACTTGCTTTTAGATGAAGTCAAATGATGAACTTGTCACGAAGGGTACTGTCGGCACTTTACGTTCTGGTTATTATTATCGGCAGTGTATGGAATAGAGAAACCTCTCAATATCGCTTGAATACACTGACATACCCTGTCGGGTAGGATTTACCTGCTGGGCATACTGTAGAAACAACGCCGCTAACGAGGTGGTGGTGAGAGCAAAAGCCATGGCAAATTTCATGGAAATAGAAAAGGCGCGCAAGCACGCGGTGAGGGTGGGCGTTCTTTCCCATAACCCGGCCAAGATGGTTGCCCCGCCCCGGCTGGTACGCCGCGAGATAAGCATCCTGGCACCCAGGCACATCCCCCAGTTTCTGGAAGCTATATGGGGAAGTATTTACAGTGTGCTGTTTTACACTGCCTTCGCTACCGGCATGAGATTGGAGGAGCTGTTAGCCCTGACCTGGGAGGATATCGACCTGGAAAGGGGCTTTATCTCGGTAACCAGAGCCCTCAGCAAGCGGGGGGCGTTATCAAGATAGAGGATACCAAGACCGACTACGGCCGCCGGCGGATTGAAATATCGTCATCGCTGCTACGCGTGCTGCGGGAGCACCGCTCGTGGTATGACCGGCTCTGGCTCGACTTCGGAAAGCACTAAAGATAACAACAAGTAAACGTCACACAAATGCCTCTTTTGTGACGAAAGCAACAAAACAAGCTTTTATAAGCGATCTAGAATTAGATTGATGCAATAACGATAATTCTATTTGATCCAGAGTATCGAAGCATCTAATTTCGATTGATCGAGCTGGATTTGTCAATCGTTAAATTCGAATCCGGCTAAGTCCACCCCAGCCCCTTTAGACCCTCTCATTACAAATGTATCTGCCTCAAAGACGGTCTTCTCGGGAAGCGTAAACTTTTGGCTTGTATCAAACATAATATGTAATTTCCCATCAGTGTCGATAGAAAATCTCATTGGTTTTCTATTAATTTCGATCTCAGGAAAGCGCTTCAATAACACATCTAATTCAGGTAAATTTCGGAAGCGTCCCTTAAGTCCTGTTTGAGATTTAAGGAAAAGCCGTCGTGGGCTATAGCTACAAATTAGATCTGTTATTTGTCCCGATAGACCAAGAATGTCACCTAATCCATAGATTATGGCTCTTCTTAGCGGTTCAAGATAGTCTGAGATTCGTGAGCGGAATTCAGGTGATAATGGTTTGAAGCCGTGCAGTAGCTCGTTGCGTGCTAGATCTATATCACCAAAATTAACCGTGTTAATTTTCCTTTTAAATATTTCGATGACTCCCTCCCATTCATCCGGATCTTTAACCCTAGTCTTAAGTATGTCCCTCAACAAAGGTTTAATAACCTCTATCGCAATAAAGAGAGAAATGAACTGGTCTATATTGTATTGTTCACGTATAGCCTTCCGAAACCAAGCGAGAGCTCTTAAAATTCTTTCTTCATTTGGATTTCCATCGCATGCTTTCCAGATTTCTTTAAATACATTTTCCTTAATAGCTCTTGGAGTTCCAATGATAATGCTACTGTCTGGGTCCGGCCCTTCAAAAAACTGACCTTCGGATATACCATCATTTTTAATTGTAATATCTGTTAGTAATTTTGGTGGTTCACATTGAGCCACCGTACTGAAGCTGATAGTGTCTAATATCCTGTCAACTAGGGATGTCGCAATCTGTATGTTATCAGGCTCGTTCACGTCTTCAAGGATCACAATGATATCGAAACCGGCATGGAGTTTGACCTCTTTTTCTATTACATTATCTGATAATATTACTCGAGCGGCTGGCTTTTTGAATACGAAATCCCATTTCCCAGAAGGATCTTGCTGTAATTTCTTCCTGTTATGGATAGCCGCCATAGCAGCTACGTGATATCTGAATAAGTTCAACATTCGTTTTAATGACCCTATTCGAAGCTAACTTATCTACTATTATAATGGATGTGTCACTAAAATACATGTTCTCTTACCAAAATCCTAGAGTATCCTTATCAGCATTGCGATGAACAAACCATTATTACTGTTACCATATACGTCGCTTTAAAAGTGAAATGCCTACTTTTGTAAAAGTGGTGTAAAAATTTGCCTGGCAAAAAGAAGTCCCACTTTAAGTACGCTGCTTGACGTTGAGATAATAGGATTCTATTATAATGAGGATGCCTAGGAAAGAGAGCAGTAACAGCCCAGCTAGGAAACTCGACCACAAGGCTGGCAGAGAGAAGCCGCGTTCAAGAACCAAATCCTCCGATCCTATACAGCCTCTGGCTGACCTGTCAACACAGAAGGCCAAAGAATCCGATGGTAAGCGAAGTTCCATCCATTCAGGATGGATCAAGAAGCACTGGCCTACACTAATTGCAATACTTGCAATGGTAGTTTCAATATGCGCTCTGATATCGGATAACATTCATTATGCCCAATTGACAAAGCCTCATGCTGAATTCGAAGAAGCCTGCACAAGACTAGATGTTCTCATCAACAAAACCCAGCGCTTCAAAGAGCTTGTTGACTTGGAAAGTTTTGGATATCCGAACAGGAAAATGGATAACGCAATTAACGATGCCGAGGTGTTGATATCTCGAGCCCAGACAGCACTCATAAAAGGCGACGTCGCCAGTGCCATGTTAGCAATTGAGCAAGCGACCGAAGGTATTGACGACTGTATCCCGCCATCTACGGCACCAATTGAGACCGGTGAAGTGTCAGTCACGGCTTCACCCTTTAAAGGTTTCGCTACAGTTAAAATTGACCCGGACACCATCGTAACTACCAAAGAGGGAGAGCTGATTAGCATGATAACCATATTATATGAGGAACCACCGCCAGAAGCGTTGGAAGAATATGTTAGCGTTCTTTCCTTTGAGATTTGCCCCGATGGAGTGATTCTCAGCCGACCTATCACCCTCGAATTCTTCTATTTGACAGACTATATTCCAAGGGGTGTTGTCGAAAAAGATTTGGTTATTGGGGCATGGGATGAATACGCTGGTGCTTGGACTTTATTTCCAAGTACGGTCGATTTAGGGCCGCACACTGTATCGGCTTCTATTAATCGTCTCGGACTTTTTGCCGTAATCGCGCCACGCCCAGACTAGTTTTGCCCCTCGAGTTTTAACAGGCAAATTGCACATTCTGAGTTTTAGTTCAATCGCCTAACTCCTTTGGAGAAGAAGCATAATAGCTCCCCATAATAACTGCACGGGCAGGGGTTCACTTACGCTCAGGAGATTGACAACATTCTGGTAGCGGACTAGACTTAAGTTCCAATGTGCAGGAAGTCCTCAAATTATTTTCAATTTGGGTAAGGGGGTCGCTATTATTATTAAGATAGCTGTTATTGGTGCGGGGGCTATCGGAAGTGTAATTGGTGGTCTTTTATCTAAAGCTGGAGAAGATGTCACTCTAGTAGGTCGGAAAACTCATGTTGATGCAATAAACCAGAAAGGGTTAATCCTCGAGGGAGAATCTGGGGAAACGGTAATTCAGGTTGAAGCTGCAGAAAATCTTGACTTCAAACCGGATTTAGCCTTGCTAACTGTAAAGGCCCAGGATGTCGAGTCTTCAGTCAGGAAAGTGCAGCCATTTCTATCTAGTACCCAGGTAGTAACCATGCAAAACGGAGTTAGGAGCGATGACCAGACAGCCGGGCTTTTGGGAAAAGAGACAATAATCAGCAGCGTTGTTACATTTAATGGTCAATTCCTTGAACCGGGTAAAGCGTTATACTCTATTCCTTTCAGCAGAACAGCCCTCTTAATAGGAGAACCTTTCGGCAACAAAGGGAACCGATTACAGACTCTTTCAGCGTTGCTTAATAAAGTAATAGGTACAGATATAAGTGAAGATATTCGTGCTGCGCACTGGACCAAGCTCGTTTGGAATTTGCAAACGGCTGTCCCGGCCGTTACCGGATTGTCCTATCAGGATAGCTATCAATACCCAAAGGTCAGAGAATTAACCATCAACCTGCTGAAAGAAGGTTTAAAAGTCATCAAAGCAGCCGGAATCAAGACCGCGGACGTACCGGGTTTCCCAATAGGACCGATAGAAACAATGGCTAGAGAACCACAGCCAATAGCATCAACCTTACTAAAAAAGATAGCCGAATCGCTGGGCAAAGTACCGGTGCTCGGTTCCACCTTGCAGAGTATCAAGAGAGGAACGAGCACGGAAGTTGATTACTTGAATGGGGAAATCGTGAACTTAGGAAAGAAAATGGGTATTCCAACCTTGGTTAATTCTTTGATAGTTGGACTGGTTCATCAAGTAGAGACTACTAGGAAATTCCTGACTATAGATGAGCTTACTTAAAGATTAAGCTAGAACTTAGCCAATACCACTTCCCTCTCAATTGTTGTAACTACATTCTGAACGCCTAATCTTGAACACTGAATAAAAGTCAGTTCTGTTCAGTAGAGGTAGACTGTTGTGCTGACCAAGCCTGTTAGGCGAAATAGTAATTTACTATAAAATTACTATTGATATAGTATTTAAAGGTCTATTAAGTGAAACGCTTAGCGGCAAATCCTGCCCAAAACTAATGCCTATAGTAGTCTGTAATGTACGATAAGTAGCACTATTGAGTTTGCTTTTACGTTTTGTTGACTAAACCTTCCCCAAAACCTTTGCTATGATTTGGCTCCTACCAAATCATATTTCGTTGTGCTAGACTTCGGAATAATGAAAACTAATACTAGCGGCAAAGGAAAGCCTATTGGCTTAGTAGCTGCCATCTCGATTGGCATAGGTGGTATGATAGGCGCTGGCATTTTCTCCATATTTGGGGTCGGAGCTCAGATTGCGGGAAATGCGGTATACCTTTCCTTTATTATTGCCGGTGTAGTAGCTTTATTTTGCGCTTACTCGTATGCAAAGCTCGGTTCTACATTCCCCTCAGCCGGTGGTCCCGTTGAATTCTTGGTTAGAGGTTTTGGCAGCGGAACTATAAGCGGTGGCTTTAATATTTTGCTCTGGGTGGGATATATCTTTGCTCTGGCGCTATATGCCCGGGCGTTTGCCAGTTATGCAGTCACCTTTTTCCCGAATTTAAATACCAGCGTATTACTTTATATTTTCATGAACGTTATAATTGTGGTTTTCGTGCTAGTAGAAATAATTGGGGCGAAAGCAGTTGGCCGGTCTGAGATCTTGATAGTAGGAGTGAAACTGGCTATTCTGGTTTTATTCATAATTGTGGGCTCAATATTCATTAAACCAGCTCTACTTACAGCTTCCCAATGGCCTAGCTCCAGTAATATACTTTTTGCCGCCGGAATTCTTTTCCTTGGATACGAAGGTTTTGGCCTTATAACCAATGCCACGGAAGACATGACTGAACCCAAAAAGATGCTACCAAAGGCGATATATTTAAGCATTATTATAGTAATTGCTATCTATGCTTTAATCGCCTTTACAGTTCTGGGCAATCTGGGTGTTGATAAAATTATAGAGGCTAAAGACTATGCCCTGGCCGCCGCGGCTAAGCCGTTTCTGGGCAATATAGGCTTTGGTGTTATGGCGATAGCTGCCCTATTCTCCACAGCATCGGCCATCAATGCTACCCTTTACGGCGGGGCTAATATCAGCTATGTTCTGGCCAAAAACGGGCAACTGCCCATTCAATTTAACCGAAGAACCTGGCATGGTAGCACAGAAGGCCTTTTTATCACGGCTGTGCTGGTATTGATATTTGCCAACTTTTTCCAGCTGGGTGGCATCGCTATGCTCGGCAGTGCCGCTTTCTTGATAATATATGGTTCGGTAAACATCGCCCATTTAAAGCTGTGTAAAGAAACAGGTGGCAACAAATACATCATACTAGCCTCAACATTGCTTATTTTATTAGCCTTCATCCTCTTGATATATTACCTTTCTAAGCATTCCATGACTACCCTTATTACCTTGATAATAGTTGTCTGTTTATGTTTTCTGGCTGAACTAATACTACAAAAGATAGTCGGCCGTAAAATGTTATCCAAAAGTAGCCAAACCAAACCTTGATTTCTGCATGCATATCTTAAAGGATGTAATAAGGCGAATCTACGCTCCAGCCTGAAGCAAGGTGAGTTAATTGACAGGTTGTGTTGGGGAGGCATATAGTTGAAATTACAGACTCCTAGATAGATAGACGGACGGAACCGAAATGACGTTTAGAGACAAGGACGAAAAACAGGTTGACCCTACTGATTTAGCCGTTGTTAATCTGAAAGATATGTCTCTGGCCGAGCTGGAGAAAAAGCTGGAATTCGCGCCGGAGGGGCTGAGCCAAAAACAGGTCGAGGAGCGGTTAGCTAAGTACGGATATAACGAGCTTGTCGAGAAAAGGGTTAACCCGATACTTAAGTTCCTTGCCTACTTCTGGGGGCCGATTCCGATAATGATAATAGTTGCGGCAGCCCTATCCGGCATACTGCGCCACTGGCCTGACCTCGGTGTTATTCTGGCACTACTGGTAGTTAACGCGGTGGTTGGCTTTCGAGAAGAGTATCAGGCAAGCAATACTATTGAGGCCCTGAAGGAGAAGCTGGCCGCCAAGGCGAGGGTAAAACGCGAGGGCAGTTGGCAGACAATACCGGCCCGTGAACTGGTGCCTGGGGATTTTGTCAGGCTGCGCATAGGTGAGATTGTACCCGCCGATGCCAAGTTGCTGGAGGGAGATCCGGTTCAGGTGGACCAGTCGGCTCTAACCGGTGAGTCGCTGCCAGTAGAGAAGAAGGCAGATGAAGCGGTTTTCTCCGGTTCTATTATCAAACAGGGAGAGATTGAGGCACTTGTCTACGGTACCGGCCAAAATACCTATTACGGGAAGACCGCTCAACTGGTTGAGACCACCAAGACCCGAAGCCATCTGCAAAAAGCGGTGCTGAAAATTGCCGATTATCTTATAGTGATAGCCATCGCTTTAGCCATATTAATCCTGGCCGTGGCCCTCGTCCGGGGAGACCAGCTGCTGGTGGTGTTGCAATTCGCCCTGGTGCTAACCATCGCAGCTGTCCCGGTAGCTATGCCGGCGGTAATGTCAGTTACCATGGCACTTGGCGCCCGTGCCCTGGCGCTTAAGGAAGCTATTGTGACCAGATTACCGGCTATTGAAGAAGTCGCCGGTATTGATATTCTCTGTTCTGATAAGACGGGCACGCTTACTCAGAACAAGATTACACCAGGAGAGCCGTTTACCCTGAAAGACTTTACCCGGGAAGAAGTTTTACTCGGTGGTGCACTCGCCTCCCGAGCCGAGGACCAGGACCCGATTGACCTAGCGGTTATAAGCGGTATCAAGGACGAAAAAGAGCTGAAGTCATACGATATTGTGCATTTTAAGCCCTTTGACCCGGTGAGCAAACGAACTGAAGCCCAGGTAAAAGACTCTGACCAGAAAGAGTTTAGAGTAAGCAAAGGCGCTCCCCAGGTAATACTGGCCCTTGACCCTGATGCTGAAAAGATTGCAGACCAGGTTAACCAAGCGGTGAGTAAATTCGCCTCACGCGGCTTCAGGTCTCTGGGCGTAGCTCGCGCTGACGAGAAGGGTAAGTGGCGATTCATGGGAGTAATACCCCTCTTTGACCCGCTGAGAGACGACTCCAAAGCCACTGTAGATACCGCCAGAGATATGGGCTTAAAGGTTAAGATGCTCACCGGAGACCAGCTTGCTATCGCTAGGGAAATCGCGGGACAACTAGACTTGGGGACAAACGTTATGGACGCCTCGGTATTTGATGAAACCAAACAGCACCAAGGAGGTCAGCTGGAAGATGCCATTGAACAGGCTGATGGCTTTGCCCAGGTATTCCCCGAGCACAAGTATCATATAGTTGATGTTCTACAAAAGAGGGGACACATCGTGGGCATGACCGGTGACGGAGTCAACGATGCCCCAGCGCTTAAGAAAGCTGACGCAGGTATTGCTGTTTCCGGTGCCACTGATGCCGCCCGGGCAGCGGCCAGCATTGTCCTGCTTATTCCTGGGCTTTCAGCCATCGTGGACGCTATTAAGGAGAGTCGCAAGATTTTCCAACGTATGAATAATTATGCCATCTACCGGATTGCCGAGACAATCCGAACGCTGTTATTCCTGACGCTGGCTATCCTAACTTTCAACTTCTATCCCGTAACCGCAATTATGATAGTGCTGCTGGCTATACTGAATGACGGCGCCATTTTATCCATCGCTTACGATAATACCCGTTATTCCAGCCAGCCGGAATCATGGAGCATGCAAACTGTATTGGGCGTTGCCACGGCACTGGGCATTATAGGAGTAATCGCATCGTTTGGCTTGTTCTACCTCGGCGAAACTGTCTTTAATTTGAACCGAGAGGTACTTCAGACTCTCATGTACCTCAAACTTTCGGTTGCCGGGCATTTAACCGTTTTCGTCGCCCGAACCCGTGGCCCGTTCTGGTCAATCAAACCAGCGCCTATCTTGCTGATGGCGGTGTTGGGCACTCAATTAGTGGCTACTCTCATTGCCGTCTACGGGCTATTCATGACTCCCTTAGGCTGGCAGTGGGCGGGATTTGTATGGGCTTATGCCCTAGCTTGGTTTGTTATAAACGACCGTGTAAAACTGGCTGCCTACAAATTTTTTAGCCGAGAACATTCGGGGCTATTGATAAAAAGCGAAGCTGGCTAAAGAAAGACCGCTATCCGGTGTGCTCACTGTGGCTCTGACGCCAGCGTATCAAGAGCCTTACGTGCCGCTACTGGTACCTCCACAGAGGGCTCAACGTCTTCCAGTGCGCTCATTACCGGCCTCAGTGCCTCATCCAGGTCACCCCGGTTCATGTCGTGAAGGACATGATGAGCCCCCTGCCTCAACCAAGTTGACTTTGAGTTTTCAATTAACGCCTCTAACAAGGGTACTACCGCATTCTGCCCGATATTAATCAGTCCTTCAGCCGCCAGCCAGCGGACGTCGAACTCCTTATCCTCCAGAGCCTCAATCAGCGCCGCCGTGGCAGTGGAGTCGCCAATTTGGGTCAGGGCTTTAGCCGCTTCCCAGCGTACCCAGTATTTTTTACTACCCAGTGCCTTGACTAAAGATGGCACTACCCTATGCCCGATAGCCACCAGCTGCCGTCTGGCTTTCTGGCAGGTGATTACGTCGTCGCAGACCAAGTCGTTTATCAATGAACCAATCTTTTTAGATTCCATTTTTCACCCTCAAACTTTTTTTGAATTATATTCACCATTTTAGACGGCATCTGATGAAAAAGTTATAAAACAGGGAAAGAAAAGCTTACAAAATCATGACATTTACTATCTTACTTGTGCCTACACGGCCTTCTTCTGTCTCCCAACAACCTTCAACATAGGGGTTCATAATTGTAGCATAACATTCGGCAGTGACAAGCCCAATCGGAACAACAAGCGTATGTTATAATTACTTATTGGGACCTTAATTATGACGCAGGAATACCAGAGCAGGTTGCTGATTGTATCTAACCGGCTGCCAGTTAGTGTAGGGAAAAGAAGAGGCAAGTTACTCTTTAATCCCAGCGTCGGCGGTCTGGTTACAGCGCTGGGTGCTTTCTACAAATCCCATTCCGGCGTATGGATAGGTTGGCCCGGTATTGAGCTGGAGAAGTTGTCCGGGGAGGAGGAGCAGGAGGTAGAGACCAGACTATCCTCTGAAAACTACTACCCTGTTCTTCTTTCACAGAAGGATATCGAAGACTACTATTACGGATTCTGCAATAACACTGTCTGGCCTCTCTTTCACTACTTCCCGGAATACGCCGTTTATAATACCGACTATTGGCAAGCCTACCAGCGGGTCAACCAGCTTTTCGCCGAGGCGGTTGCCGGAGTTGCCCGGCCCGGTGATATTATCTGGGTACATGATTACCATCTGATGCTACTGCCCAGGCTGTTAAAGGAAAAATTACCGGAGGCGGCGATAGGGTTCTTCCTTCACATTCCTTTCCCCTCTTTTGAGATACTACGTCTGCTGCCCTGGCGAAGGCAGGTGATTGAAGGGCTGATGGGAGCCGAACTCATCGGTTTTCACACCTACGATTATGCCCAGCACTTTCTTAACAGCGTCCACAGCCTGCTGGGCTATGAGAGCTTCATGGGTCAGATCACCACCACTGACCACCGTGCAACCAAAGCGGACGTATTTCCCCTGGG
>Ga0315554_1000594_pt1 | contig 21604 bp, 17 predicted proteins | sample SalMarSW160370MG_FD_202114 | JGI IMG/M metagenome (GOLD analysis project Ga0315554, IMG submission 202114) | Salt marsh sediment microbial communities from the Plum Island Ecosystem LTER, Massachusetts, United States - Salt Marsh Sediment SW1603-70 ... | reverse complement strand
TCCTTTAGGAATAGGCAATCACTTTGATCATGTTGAACTATTTCTAACATCGTTGATGTACATGGTTGATAATGCATTGTTTGATAATTTCTTATTCTATTTGGATTCTTATGGTATGTTTAGTACAAGAATGAGGAAAAAACATTATCTTGGAAAACTGATTATTTCACGAGGAAAATCACCTGATACTTCTAGTCTCAGATGGTTTATGATGACAACTGTAATAAATTCCATGATATCAGGAAATAAAATCGAAACACTACTTCCTTCAAAATATCTAGATTTAGAATGGGAAATAGTAACAAATTCCATAAAAGGTTATGAAAAACTCAAGAGATCTTCACTTGATTGTTACCAATCTCAAGTAAAGCTATTTGGCAAGAAAGCTTTAGATAAATTCTTCAGAAGATTTTATCAAAATTGGGATAACTCTGAGATATATATGCATTCTAAAATATCTTAGAAAAATATTTTTATTCATTTTTCCAATAATAATAGTAAATATCTTTAGATTCTGTATACTCTTATTTCAATTCTTTAGTAATTGATTTATCATCAATGGCTTTCCATACAGGTTCACTCCGAAATTAATTTGGTTGTTCAATAATTTTTTCCGCATGTCTCAATCTATCTAACAAACTAGCATCTTCTCTTCCCCCTACACCTAATTGTTGCTCTAGTAACATTGTTGTGAAGTTTCTTTGTTCTTCTGTAAACATATTCTGTGGATCTATATTCGGTATAAAATTATGTAATTGGTTACTAAATGATTCAAGAGCTTCTCTAAAGAAAAGTGTTGATTGATCTGCTACTAAGACCACAGATAAATCTTTACTTTGTTTTATCATCATCAATAAGTTTTTGAAAAATATTTCCTCAATTGTATGTTCTGTTCCTGTAAATTCTAGTATTAAGGTAGAAATTGCGTTTAAAGCTCCTGAAAAAAGAATATCTTGATCAGCGACATCTTCTAGATTACTTTCTTCAAAGTGCTGAAAAAGATAACTATACACAGGTATTCCTGCAGAATTGATGATTAATAATCTTCTCAAATGTCTTGATTGAATAATAAACATACCTCCACTTCTATAAAATACGAAAAATATTGCTATTCCCAGTAATATGCAGAAGATTCCGACCTGTATCCCAAGTTGAGAAATTAAGCTTCCTATTACAATGAGAGGAACAAAAATAACAAAGATAAACACGAGAGTCATGCGTAATACTGTTTTCTTAATTATTTTATTTTCAGCTTTTCGACCAATTTGGATGATTTGAACAAGTAATGAAATTGCCATAGTAAAATTCAGTATAATACCAATAAAGGTAAAAATTATGTAAATGATCACTGATAATCCATATTCTGATTTAATTGCGTTAAGTATAGGTTCTAGATAGTATTTAATACCTAATAAGCCAACAATAGAGTCTTCAGGTATTGTTGTCACAAATGAAGCAATAGTACTTTCTGCTATAAAACTACTAATAATCAAACCTGTTGTTAAAATAGTAATCAAGATTAAATAAATTCTATTCTTATTATTAAGAAGAGCTTCTGATACAAAAGATTCGAAGAAGAGTACCATACAAAAAATTCCAATGAGAGCAGAACATTCAATCATAGCAAGATAGGAAGTAGGAAAATATTGAGGATTAGGATTTGAGAAAGTCAATACGTGTTTCAATACAGGAGTTAATGAAGAAAGGATTTGGAAAAACAATAAAATAGTTGTTGAAATTGTTAAATACAAAATCGTTGTATATCTTTTTTTAATGAATTCTCTTCCAATAAAGAACAATAAAATGATATTCAATCCTAATTGTAATACATAAAGTACAAAGATAACTATTATTGAATTGTCTACCATTTATATGTCCCCACTATAGAAACTTATAGTGATAATTTTACGCTGACCTTTAAACTAACTATATTAGTCAAATATTACATTTAAACATTATTTTATTCTTATAGGAAGCGTGCTCTTCTACATCCATTTTTATTTTCGGAAAATATCAATTAAGAGAAAAATGTAAATCGTTTTTCTAAATGCTTGTTTTTCCTAAAAGTGTATAGTAAAATACAGATCAAGGGGATTATCGTTAGAACTAGGTTATTTTCTGCAAATTCTGGTATAACAACATATCCTTCCTGAATTCTACCATCTAAAGCTATTAAACTAATATCTGGGATCTTACTTATATAAATAATAGCAGTATCACGATACATTACACCTGTACCTATAGCAGGAAAATCATCCTTGTAAGAGACCCACCACATATAATCAATCATGAGTCCGATATAGGTTGTAGATGGATTGATCTCACTAAAAACTCCTGAGGAATTAATATAAGCAGAGGTTATGTGAAATCCACCATCATAATTATAGCTATATCTTATATTACCTATAGCTTGGTAACCATGCCCATAAGATAAGATGTTTAGTAATTCTTGACCTGAAATGCTTATTTCTAGAATTTCATTTTCAAATGGAATGACTGAAACTACATCTCCTATAGTGATATCACCTGCTCGAAAATAATCTCTTATTCCACCGCCTATATTTGTGAAGGAAAAATCGTATGTCCAGCTAAAATAATCTAGCATTCCATCAGCTACTAGATTACCAATACCACTTTCTGGAGAAGAATCATAAATATCAGTTGAAGCATATGAAATAACTGCATCTGCATTAACTAAATTTACCCAGTAATCAACAATTTGTTGTATTTCAGTAACTGGTGTTACTCCACCTTCTATATTATCAACTAAAACACCACTAGAACTAACAGTCATTGGTGTAGTTGATGCGTCAATCTCTAAATCAATTCTAGCATAATGTTGTGCATAATGTCCCGCCATCACAACTAACGAGTCTCCTACTTTTGTCACTTGAGGAGTACCAGCATGACCACCTAGGAATAAAGCGATATTCAAGTCTGCTACATTAGCTGCTAAGCTGATCAGAGGATCTGGAGCAATATGTGATAAAACAATAATAACTTCAGCTCCTGCTTCAACCATTGTAGGGATATTTGCTCTCAGAGCAGCTTCATAATTACCAAAATCGTAATATTGAGTATATTTGGGATGAGCAGCAGTTTCAGTTAAAGTAGTAGTTAAACCTATTATTCCTACTTGTATTCCAGCATGTTCTTGAATTACCCAAGGGACAGTGAAATTAGCTAAGTTGGTTGTTCCATTATCAAAAATGTTACTAGAAAGTACAGGAAAATTAGCCATATCTTTTCTATAATTCATCCATTCTATACCATAATCAAACTCATGATTACCAACTACCGAAGCAGTGAAATTCATCGCATTCATAACATCCATCATAGATTCTCCTTTAGTTAGAGTAGCCACTGCAGGACCAGTATTTTCATCACCACCATTCAAAAGTAGGAAGGAATCATCAGTAGAAGTGAAACCTTCTTGCTTAAAATATCCCATATAAGTAGCAGCTCCCCCTCGACCATCATGAGGTTCAAGCCAACCATGCCAGTCATTAATATACAAAACAGTAAGGTTGACTGTATCAGCTGTTATAGTAGGATCAAGAGTAATCCCTTGATTTGGCATACAGATCTTGTTCGTAGTAGTATTTTCAGAGTCAACTGTAAGACTGGAAGTTAAATCAAATTTTAAAACTATGATTAAAAGTAAAATAAAACCATAAAATGATAACGAAGATTTCTTCATGAGTTGAATACTATAAAGAATTTTTGTTTATTAAGATATTGTAAATTTTCAAAAAAATAAAAGAGGAAAGGATTATTTCCTTTTTCTTTTAAAAACAAATGATATTGAAATTAACGACAGTGTAGAAAGTAATAACGCAATTGGTAAAACAACACCTGATTCTTCAGTTGTACCTATAGAGAACAAGTAAGGTGTTATCGCTTCTGTTACTCCACCAGCTCCATCATCAGCTACAACTTTTATTTGAACTGAATCTGAATACTCCATTCCTGAAATATCCCATATATAGTAGTTATTCGTTATATCTTCAGCTAACAAGTGCCAACCCGTGTTATAGATATTATAGGAAACATCAAACGTTAATAGGTCATTATCTGGATCTGATGCTTCCCAATAAATGTATAGAACATCCGTAGTGATATTCTCTCCACCTATTGGATACGTAATAACTATTTCAGGAACTCTGTTAACAATTATGTAATTAAACGGATCCCCATACGAATCTTTATACGTCAAAATTAAACCAAAGTTATCTATCGCTTCTATATACCATTGCACTTCAGTTCCATGTTCATAAGAAGGTAACTTACCTACCCACTCAGTCTCATCAAAGATAGATTGGTTCATATAAACATCACTCCAATCCACGCCATCATACGAATAGTAAAGATTTGCTTCTGTTACATAACCATCATCAGTAATTGTTGCAGTTATTTTTGGCTCATCATTTTCACAAGGTCCCAAACCATCTCCTGTGGTATCATATACTATATCATATGTATCGACTGTTGGTTTCACATAATTCCAAGTATCATATTCATGAGGATTAGAAGTATTTGTTCCCACTTCTGATTTGAAAACATAAGTTCCAAATCTTTTATCTATCCCAATCTTATGATAGAGATGATCCCCTGCATCATCGTCACCTATTGTATAGGTTTTCTTTACTGAATGAGCTTCAGAGGTTTCCTTGTAGACTTTTGTGTTCACTCCTAGAGTTAGGGTTGTCTCTACTCCCCAGACTTCTATAGACACACTAGCATCTATATTTAATTCTATAGATTGTGATTGCTGCATGGTAGTAGTTATCTCTTGAGAAACAGTTTGTGCTTCCCCAATACCGCCACTAACATCAGAGGAATTATCTATCCATTGTATGTATTCATCAGGGTATCCCATATGAACTAGATTTTGTCCCCTCCATTCGTCAGGAGCATCTTGATCTGTCAATAGAGAAGTAGCTGATCTTTGAATACCATATTTAATAATTGCATCTTCATAGTTATATGTTCCATCCCAATAAGTTGTATTTCTAGCTTGTAATATCCAAGGTAAGAGCCATGTTTCTCCCCAATAAGTATCTCCTCTTCCTGGGCCCATCAGGTCTGGATTATCTGTTGTAACACTATGTATTTCAAGAAAATTGGTAATTTCATATCTAAATTCATATCCTTCTTCTGCAGTATATTCTAAACCAAAGCTTGCACCGCCACTAAAGAGTGCAAAATCAAATTCTGTCTCTACTTCAACACCAAAAGTCATTCCCAATTCCGATCCTACAAGAAGTGACATGGTTGATGATTCTTCCCAACCAGAAGAACTCATATCACCATGAGGATCATAAAGGATACTGTAAAGCTTCTTTCCTAACGTTTGAACATCTTGTGTAATATTTTTCCATTCTTCGGATATTATCTTCTTAAATGTGAAACTTCTACTCTTTTCTATTACAACAGTTGAACTCTGGTATCCTTTAAGAGTACAAGTAACTGCTCCATTTACTGTTCCATCGTAAGCTAGATTTACTTGAGTTGGAGATGAACCAAGAGTTCCTTTATTTACACCATTTATCCAAAGCTCAATAGAGTCAAGGTTTGCGGAAGTATAAGAAACATTGAAATACGCATGGTTAGCATCAGGATTTGGTCCAAATTCTATTTCACCACTTGAAGGGGAAACCCATGCTAGTGAAGGTGGTGGTGGTCCTGGAGTAAAAGTTATTTCATAATTATAGGAACCAGATCCTATAACGTCGCTACTCACTCTTATGTAGTAGTAGCCACTAACTGTTGTAGTTATGCTTTCGAGTTCAAGATCTGCATAGGAGACAATTATAGATTGGCTAGGATTGAAAATTTCCACATAAAAAGTTGTAATTCCATCATCCGGAGATGTTGAGATCTTATCAATCGTTAGAAGTGTTCCACCAGCACAGTTTACTTTGAAATAATCTGTTGGATCTCCATGTTGCCAATTTATAACACCTGATGCAGAATCACCTGAGGAAGCGATTATATTTGCTTGTGCAAATGAATCATTAGGTTCAGTTTCAGCTTGTACATACTTTATTTCCAAATCTGCAATAAAAAACAACAGAGGAAATAATAGCAGTATAATAATACTGAGAGTTTTAAATTTCTGTTTTATTAAAGTCATTCTGCCCTCACACATGTTATGTATTTATACTCTATAAATACCTTTTCTATCAATTTATAAGTATCTAGGGTTAAAATTAGGACGATTAAGCATTTTCAAACCATGTAAATGGTAATTAAATGTAAGTAGGTATAATCACCTTTTTCTTACCGATTCAATAAAATTATCTATTCTTTCTATTACAAAATTATAATACTCTGTTGAGCTTTTATAGCCGGGGATATTTTCTTTAGGTCCGAAAATTTCAGTGTGAGCAATAATAGCATTACCGTACATAAGACTCCAGATATACAAAGCTAATTTTGATGGTTCTGGGATTTTAATTTCTCTCTTAGAGATAGCTTCTTCTATTATCTCTTCAAGAAGTTTCACTATTCCAACTTCGTAATTTCTTTCTATAGGACCCATCTTTTTAGATGAAGGGGGAGTTGTTCTAAACATAATTTGCAATGCTTGTGAGTCTGTTTTTAGAGTTTCAAAAAACAACTTCACTAGATCTTCCATGAGTGAAGTGTTTTTACCTTCATATCTATCTCTCATCAAAATCATTTTTTTGACAATTTTATTTATATCATCCTGAACAATTGCAAACCATAAGTCTCTTTTACTATGTACATACGTGTAAAGACTTCCTTGCACAAGATTGAGTTTTGTGGCTAAAGATCGCATATTAAAACCAGATGATCCATGCTTCAAAAATAAATCTCTTCCATTTTTTATGATTTTATCAAAAATCTTTTGCTTTTCTTCTACAGATCTTGCTCTTGACTGTTTCATAAAGACAAATATAATCGGAATCTAATAAGTTTTTTTAATTGAACAGTGTTCGAATAACAATGTTTATAAGAACATAAGGAGAAAGTATAATTGAACAATGTTCAGTTAAGTGAAAATATGACTATGTTACTAAGAAAACTAAAAAAAACGAATTTAAAAGAAATAAAAAAGAAAAACGAAAAGATAAAGAAAGCCAATAAAATCCAAAGTTTAGAAGTTACAGAGGTACAAAACTTCGAATTAGATGCCAAAGACAAATTATCAATAGTTTTTGGTGCGAATAATGCTCTCGGGATAATGTTAGTTGATAAATTGTTAGAAAGAGGGAGAAGAGTACGTGTTGTAGTAAGAAATCGATATAGAGCAGAAGTTAGATTCCAAGAAAAACTTGTAGAGGTTCATAAAATTAATTTCCGAAATATCAAACAAGTTCTAGAAACTATAGAGAAGGATTCTATAATCTACAATTGTGTTAAAGTACCTCCATATAAATGGTTCAAGAATTATCCTTTAGTAATCTACAATATCATTTATGCAGCTAAAAAATATAAAGCAAAAATTGTTCACGTAGATAATCTAACTGTATATGGGTTAATGAAAACCAAAAAATTGACCGAAAGAGATCCATTAATACCAAAGTCCGATGAAGGCTTAATTAGAAAAAATCTTGCAGAACAGATAATTATAGGTCATCAGAGAGGAGATTATGAAGCTACAATTGTTAGATTCCCAGATTTTTATGGACCTTATATAGTAAATGAATTCTCAAGAAATATATTCTTAAGACCTTTAAAGAACAAACCTGCCAAATGGTTCGTAGATTTAGAGAAAAAGCATTCTTTCATATATGTTAAGGATGCAGCTAAAGCTCTTTTAGCTATAGGTGAAAATCCAAATTCATATGGAGAAATCTGGCATGTTGCAGGAGAAAAACCATTAACCGGAAAAGAATTCATCAAATTAGTTTATAAGAATCTAGATGAAGAACCAAAAATGCAAATTAGAAGAAAATTTTCAATTAAATTTGAGAGTATTTTTGATGCTGAAATAAGTAGAATTAATGATACTTTAGAGCAGTGGGAAGCACCATTAATAATTGATGGTAGGAAATTCAAAGAATACTTTCCAGAGGTTAAAATTACTCCTCACAAGGAAGCTATTGCAGAGACCTTAAAGTGGTTTGAAAAAAGATTAATGAGAAAAGAAATAACAAGCAGAAGTTGGCCAATGTATGCTTTGTATCAACCATATAGATGGTAAAAATTTGTTTGCTACTAGACAAAGATAGGAGATAAAAATTTATGGTAAAATGTCACCATAAATGTAGAGAGTGTGGTACAACATGGGAATGCTCAAAGCACTACATATCTGTTGGTCCATTATACTCCAAGACCAAGAATGAATATTACATATGTAATAATTGGTGTCCTAAATGTCATTCAGAAGAGAGAAAAGAATTTAAAAAATTACTTGAAGAATTATCAGATGTAGGACATTTCACCATAGATAAGATTAAAAAAGAACACATCACTAGAGAAGGTGAAACAAATGGAAAAAGAAGAATATGATGAACCTGAAGATATTTTAGAATCTGACGAGATAATAGAACCTGAGCAAATAAAACTAGAGAAAACAAAAAAAGTTCGTGAGATAAAAGAAGAGAAAATTAAATTTGAAGAAACACAAGAGGAATATGATGACTTTAAATTTGATGAAGAAGATGAATATCTTCCTCTTGAAGAAAATGATTGATTTAACTTTATTTCTCTTAAACTAAAGATAAATTTACGATGTGAAAAAAGATGTCAATAAAGAAATATGAACTATTAGAAGATAAATACAAACTACGAAAAAAATTATTCTTGAAAGAATTAAGACTTTCGTGTTTAAAAAGAAAAAATGCTAAAATAAATTTAAAGAAAGCAAAGAAGATGCAAGAAAAACTCAAAAGAGAACAGGTGTACAAAAAAATAACTGATAAAGAAAAAAGACACAAATTCAAAACCAAACTGTTGAAAACAGAATCAAAAATTGCTAAACTTGATTATAGACTACAAGATTTATCCAATAAAATCAAGGATAAGGAAAAAACAATTAGTAATATTGAGAATAAAATTTCAGGTATAGACGAGGAAATATCTAATCTAGAAGAGCAAGAAGAGATACGTTCAAAAGACGAGACCAAAGGTGAGAAATAAACAATTCGTTCCTTTTTTCACTAAAGAGAGTCAGGTTAAAGATTGTATATTTTGATAATTTAGATTCCAGGATCTTATAATCATAGAAATTCAAATTTTTTAAATATCTGAATCTCTTTTTAGATAATTTCGATTAACAAAATATGAAGTTGATTTAAGATGGATAAAACTGTTCAAGAATTGGAGATTAATCCTTCAGAAGTATCTAACGAAATTGAAATATTAATTAAGAACACTATGAAAAAACTCAATCGAGCTGGTGCAGTTGTAGGTTTAAGTGGTGGACTAGATTCTGCTGTTACTGCTACCCTTACAGTTCGAAGCCTTGGAAAGGCAAGAGTCCATCTATTTAATATGCCTGAGAAAGATAGTAAACCTATTCACAAAAAACATGCAAAAAAATTGGCTAATTACTTAGGAATAAAATTAAAGAAACAATCAATTACACCTATGGTTAGAGCTGCAAAAGGTTACAGAAATCTACCTATTAGATTCATCCCAAGTAGAAAAATTCGTGGAGCTCTGATAAGATTTGGAAAATCTAAATTAATATCACCAGAAAATGAGGAAGATTTACTTTTTAACAGATTAAATCCAGTAGCTCACTCATGGATTGCAAGAGGAAATGCCTATGCTGTAACAAAGCACAGAATGAGAATGGTTCTACTCTACCAGTATTCAGAGTTAAATAACCTAATGGTTGTAGGAGCAGCCAATAGAACAGAATGGTTAACAGGTACCTTTTCTAAATGGGGAGTAGATCATTGTGCTGATCTGATGCCTGTGTTACACTTATATCGAAGTCAGTTAGAAGTTTTGGCAGAATATCTTGATATTCCCGATTATATCAGAAAAAAGAAAGCTGATCCTGATATTATACCTGGAATTGAAACTAAAGATAAACTTCTAGGTAATTTTTCTCTAGTTGATCAAATTCTTGTAGAAAGTGAGAATGATCATGATATACATCAATTATATGAAAAATTTGACCAAAAGACAGTAGACCATGTACTCTCATTGAAAAAAATGTCAGCACAAATGAGAGAATCACCATATAATTTAATGCTAAAATCTTAATTTATAATCCTTGAATCACTAGCTTTATAACAAAGTATCTATTCTTTTTAAAATATGAAAACAAATAACATTCTGAGGCTTGTACCATCAGTTTGGGATTACTCACCAGGAGAAACTGAGTCTCATATGTCCTTCATTAATCTAGAGACATTTCTGATTATGATAGATACAGGTATGGACCCACAAAAAGCAAAGAAAATGAAGGAATTTGCAGAAGCAGAAACAGGTAAGAAATTCAAATATGTTCTAATCACTCATCATCATGGAGATCACACATTTGGAACTAAAGCGTTTAGTGACTGTGATATTGTTTCTTCAAAGAGTACAAGGGAGATTTTGGAAGAAAAAATTAAAGGAGACTACAAGGATAAAGAGATAATACTACCCAACATAACTTTTGAAGGCGAGTATAAAATAAAAGATGGATTTCGAGAAGTCAGATTTATTGAAACTCATGGTCACACCAAGGGGAGTTCTTTTGTTCATTTACCAGATGAAAATGTGATTATTTCAGGAGATTTGCTTTTTGCAGATATGTTCCCATTTGCAGGTGATCCTACTGTGAATCCTTATCTCTGGATTGAAGCGTTTCAAAAGATGATTGATCTTCAACCAAATTTAGTTATTCCAGGTCATGGACCAATAGGATCGATAAAAGAACTCAAAGATGGCCAAAGTTTAATCAAGAATATGTTAGAATTTATTGAGAGAAAAGTTGAACAGAATTGTTCTCTAACTGATATTTTAGTAACTAAAGATAAACCTGATTTTTGTAATGAAGCGTCAGGTCGTTGGCTTAATATGACAATAGAAGCTTTTTACAAAGTAATAAAAGAGAAAAAAGCTTAATCAAATTTCTTTTTTTTCTCATTAAAATTCCATTTTTCCAGCTTTAATAAACAGTTCTAATTTAACACAGATGATTTGTTGTTTTGTTAGTACATCTTTATATTGGTCAAACATTAACATGTTTTTATATTTAAATCATCTAAAAATGATAGTATGGATTCAAAAATATCAGCTGCTGGTTTAAAACTAGGAAAGATAGGTTTAGGAATAGAACATTTTGCTAGAGGTTCTAGAGTACCTGAGCTTTCAAGAGATGAGAATTCTAAATTAATTATAGAGGAAGCTTATGCTCAAGGGATAACGCATTATGATCTTGTTTTTAATTTACCTTATTTTTTTGAGATATTTCAACAATTTCTAAAGGATAAACGGAATAAAATAACATTTACTACACATCTAGGTAGTTTTTATGATGAAAAACATAATGGACACATAAAAACACGTTCTTTAAAGAAAATCAAGTTTACATATGAAGACATGCTGGAAAGATTGGATGTTGACTATGCAGATATTGCACTTATTCAATTCATTACTCATTATGATGATTTTGAGAAGATGATGAAAAATGGAGTATTCGATTATGCTAAGGAACTTAAGAGAAATGGTCAATCTAAAGCTATTGGAATGAGTGCTCATAAACCTCAATTATTGAAAAAGATAATCTCTCAAATCGATCTTGATGTAGTTATGTTACCTGTAAACTTCGCTACAGGATTCAGAAAAGAAATGAAAGAACTTCTAGCAACATGTAAACAAGAAGGAATAGGTGTTATTGCAATCAAGAATCTACTGAAAGGTAATGCTTTTACTACTAAAACCTCCACTTATTCAGCTTATTATACGATGGGGAAAAAATTCAAACTTCGTCTAGATACTGTAGCTACACCTGCTGAATGTATAAATTATGCATTAGATTTAGGAGTAGATACTGTTGCCTTTGGAGTGAAGAATGTCGATGAACTAAAAACAAATATGGAATCATACAAACTTCAAGATAAAACTAGAAATTACAAATACTTTGAACAAATTTTCAAACAAACATTAAGTTAACAATGAAAAGAGACTCAATTTTGAAGAATTTCGATCTCTTCAAGAATAATTTTAGCAAATTGTTCATTATGTGTGTCATTTTTAAAAGGAACCGGACGAAATTTGGAACCAGGGATGAAGTTGACCATTTTCTTTATTGACTCAGTATCATGTTCTGGATCATCTTGAGCTCCAACAATAACTACTGGAGAATTAATATCCTTCACAGCTTCTTCTTTCATTTCATAATCAGGCATGAATGATTCTAATTTTCTCATCCATTTTAGAGAACTTTTCATAAACATTCTACTTAAGGTATGAATCCTACTTCTTCCAGATTCTTTATCTCGTCTAAATTTGATTTTATAAAATATGTAAATAAATGGTTTCAAAGATATAACAAACCAGTGGGGAAAGATTGTTGAAAGAATTTTTGGTTTGGTATTTTCTTTGTATATAATTTGAGGGGAAGAATGAACTGAAAGAAATGGATTGAAATTATGTTTACTCATTGCTTCTAGAACTCCGACAGAAGCTATAGAAGAACCAGCAATAACGCACTTTTGAGGGTCTAATCCCAATTCCTTGAAAGCTAAGAGAAAATCTTCCCCTAGTGTATCTACACTATAAACCACATTATCAGGAGGGAATGAAGAAAATTCTTTTTCTCTTGATTCTATAAATATTATGTTATGGTGTTTTCTTAGGAGTTTGACTGATCCTCTCCAAAGAAAAATGTAGGATATATAACCAGAATAATAAACAATATTCAAGGTATTTTTTGTAGGTTCAGCAGCATCGATAAAGAGAACTCTCATTTTTACTCCATTAGGTAATTCAATATATTTCTTTTTAGCTTCATTTTCAAGATAATATTCAGTCTCTGGTCTGCGAACCATAAGAGAGGATTAAGTACTTGGTATTTTTATCTTGTTGTCTTTTTAATAAAGAAACTAGTCCAGACCTTCTACAATTTCTTCCGGTAGATAAATATCAAATTCACAGATTGGATCACCATTTATGACTGTTTTTACAGTTTTGACTTCTATAGGTTGATCTAGCACAATTTGCCAATACTGTTTATAATATCCTCCACTACAATTGCAGAATACTTTTGGGATTCTATCTAATGTATCATCTAGTATAGCTTCTCTAACCCAAGGACAATGACAATAATGATAAGCTTTCATTTTAGGATTGTCTGCATGAATATATCCTATTGTCTCGTAAGGTATTTTATTTACAGTTAGAATATTACCTTTTCTTATTCCCCCTTCAATTCCCGGATTATTTCTTGCATATTCAACAACCTCATCATTTACTTCTTGTGTGAAGAACAGTTGTTCTTCGTCTCTTAGTTTCTCAAGATTTTTGATGAAACGCTCTTGTTTTTGTTCTAGAAACTCATCTATATTCTTAGAATTGAGGAATTTTTCTCTATCGGGCTTTCTCCATTCATAATAGGGATCTCTAAGTCCTTCAGCTAAGAATTTTTCACAGGTTTTTTCATCAACTTTTGATTCAAATCGAGAGATAAGTTTCTTTGTATACTCAGGTTTCTTTTTGGGATCTATACCTAGAGGAGGAATTTCAGTGTCAGCGAAAATTTCGTCTCTAAATGCTTTACCAAATTCTTCTTCTAACCTTTTTGAGAAATTTTTCATGACTTCGCTACCATCAAGAACTTCTAATCCCCATCGAACTAAATTATTATTATTTGTAAAACGACCATAACCAACTATAACTTCATACGTAAAACTTGTGTTTTGCTTTTTCTTAATTAACTCTTCTGAAAAATTGTAGAAATCTTCCGAAGAGATAGTGGCGATAGTCTTATTTAAATTACTCACAAAAGTTTCAAAGTCTTTTAAGACTTTCATAAATTCTTCAATTTTTTCAATAGTAATCTCTCTATCTATTAATTTCTGCTTAAATTTATCAAGATCTTCCATTTGAGCACAACTTAAACTTTGTTAAGACACTTAAAAGATATCCGTATAAAAAGTATCACCATTGTTTGGTCCAGATCATATGCTTATGACTTAAGCTAAATCCTAAGGAGAGATAAAATTTCTGACCATCTCCTACAATTATTTTCTTAGCGCCTAATTTTTGAACTCTTTTTATAGCTTCAAAAACAGCTGTCTTACCTAAACCTTGTTTTCTGAAATCTGGATTTGTTCCCACTGGTTCTAAAATTCCAATATTATTATATGAATCATACCAAATTAAACAGAAAGCTACGAATTCTTCTTCAGGAGAAACGACAAATACATCTAGCTCTTTCTTATAATCAGGTGATTTTTGAAGTTCTTTGTATAAATTTCCACAAACTTCATCAGGAGTACCGAAGTTTCCAAAAGCTTTAGCAAATACTTCTGCTCTCTTATCAAGATTATTCTGAATATCCATAGAACTCAAGTAGAATCCGGGAGGAAGTTTAGGAATCTGTAATTTCTGTGATAACTGAAGAAATGTTGTTGTTTCATATTTTTCACGATTTATAGTGTACCCTCTTTTCCTTGCTTCTGACTCAACCTTTCCACAATTCTCAAGAATTCTCAAATTAACTGTTTTCTTTCCATCATCCCACAAGGCTAATTTTTCTTCAGCAAAATTGAACATCTCATCGAAAAGAAGTTTATCTAAATACTCTTTGTTTATTTGAAAAAACACCTCTCCTTTAGATTCTCCTTCATCATTTACCACGGAGATTATTTCACCATCTTCATTTTCCCATATCCCAACTCTTTCAGACCATTTAGCTTCAGAAATTTCGAACATTTTTCTGACAAAAAAATAGGCATAGTTCCATCTTTCAAGTGTCCAAACCAAAGGATAACTTATGAAATAATTTTGTATAAGAAAATCACGAATCTTAAAGAAATCTGTTTTATGTTCGTATTTGCGGAAATTAATCAATGAAATCACAATTTACCTTTTTCTATCACTTTGCTTTTTGTTACTAATTCCACTAATTAATTTTTCTAAAATTTCTTGGATAAATCTTAACTATTTTCTATTTTTGAGAGAGATTCCAAACCTTATTAATACTAATACCAACAATATGCCACCACCGATTATAAGAAAAATGTACCAATTTTCTCCCCAATCAAACCCTGTTGGAGTTGAGGAAGGAAGAGTGCTTGTAGGAGGTGTAGTAGGAGTTGTAGGTTGTACATACGGTTCAAGATTAAAATAAACTATCCAGCCAGTTACATATGTTGGGTCATTTATAAGAGTATTATTTTCATCAAAAGACAAACTCATTTCTAAATTACAATTTCCCCATAGAGAATCATATTGAAATAATACATCTACTTTGCTGGTAGAATTAATAGTCGATAATCTAGATAAAGGTCTATATTGGGAGAAATGATCAGGTATCCTATAATCAACACGGATATTATAGAGTTCAACAGCAGTATCGTTCAAAGAGAGTAAGGTTAGAGTTATACTTAAAGTATGGAGATCATCTGTGAGTTTCTCAGAAGAGATTTCACCCATCAAATTAACAATAGTTCCTGTTCCCCAATCTAAATCATTTTCTCTAATAATTGCACTTATGTTGAAGAGCTGAATTGTAAATAAACTGATGATCAATATGAATCCTATTAATTTTCTCATTTAATTACTCTTATTGAAACAGATGCATCAAACTACTATAAACTTTGTTAGCTAAATTGCTTTTCCAAATACGATTAGAAAAATATTCATTAGAAAGGAACTACTAAACATTAAAAAGAGAGAAGGATGTTGGAGAAAATTAAAGTGACTGTGTTTTTAATTTTGTTAATAAAATCTCTCTGTCTGTATATTTTTTTGCATTAGGATCATGAGATGCTAGTAATAAAGTAGTTCCATAAACTTGACAAACTTCTGACAAATGTTGATAGACAATTTTTGAGGTTTCTTCATCAAGATTTCCTGTAGGTTCATCTGCAAGAATAATTGGTGGATTATTTGCTAAAGCAACTGCAATTGCAACTCTTTGTTGTTCTCCTCCGCTTAGATTCTCAGGTAATTGTTCGTAATATCGTTGTATCTCAAGAAATTCTGCAAGTTCATCAATCCTTCTTTCTCGTTTTTCACTTGGAAGTTTAGCTAAAACCATTGGAAATTCAATATTTTCTTTTACATTTAAGAATGGAGCTAAATTATATGATTGATAGACTAAACCAATAGTATAGCATCGATAATCTGCAAGCTGATCCTCATTGAAATCGAGAATATTCTTGTTATTGACTAAGATTTTTCCTGTAGTAGGTCTAATGACACCAGCTAGACAATGTAATAAGGTAGTTTTTCCTATTCCAGATTTACCTCTAATCACTAAACGTTCTCCACGATTAACAGAAAGGTTAATTCCCGGAAGAGCAATAGTCTCAACCTTGCCTTTGTATACATGCAGTAAATCAATTATTTGAATTATCTTCGTTTTTATTTCATTCACTTGTTTTACCCTCTATTTTATTTCTAAATATTCCTTTTCTTGTTTTGTTAATTTCAATAAATAATGCAAAAAGAATTGTAAAAGTAATCACTAAAATTGATAGAATTACTTGTTCCCAACTATATATAATGTTGATTGGAAGTATGACAAATTGGTTCAAAATCAAAATTGTTGTTAAAAGGATTAGTATACTATAAAAATAAGAAATAATGGAAACAAAAACATACTGTGAAATAAACCAGTAGTTTAAGTACAATCGTGATTTTCTGTAATATAAACCTCTTTCATTATAAAAAGAAAATAAATAATTCCCCTCTTTTTTAATATCTACGAAAAGTGATAAAATAATTATGGATATAATGAATAAAAGAAAGAATAAAGGTGTTTTTATCTCTAATGAAAAAGTATCAGTTTCATCTGGGATTAGAGAATTATATGATTGTGTATGTAATATTTCAAAAAGAATGTTGAACTCTTGAAGCTGAGAAAGAAAAGCTTCAAATTTGAAATTATTACTAGTTGCGAAACTATAAACAACATAATTATCTAGATTTGATATGTGAGTTATGTTATTGTATTTCATTAAATATATTCTAGTATATTCTTCTGGGAATAGGAAAGAGTAAAAGGGGATATAATTCGCAACATCTAGAAGTTTTTTTGATTCAACTATTTTTGACCCATTACTAGCAGTTTTGTATAAGTGAATTATATCGTTAATCTTTATATTTTGTCTGTCAGCTTCTTGTTTATTAATAACGCAATACTCACTTGACTCATTTAGTAATGAAAATACTTCAAAATTACTGTGTTTCTTGAAATAATTACCATAGAGATTGATTCCATCATAAAAAGCTCTAGGTGTAGCAAGATATATGTAGATTGCATCCAGGATGCTAGAAGTTCCAAATATTGGTTCTATATATGATGCTATCGAAGCAGAGGAATTACTTAACATTTTTACATCATCAAGTGAAGATGGTTCTATCTTAATTGATATATCATAACAAATAGAACTTTTCTGTATTTGCTCTTGATTGTTATAATATGTTTTTGTACCAGATAACATTAAAGAAAAAACTAATTGAAGCGAAAAAATCAACAACCAAAGTTGTTTTTTATTCCTATTTAATTTCTCAAATAGTTTTGTAATGAAAACAGAGATTGACGAAAATAAATTAATAGTCTGTTTAAATAGGTAAAGAAAGATTTTTTGAAGTATGAAAGGTACGAGAATAACTAAGCTTATTATACCCATGCAACTAACTGAAATCGTCAATAAAACTGTCGAAGAAACAGATAATAAATGTAAATATTTCTGATTTAATAATATAATAAAAGTAAGGGTGATTATACCAACCACAATCATACTCAAAATTATTAAATTGCTGAATTTTCTTGATTTAGAAATTATTTTTTCACTTTTCACTTCTTCTAGAAATATCTGGTCAAATGATGTTTTTAACAAGAATGCCTGAAAATAAAATATCAATGTTAATATAATGCTAGCTGTTATAAAAATAAGATTTATCGCATAAATCCATTTAATAAGATGTAAAATACTGAGAACCGAGGATATTAAACCTAAAACTATTAGCTGGGATAGAAAAGTGATACTTAGTTCTAAAAATGCTAATCTAATCTTAATAGATCTTTTCTTCAAACCTCGAGAAATGAGCAAATTTAGCACTTTTTTATTATTATAAATAGCACTTTTGTTTAACTGAATTAAAGAAAATACTACAACAACTGTCACGAACATAGTAACAATATATATTTTCAATAAATCCAAATTCATTGTATTTATAAGAGCATTCAAGCTCACTAGAAAATTCATATCCATCGTAATAGTTGTATCTTTAAAACTAACATATTGTTGATAATATGTTTGGAAAAACGCACTAATTCTAACATTTAACCATTCTTGGTGAATTTCTTCAACAAATCTAGGTGGGAGATTTGACAATTGTTTTTTACTCCAAGAGAAAACATACCATGAATTTACATTGTAACCTTCTGTCAAATTCTGAAGCGCTGAAGAATTTACAGATGAAAGAAATTTAGAAAAAAAAGGATCTGAAATAATTATACTGGTATTCTCAAAAACCATATTTGGATATGGATCTTTGGAACCAAAAAATAACGAATACAAAACTTGTTGACTGATGGAGTTTACTACTGTCAAATTGTTATAAACAGTTTCGAGAGTAAAATTAGTATTAATATCACTTACACTAACATTATCCAGATGAAAAGAAGAAAACAAAACTTCACTCTCAGAGAGTGAGATGTTCATTCTTTCTAGTAACTCTATATTTATTACATATAGATTAAAATCAACTATACTTTCATTTCCTATTTGCATTTCCATTAGAATTGAAGGTAAATTGATAATAGAAAAATGATAAAATCCCATGATTCTTTCAGATAATTCAGTTACACTTTCTAAGTAGCTTTGAAATGATTGTGACATAAAAATCTCTAAGTCAGGCTCTTCTTGAGATGCTAGTAATGAAAGCCACAATTCATTATTTTCTCTTAAATAAGGCAGACAAATTATACTTGAAAACATAAAGAAGAGAAATATAATTGCAAATTCTGTTATGATTATATTCCTTCTTCCTTTTATGAGATACTTTGTTAACCTCATTAAATATTATCCTCCTTTAAGAAGTGTGATGGAAATCCTGGTTCTACTAATGGTATATGCTTTTTAATAGACCTATAGTTTTTCCACCCTGAAAAGACAGTAATGGAACATAAAAGTACTAATATACTAATAATAAAAACAAATGAATAGGGAAATAGAAACAATGTTACTTTCAAATAATATTGTGGTTGGCTAGAATAAATGACAATTAATAATAAAATTATACTCAAAAGATAGCCTATAAAAACTGAACAAAACGTAATAACTAGCGCAGGTAAAATTGCATAAAATATACCTTTTTTGATTGATAAACCTCTGGCAAAAAACGCTCTAAAACTATTTACTTGGGAGTCAACAATTTCAAAACTATATTTTGTGAAAAATGCAGCTAAACCTAAGAGTAATGTAATAAAAAGAATTATAAGGAAACGTTTCAAAACAGATTGAATCCAATAAGAATCAGTTAATATTTCAAATGAGAAACTATCTATTAAGTGGATTTTTGCATTATATTTTTCATTTAAATAATTAACTTGATCAAGGAGTCCGTTTTTAATAGTTGTATTTTCCACCCACATAATTTGAAAACGTTTTGTAATAGCTATCTGATCTCTGTTGACCAGTATTTTCTTATTCAGAATCACTAACGGACTTTCTTGGGCTATATTGGAAAAAAATGGAGCAAAATCAAATGTGTCTACTACAGTTACATCATATAAATCTGTTGAATAAAATTCTCCACTATCTTTCAAAAAAATTGGAAGAACAATTGTTTCATTTATATTAATGAAACTAATCTCAGCTAAAGCTTGATTTATTACAGCAAGACTACTGTTTGCATATAATTTACTAAATATATCCTGACTATCGTATAAACCAGAATATTTATCTTTGAATATTTCAGAATCGAAAATTCTTGAACTCGTGTTTTCGTCTATAAAGAAGATACAAATTCCATAAGATTTTTCGACATGTGGTTCAATTTCAAAATGCATTTTTATAGAAATGAACTGGATTTCAGTTGAAAAGACAGAATAATTTAGAAGATTTGTGTTTACTAGATCAGCAGAGCTTTCTGGATAACTTAGAGAGATGTCTCCTATAGAGTTATATTTCTGATTAATTTGGTTATAATGTCCGATAGTATCTGATCCTGCAAGAAAGAAATTGCAAATTAAACAAAATAATAAAATCAACTGAATAAAATTAGTATTAGTGCGAAGGGTTCTTTTCGATGCTTTTAATGAGAATCGACCTAATATTGAAATTCTTTCAAGGAGTGAGATTAAGATTGTACCTAACCAAATTATATTTTTTTCAGATAAAATAAAAGTTAAGATAACTAGATATAGTATACCAAAAATAAATAAAAAAATCCCTCCAGTCATTTCAATTCTTTCTATTGCGGTAAATAGGAATAGATAAAATGACGCTCCAAATACTATAAAGATAAAAATCCATTTTAATAGCATCTTTGAAATCTTTATTATTTTGTCTAAAAAACTAATTTCTTCATTTTGATTCCTTTGATAAAATCGTGAAAGTAAATTCATCTGTGAGATAATTTGTATAGAAGAATAAAAAATAGTAATTGCTAAAATTATAAGAAAATTCATGTTATAATAATATCCAAAACTAATTAAATCTGGAGTAAAAATATACATCAATAGAATCGATAAAATAAAACTTATAATGATGATAAATAGGCTAATTATAACTTGAGATTTTAAGCAATCATTTATCATACTATATCTTTTTTTTCCTTTAAGATACCAGAAAATAATTTTCTCTTTCTGAGATTGAAAATATGTTCTTATCGTTCTATTCAAAACAAAGAAACAAAAGAAAAAACAAATAACATAGAATATTATTATGCGGGGGAAAGTGTATTCTCTATAATTGTCAAAAAAACTTCGAAGTTTGTTCTCTAAAATATTACTTCTGATGTAGGATTCTTTTGAGTTAGAAGCATGAAAGACATAATTAAAGTAGAAATCAAGTTCTTCTCTTTTCTCCTTTAAAAATCCAACTGCCTGATGCGGAGGATAGGAATGTAAAAATGAATCAGAAAACTCAAATAATGGTACATAATGAATTACTGTATTTCCAATGAATCCTTCAATGAGATTTTGGAATGTTTCCACATCCACAAATATGTATTTTTGATATATATCAGAATGACTACTAAAAATGAATGACTCAAATGAAAAGATATCTTTATTTTCAAAATAATTTCCAAATGGTAATTCCACTTCAGTTTGTGTACTTTCAAACTGGAAAGAAATGGAGATATTCTGTGTTAGTTCTAAATCCAGAACTTCACTCAATGTTATATCAAGATAAAAAGTCCCATTTTCAATATCTAAATAACTATACTTCGTATAGTAACTTGAAGGAGCCCACAACAATTTTGTGCTATAAATTGTTGAATTGAT
>Ga0315554_1000593_pt1 | contig 21610 bp, 14 predicted proteins | sample SalMarSW160370MG_FD_202114 | JGI IMG/M metagenome (GOLD analysis project Ga0315554, IMG submission 202114) | Salt marsh sediment microbial communities from the Plum Island Ecosystem LTER, Massachusetts, United States - Salt Marsh Sediment SW1603-70 ... | reverse complement strand
CTCCTCGATATGCCTCCCTTGTATGCCGGTCTGGTCGGCTACCTCGCCTACGACGCGGTTCGCTATGTGGAGCATCTTCCCGACCGGCCGCCCGACGACCGAAGCCTGCCGGAGATGATCTGGCAGGTGGTTGGGTCGCTGGCCGCTCTGGACCGCTTCCGACAGACCATCATGCTCATCCGCAACGTGCTGGTCGGCGACGACCCGGCTTCTGACTACGACGCCGCGGTGACCCGCCTGGAGCGGGCGGTGGCCGATCTGTCCGAGGCGCCGCCTCGGTCGGTGGCGCCTCGGCCCGCGTTCGATGGGATCCCAGAGGCGGTATCGACAATGGAGCAGCCGGTGTTCGAGGCGGCGGTGGCCAAGGCGATCCGCTACATCGAAGCCGGCGACGCATTTCAGATCGTGCCTTCTTTTCGGCTCGAAGTGCCTTTCGCCGGGGACCCCTTTGCCGTCTATCGGGCCTTGCGCCTGGTGAACCCCTCCCCGTACATGTTTTTCCTGCGCTACGAAGGGCTGTGCATCGCCGGCTGCTCGCCCGAGCTCATGGTGCGCGCCCATGAGGGCAGGGTCTTCAGTCGGCCCATCGCCGGGACCCGCCCTCGAGGCGCCGACCCCGCCGCGGATGAGGCGCTGGAGCAGGAGCTGCTGGCCGATCCCAAGGAGCGGGCCGAGCACGTCATGCTGGTGGACTTGGCCCGAAACGACCTGGGCCGTGTCTGCGAGTACGGGACTGTGAACGTCGACGATCTCATGGTCATAGAGCGCTACTCGCATGTGATGCACATCGTCTCCGGGGTCTCCGGTGACCTGCGGAAGGGTGTCGGCCCCGTCGACGTGCTACGGGCGACCTTCCCGCACGGCACGGTCTCGGGAGCTCCGAAGGTGAGGGCCATGGAGATCATCGATGAGCTGGAGCCGGTGGCGCGAGGCCCCTACGCCGGCGCGGTCGGCTACATCGACTTTTCTGGCAACCTGGACACGGCCATCGCCCTGCGCACGATGATCGCGGCAGGAGGGAAAGCCTGGGTACAGGCCGGGGCGGGTGTGGTGGCCGACAGCAAACCCGACCGCGAGTACCTGGAGTGCCTGAACAAGGCGGCGGCGCTGCTGGCTGCCATCGAGGGCTCGGGCCTCGTCTGAGCGGCTGCTGAAGCGCCGGCGTACCCTCCTTTCCGGTATCGCGGCAGTGAAGGGGCGTTTTGTCTCCGCTCTAACACACCTCGAACAATCGCCGGGTGATCATGTGGCGGAAGGAGGCAGAGTGAGCGCCAAGGGGACCGTGCTCCTGATCGAGGATGAGGAGGCCATTGCCGACCTCGTACGTATGTACTTCGAGCAGGAGGGCCTTCGCCTGGTCCATGCCACCGACGGCGAGGCGGGCCTGGAGGCGGTGCGGGACCGGAGCCCTCGGCTGGTGCTCCTCGACCTGGGTCTTCCCGGCATGGACGGCATCGAAGTGTGCCGCCGCATCCGAGCCTCCAGCGATGTGCCGATCATCATGCTGACGGCGCGCGACACCGAGATCGACAAGATCGTCGGCCTCGAAATTGGTGCCGACGACTATGTGACGAAGCCGTTCTCGCCGCGGGAGCTCCTGGCGCGGGTGCGCGCCGTCCTGCGTCGCGCCGAGGAGGCGCCGAGAGCGCCGGGGGTCATCGAGCTGGAGGGATGGGAGATCGACAGTGGCCGGCGCCAGGTGCGCGGCCCCGGCGGCGACGTGGTGAGCCCAACCGCCCGGGAGTTCGATCTGCTCTGGTACCTGGCGGAGAACCGCGGCCTGGTGCTGTCGCGGGCGCAGATCTTGGAGGCGGTTTGGGGCTACGACTACTTCGGTGAGACCCGCACCGTCGACGTGCACGTGCGCCAGCTGCGCAAGAAGCTCGAGGGCATACCCATCGAGACCGTCTGGGGAGTCGGGTACAGGATGGGCGAGTAGACCGATGCGCAGGCGCTTCTTCTGGTCTCTGGTGATCGTGGCCGCGGCCACGCTGAGCGTGGGTGGCACCGTTGCGGCCATCCTCATCAGCCGCTCCGTGGAGGGCTCGGTCCGCCACGAGTTCACCAGGCAGGCCGAGGCCACTGCAGGCCTCATCGAGACTTCTCTGCGGCCTCACGTCGGGGGTAACGGGGAAGGCCCCGTCATCCCTATCCGCAGCCTGGGCCAGCTCCTGGCCATCGTGCGTTCTGTGGGCGGCCACGACTACGTGGAGGCGGCCGTCGTAGGGCCCGGCGAGGAGGTCAGCGTGGTCGGATCGGATTCCGTGCTGGTCGATCAGATCCCGGGAGGCGTGGCCCATCTGGAGGGCCGCGTCGAGTTCACCGGCGAGGTCGACGGCGAGGAGGTGGCCGGCTACGCCTTTGCCCTACCTTCGAGGCCGCTGGGAACGGTGGTGGTCGTCATCGGCACCGATTTGCAGCTGGTGCCGTGGACCGGCGTGCTGGTTCGGTTCCTGTGGGCCATCGGGCTCGGCGTGGCCCTGGCCGCGCTGCTTGCCGTCTATCTGTCCCGCTTCCTGGCGCAGCGGCTCGACGGGCTGCGCGACGCCTCGCGTCGCCTGGCGACCGGAGATCTGTCGGCGCGGGCTCCGATCGAGAGCGACGACGAGATTGGAGAGCTGGCTCGTGCGTTCAACGAGATGGGTGAGCAGCTGGAAGACGCGCGACGCCGTGAGAGGGAGTTCCTCGTCAGCGTGAGCCACGACCTGCGGACCCCGCTCACCACGATCACCGGGTACGGTGAAGCGCTGGCCGAAGGGCGGGTACCCGAGGAGGATCTGGCCAAAGTGGCCTCGGTCATCCAGCGGGAGTCGGGGCGGCTGGGCCGGCTGGTCGAGGACCTGATGCTGCTGTCGCGTATCGAGTCCCGCGAGTTCAGCCTGCGTCCCGAGCACGTCGACCTGTCCGGCCACCTGAGGGGCACGGTCGAGGCCTTCCGCCACAAGGCCGACGAGGCAGGGGTCACGCTGGAGGCGGATCTCGCCTCGATACCCGATGCCCTGGTGGATCCGGATCGCTTCGACCAAGTGGTGGGGAACCTGGTGGAGAACGCCCTGCGGTACACGCCGGCGCCGGGCCGGGTGCGCGTCGTGCTGACGGAGGAGGAAGGCCGGGCGCGTGTCGCGGTGTCCGACACCGGGTCGGGCATCGAACCCGAGGATGTGCCGCACATCTTCGAGCGGCTGTACGTGGCCCAGCACTATCGGCCGGTGCGGCCCGAAGGATCCGGCCTTGGGCTGTCCATCGTGGCCGAGCTGGCGAGAGCGATGGGAGGGTCAACGGAGGTCGACAGCGAGCCGGGCAAGGGCACGACCGTGTCGGTTGTCGTGCCTTTGGCCTCGCCTCCGTCCTAGGCGTTGCGGCCCGGCACCTACGATGACGCCATGCTGGAGCCAATCCTGCAGTCGGTGCGAGCCCGGCTCGACGAGGTGATCGGTCTCGAAGACGAGCTGAGAGGCCGCGCCGCGCAACGGGAAGACCACCGAGACTTTTCGGCGCCGCTGGCCGCGCCGGGCCTGTCGGTGATCGCCGAAATCAAGCGGCGTTCCCCATCGGTGGGCCTCATCGATCCGGACCTCAACGTCGCGGCCACGGCCGGTGCTTATCGCGACGGTGGAGCCTGCTGCCTTTCCGTGCTGACCGAGCCCGACCACTTCGGGGGGAGCTTCGAGGATCTGCAGGAAGCTCGCCAGGCGTCGGGGCTGCCCGTGCTCTGTAAGGGGTTCGTCCTTCATCCGGCTCAGGTGTGGCAGGCGGCGGCCGCCGGCGCCGATGCTGTGCTCCTGATCGCGGCCGTGCTCGACGACGACATTCTCGGCGCTCTGCTGGCGGAAGCAGAGGCCGCCGCGCTGGCCGCGCTGGTCGAGGTGCATTCCGAGGCGGAGGCGGGGCGCGTCGCCGGCTTCGGACCGGCGCTGGTCGGCGTCAACAACCGGGATCTGGACACGTTCAGCGTGGATCTCACCACCGCCGAGAGGCTGAGGCGACACCTGCCGCCCGATGCGGTGGCGGTGGCCGAGAGCGGGGTCTCCTCGCCGGAGGGCGCAGCGCGCATGGCGGCAGCCGGCTACGACGCCATCCTGGTCGGCGAGGCATTGGTGCGAGCTCCAGACGCGGCCGCCCTTGTTGGCGAGTTGAAGAGGGCGGGCCGGTGACCTGGGTGAAGCTGTGCGGCATGACGCGGCGGGCCGATGTGGAGGCGGCGGTCGAGCTGGGCGTCAACGCGGTGGGGTTCGTGGTTGCCTCGGAGTCGCCGCGTCGAGTGAGCCCGAAACAAGCTGCGAAGCTTGGGGCGGGCCTGGCCGTGGAGCGTTTCCTCGTGAGTGTGGATCTGGAGCCGCAGGATCTGGTGGCGGCTGCGCGGGAGGCCGGGGTGACTGGGGTGCAGCCGCACGGGCGCCACGCCGCCGAGGCCGCTGAAGCCGCTTTTTCGGTGGGGCTGCGGGTCCTGCTTCCGGTGCAGGTGGTTGATCTGGTGGACTTGGCAGGAATTCCTAGCTGGGCAATACCCATTCTCGATACCGCCGTTCCAGGGCGCCATGGAGGCACCGGCCGCAGCTTCGATTGGGCCCTGGCCGCCGCCTGCGACCGCGATGTGGTAATCGCCGGCGGTCTGACGTCGGAGAACGTCGCCGACGCCATATCCGTGGCCGGACCCTGGGGTGTCGACACCGCCACCGGTGTCGAAACGTCGCCCGGGGTGAAGGACCGTGCGAAGATGAGGCGATTCGTGGAGGCGACACGATGGTGATGCCGCGGCCCGACGAGCGCGGGCGTTTTGGAGAGTACGGGGGGCGTTTTGCCCCGGAGACGCTGATGGCGGCTCTTGAAGAGCTCGAGGCCGCTTTTGTCGAGGCGTGGGCCGATCCCGAGTTCCGGGCCCGCCTCGACGGCCTGCTGCACGACTACGTGGGGCGTCCCACTCCTTTGTATGAGGCGGCGCGGCTGTCCGAGGAGCTCGGGTTCCGTCTGCTGCTGAAGCGGGAGGACTTGGCACATACGGGGGCCCACAAGATCAACAACACGCTGGGCCAAGGGCTGCTGGCTCAGCGCATGGGGAAGCCGCGCGTCATAGCCGAGACCGGCGCCGGCCAGCACGGCGTGGCCACGGCTACGGTCGCGGCGCTGCTCGGCTTGGAGTGTGCCGTGTACATGGGCACCGTGGACGTCGAGCGTCAGGCACCCAACGTGTACCGCATGCGCATGCTGGGTGCAGAGGTCATCCCCGTGACCTCCGGGGCGGCGACCCTCAAGGACGCCACCAGCGAGGCGCTGCGTGATTGGGTGGCCACCGTCGAGACCACCCACTACATACTGGGGTCGGTCGTCGGCCCGCATCCCTTCCCCTGGATCGTCAGGGAGCTGCAGCGGGTCATCGGCGACGAGACCCTGGCCCAGCTCGCCGGCGAGCTGCCTGACCTGATGGTGGCATGCGTCGGCGGCGGATCGAATGCCATGGGCATGTTCTTCCCGTTTGCCGGGAAGGGGGTGGAGCTGGTGGGCGTCGAGGCCGGGGGATACGGAATCGAGACCGGCAAGCACGGCGCTTCCCTGGGAGCGGGATCGCCGGGCGTGCTCCACGGTTGCCTGACCTACCTGCTCCAGGACGAAGAAGGTCAGATAAGGGAGGCGCACTCGATCTCTGCCGGTCTCGACTACCCGGGTGTCGGTCCCGAGCATTCCTACTTCAAGGACGCCGGTGTCGCCAGGTACGTGTCGGTCACCGACGATGAGGCGCTCGACGGCATGGATCTCCTTTCGCGGACCGAGGGCATCATCCCGGCCCTCGAGGCGGCGCACGCCCTGGCCTGGCTGGCCAAGGAGCGGGCCTCGCTTGCCGGCAAAACGGTCGTGATGTGCCTGTCGGGGCGCGGCGACAAGGACGTGCAGCAAGTGGCGGCCCGGAGGGGTGAAGCGTGAGCGAGCTGGCCGGCCTCTTCGAGGGCGTCGCCGCCGAGAGCCGCGCGGCGCTGCTGCCGTACCTGATGGCCGGAGTGCCGAGTCCCGAGGTGTCGGCCGAGCTCTTCGTGGCCATGGCGGAAGCAGGCGCCGACGGTTTCGAGGTGGGCCTGCCCTATTCCGATCCCCTCATGGACGGTCCCGTGATCCAGCGGGCCGGTGCGGCTGCCCTGGCCGCCGGAACCACGGTGCACAGGGGCCTCGAGGTGCTGGCCGCGGTCACCGAGCGCACGGGCAGGCCCTGTCTGCTCATGACCTACACGAATCCGGTGCTCCGAATAGGCCCGGAGCGGTTCGCCGCCATGGCGGCCGACGCCGGAGCACGGGGTCTGATCGTGGCCGACCTGCCGGTTGAGGAATCGGGGCCGATCTCCGAGGCTGCGCTGGCCTCAGGCCTGGGCCTCGTGCTGTTCGTGGCCCCGACGACGCCAAACGAGAGGCTCGAGAGGGTGGTGGCTGCGGATCCGCTGTTCATCTACGGCATCGCCGACATGGGAGTCACGGGCGAGCGCGGAGAGGCGAGCCGCCGCGCCGCAGAGCTCGCAGCCCGGGTGCGGGACGTCACCGACATCCCCTTGGTGTTGGGGGTGGGCATCTCAGGCCCGGCGTCGGCGCACCAGGCGGCGCAGCTCGCCGACGGGGTGATCGTCGGATCGGCGCTCGTGCGTCGAGTGTTGGAGGCGCCCGATGTGAAGGCTGCATCCAGCTCGCTGGCCGCAGCCGTGGAGGAGCTGGCGGCGGCCATGTGGCGCTCCTAGGGGCGTGATTCGTCACGGCGTGGCGGCAAGGACCTGCGGAGGCGATACTCTCCGGTCATGGACTACATCCGCGTGGCATGCGCCCAGATCAACCCGACCGTCGGGGATATCGACGGGAACGTAGAACAAATCGCCAAGGCGATGGAGTGGGCCGAGGGCTGTCAGGCCGATCTGTTGCTGCTACCGGAGCTGGCCATCACCGGATACCCGCCTCAGGATCTGCTGCTTCGAAAGGGCTTTGTGGGTGCGAACACCGAGGCGGTGCACCGGCTGGCCTCCAAGGCCGGCGAGGCGACGACGGTTGTAGGCTGCGCGGAGAGGGCGGGCGGCGGGGCCCGTCGGGATGACGCCGGGAGCCTTCGCCTCCACAACGCCGCCGCCGTTCTGCACGACAAGCGCCTGCGCGGCATCTATCGCAAGGCCCTTCTTCCCAACTATGGGGTGTTCGACGAGCGCCGCTATTTTATACCCGGCACCGAATCCGGGCTCTTGTGGGAGATCAACGGCGCCATCGTCGGCATATCGGTTTGCGAGGACATGTGGGTGGCCGATGGGCCTCCCGCCGAGCAGGCTCGCGCTGGGGCAGATGCGCTTCTCAACATAAGCGCATCGCCTTTTCACAGAGGCAAGGGCAAAGAGCGACAGGAGATGCTCCGCTCCAGGGCGCAGGACATGGGCCTTCCCCTGGTCTTCGTGAATCTCGTCGGCGGGCAGGATGAGTTGGTGTTCGACGGTCAGAGCCTGGTGTTTGCCGGATCGGGGGATCTGCTCTACCGGGCGCCACAGTTCGAGGAGGATTTGTTCTGGGTCGATGTGCCGCTTCCCAAGGAGGGCAGGCGCGATGTGCGAGCCCGCATCGTGAGCCGGGGCACTCTGCTGCTCGGAGAGCCTGATCCGCCCCCGGAGTCCGCCGAAACACTGGGCGACGAGGAAGAGGTGTACCGGGCGCTCTGCACCGGGCTTGCCGACTACGTGCGCAAGAACGGATTCAAGGGCGTCGTCATTGGGCTTTCCGGGGGCATCGACTCGGCTCTCACCGCCACCATCGCCGCCGACGCCCTGGGAGCCGAAGCGGTGTGGGGTGTGACCATGCCCGGCCCTCACTCCTCGGAGGGCTCCGTGACCGATTCGAGGCAGCTGGCGGAGAACCTAGGCATTCGTTTCGACGAGATACGCATCGAGGCGCCTCTCACCGGACTGCAGAGCGCCCTGGCCGAGCCGTTCGCGGAGACCGAGGAGGGCACGACCGAGGAGAATCTCCAGGCTCGGGTGCGCGGCGCCATCCTCATGGCCCTGTCCAACAAGTTCGGGCGCATGGTGGTCGCCACCGGCAACAAGTCCGAGATGGCGGTTGGCTACGCAACGCTCTACGGGGACATGGCGGGCGGGTTCTCGGTGCTCAAGGACGTCTACAAGACACAGGTGTACGCCCTGGCCAAGTGGCGGAATTCGATCGGTGATGTGATCCCCAGGGCCGTCATCCACAAGGCGCCGTCGGCGGAGCTGAGGCCCAACCAGAAGGATACCGACAGCCTGCCTCCATACGACGTGCTCGACCGAATCCTGGAGGCATACATCGAAGAGGACCAGTCGCCGGGTGGCATCGTGCTGCGCGGGGTGAAGCAGAGCACGGTGGACGAGGTGACGCGAATGGTCGACGGCAACGAGTACAAGCGTCGCCAGGCGCCGCCCGGGGTGAGGGTGAGCGAGAAGGCGCTGGCCGGCGACCGGCGCCTGCCCATCACGAATCATTTTGTGGGCCGGCAGAACCGGCCGGAGGGCTCGTAGCGGCACGACGAGACGGTGGTACCGGGAGGGGGAGTCGAACCCCCACGGGCCTGAGCCCAGCGGATTTTGAGTCCACCGCGTCTACCATTCCGCCATCCCGGCGCACATCGATCATAGGCGGGGGCGGTGTACGCGTTGGGGCGGCTCGCGGCGGCTCGGATGGGATTGGGCTGAGCTTGGCTGGCAGACGACTTCAGAAGCGCCTCTTTCGTCTGACCGACGAGATCGTTCGCATCGGTGAGGAGGAGCGGCTCACGGCCGAGGAGCTGCGCATCCATCGACACCTCGACGACGACGCTCGGCGCGATGCCGTCGTGGCCGGCACCCCGCTCGCCCGCGAGGATGCTCGGGAGACCGCCGCCGACGTAACTCGGTTCCAGCGCGCCCTCGAGTCGCTTCGAAGGCGCCGAGACCGCGTCGAAGCGAAACGGGAGCGCTTGTTGCGGCGGCTCGACTGAGCCCCGCGACCTATGATCGGCGGGATGCCCAAGCTCGCGCTGCTCGACGGCCATAGCCTCGCCTACCGAGCCTTTTTCGCGTTGCCCACCGACTTGGCCACGCCCGACGGACGGACGACCAACGCGGTCTTCGGGTTCACATCCATGATCGTGAAGCTGCTGGACGACGAGCACCCGGATGCCATGGCGGTGGCCTGGGACACTCCCGAGGAGACCTTCCGTAGTGCGGAGTACCCGGAGTACAAGGCGACACGGCGGGCAGCGCCCGACCTGTTCAAGAGCCAGCTTCCGCTGATGGACGAGGTGACGGAGGCATTGGGGATCCGCCAGCTTCGGGCCCCTGGGTTCGAGGCGGACGACGTGATAGCGACGGTGGCCCGGCAGGCCGCCGATGCAGGCTGGGATGTGCTGATTGTCACCGGAGATCGAGACGCCTTTCAGCTGATCGGTGGCGGCGTGAAAGTGGTGTACACGCGGCGCGGAATCACGGACACGGTGATCGCCGACACCGGCTACATCGAGGAGCGCTACGGCATCCGCCCCGCTCAGTACCCGGACTACGCGGCGCTGCGGGGGGACACCAGCGACAACCTGCCCGGGGTTCCCGGCGTGGGCGAGAAGACGGCGACCAAGTTGGTGTCGGAGTACGGCGGCCTGGAAGGCATCTACGAGCACCTCGACGACTTGTCCCCGAAGCTGAGAACAAGCCTCGAAGAGACCAGGGAGCAGGCTTTTCTCAACCGCCGGCTCATCAAGCTCATCGAGAATGTGGAGGTTGGAGCCGAGGTAGGTGACTACCGCCTGCAACCCTGGAACCCCGAACGGGTGCGCGAGGTGTTCGATGGGCTCGCATTCCGTTCACTGTGGCGGCGGCTGCAAGAGGTCGGGGGCGGGGAGCCGACGTCGCCTGAGGCGGTGGCCGACATCGAAGTGACGGTTCCCGAGGATGTCGGAGGCCTCGCCGGCCCCGGCGCCCGTCTCGTGCTCGAGGCGGTGTGGGACGGGTCCGATCTCGTCGGAGTCGTCGTGGCCGGCGGCGACGACCAGGCTGCTTTTGTGCCTCTGTCGCGCTTGGGCGGGTTGGAGAAGGCCCTCGCCGATGAAACGGTTCCCAAGGTGCTCCACGATGCCAAGCGGCTGGTCCGGGCGCTGCTGGAGATGGATCTGGACCTTTGCGGCCTGGAGTTCGACAGTGCTCTCGCCGGCTACGTGATCAACCCTGCCGAGAGAGCGCCCGAATTGAGCGATCTGGCTTCCCGGATACTCGGCCTCGAGATCGTGTCCCCCGAGGGCGGTGAGCCCTCCTCCGGCTCGGCCCAGGGCAGTCTGGCCTTCGACCAGGCGGGCCCCGACATCGAGGGCGCGGCGCGCCGCGCCCTGGCGGTGCGCCGGCTGGTCGAGCCGCTGACCGAGCAGCTCCGGGAACGCGCCAGCCTCGAGCTGTTCAGGGAGGTGGAGCTTCCATTCGTGCGAGTGCTGGCCAAGATGGAGGTTGCCGGCATCGGCACCGATCGGGAGTACCTGGAGGAGCTGGGCGAGAGCCTGCGCGATCGCCTCGGCGGGTTGGAGAAGGCCATCTACCAGGCTGCCGGAGAGCCGTTCAACATCAACTCGACGCTTCAGCTGCGCAGCGTTCTCTTCGAGCGCCTGCAGCTCCCGGTGCTCAAGAAGACCCCCAAGGGCGCACCGTCGACGGATGCGTCCGTGCTGCAGAAGCTGGCGGGCGAACACGGCATAGTGGAGCATCTTCTGCACTACCGCGAGCTGGAGAAGCTGCGCTCGACGTACGTGGACGGACTGCTGCCCCTAATCGGCCCGGACGGGCGCATCCATTGCATCTTCAACCAGACCGGCGCCGCCACGGGCCGGATCTCGTCGGAACGGCCGAACATGCAGAACATCCCGGTCCGCTCCGAGGAAGGCCGTGCCATCCGGCGGGCGTTCGTGGCGGGGCCGGGCTGCCGGTTCGTCGTCGCCGACTACAGCCAGATCGAGCTGCGTATCCTGGCTCATGTCAGTGGCGATGCCGGCTTGCTGGAGGCGTTCGCCTCAGGCGCCGACATCCACACGGCCACCGCGGCGAGGGTGTTCGGACTGGCTCCCGACCAGGTGAGCGCGGATCTGCGGCGCCGGGCCAAGATGATCAACTTTGGCCTCCTCTACGGGATGGAGGCCTACGGGCTGGCACAGCGCCTCCAGATACCGACCGAGGAGGCCCAGGAGCACATGGACGCCTATTTCGCTCAGTTCCCCGACGTGCAGGCGTTCATGGAGGGCATAGTGGCCGAGGCGCGGCAGACCGGGTACACCACCACCATCCTGGGACGCCGCCGCTACCTGCCCGAGTTGGTGTCCGACAACTTCAGGGTGCGGCAGATGGGGGAGAGGATGGCCCTCAACGCGCCGATTCAGGGTTCGGCCGCCGACATCATCAAACGGGCGATGATCGTGCTCGACGCCGAACTGGAGGCACGGCGCTTGGCGACCGAGATGCTGTTACAGGTACACGACGAGCTGCTGTTGGAGGGCCCCGAGGGGGAGATGGACGAGGTGGTCGGCCTCACGCGGGAGGTCATGGAGGGGGTCACCGAGCTTCGGGTTCCCCTGCGGGTCGACATGGCGACCGGAAGCAGCTTGGCCGACGTCAAGGCCTGAGGGGCATTGGCGGTGTGTTAGCCTTGTGCTGCCTCTGGGCAGGGTTGTTCTGCTCGAGTGCAATCGTTCCGAGGAGACAATCGCACCCATGACCGAAGATACGACGGGCGCGCCTGCCGAGGGGGTCGGTGAGCAGGCGCAGTCCGCCGAGGGAGATGCCGCCGCGGCGGCCGCTCCCGAGGAGCCAAAGGACGAGGCTGCCGCGACCGAAGAGGTGAAGGCGGAGACCTCGAAGAAGATTGATGCTGCGGAGGCCGCCCCTGCCGAGGACGAGCAGCCCGCCGACATGACCGAGGAGGACTTCGCCGCCGCAGTCGAGAAGACCGTGGTCGAGTTCACCGAGGGAAGCCTGGTCACGGGGTCCGTGGTCCGCGTCGATCCCGACGAGGTGCTGGTCGACATCGGCTACAAGTCGGAAGGCGTGATCCCGGCCTCCGAGCTGTCGATTCGTAACAGCGTCAACCCAGCCGACGTGGTCTCCGTCGGCGACGAGATCGAGGCGCTGGTCATGCAGCTCGAGGACCAGGACGGTCGCCTCATCCTGTCCAAGAAGCGCGCCCAGTACGAGCGGGCCTGGGGCCGTATCGAAAAGATCATGGAGGAGGGCGAGACGGTGACCGGCCAGGTCATCGAGGTGGTCAAGGGCGGTCTCATAGTGGATATCGGCCTTCGCGGTTTCCTGCCAGCCTCTCTCGTCGAGCTGAGGCGGGTGCGTGATCTCCAGCCCTACGTGGGTGAAACGCTGGAGGCCAAGGTCATCGAGCTCGACAAGAACCGCAACAACGTCGTGTTGTCCCGCCGCGCCTTCCTCGAGGAGGAGCAGGCGGAGCAGCGCCATGCCTTCCTGGACGAGCTCGAGGTCGGCGAGGTGCGCAGCGGTGTGGTGTCCTCCGTGGTGAATTTCGGCGCCTTCGTCGATCTCGGAGGCATGGACGGGCTGGTGCACGTCTCCGAACTCTCCTGGCAGCACGTGAGCCATCCCTCCGAGGTGATATCGGTGGGCGACGAAGTCGAAGTCAGGGTGCTGGAGATCGATCGCGAGCGCGAGCGCATCTCACTGTCCATCCGCCAGACCCGCGACGATCCTTGGGAGTCGTTCTCCGAGGGCCACAACGTGGGCGACGTAGTCGACGGTGTCGTCACCAAGACCGTGCCCTTTGGCGCCTTCGTCTCCATCACCGACGGGGTGGAAGGCCTCGTGCACGTGTCGGAGATCGCCATGCATCACGTGGAGAGCCCCGAGCTGGAGCTGTCGGTGGGTCAAGAGGTCAAGGTCAAGATCACCGAGATCGACGCCGACCGGCGCCGCATCAGCTTGTCCATCAAGCAGGCCACACCCGAGTGGGAGCAACGGGCCCAGTGGGCCGAGGAGAGGAGCACCCGCAAGAAGTCCCGCCGCGAGTTCCAGCGCGAAGAAGAGGCGGCCGAGGAGCCCGCGTCTTCGTTCGCCGCCGATGCTTCGCTCGAAGCCATTCTGCAGGAGCTCAAGGAGAAGGGGATCGGGCGCAAGTAGCCCATCCCGTCCCTGCGTCAAGAAGCCGCAGTATCTCCGTGAACGGGACGGCCAATCGCCTGCAGCTCTTGGCTTCGCGTTCCCCGGCGACATGGTTGACTTCCGGGCCCGGGTAACGTCGAGGAGGTGAGTTCCACCCGGCTTGTGCTGTTGGGGGGCGGAATCGGCAGCGGAAAGAGCACTGCCGCCGGCGTCCTGGCGGCTTTCGGCGCCGCCGTGTTCTCCGCGGACGAGGCCGGGCACCGCGCCCTCGAGCCCGGAGAGCCGGCATACGCTCTGGTGGCCAAGCGCTGGCCCGAGGTGATCGTGGGCGGCCGGGTCGATCGCACGGCTTTGGGCAGGATCGTGTTCGCGGATGCGGACGAGCTGCGCGCCCTGGAGTCGGTCAGCCATCCCGCAATCCGGGACTACCTACGCGCTCGCATAGGGGAGTCGGACGCGGAGGTGATCGTGGTCGAGATGCCGCTGCTCCAGGACTTGTTCGGCCCCGGCTGGCTATGGATGGTGGTCGACGCAGCCGACGAACTTCGGCTCAAGCGGCTGGTGCATCACGGAATGAATCGTGCCGATGCCGAGGCCCGCATAGCGGTGCAGGCTTCGCGTCGGGAGTGGCTGGACGCCGCCGAGATCGTGATCGACAACTCGGGGAATCTGGAGCACCTGGCCGGGGAGTGCGAACGAGCCTGGGAGGCGATCTTGAGCTGAGGCTCGAGGTTATGGTGGCGGCGATGAACCCCTTCCGCGTCGTTTCCGACTTCGCCCCCGCCGGCGACCAGCCGCGCGCCATTGTGGAGCTGGCATCCGGCATCGAGCGGGGGCACCGTTTCCAGACCCTGCTCGGCATCACGGGCTCGGGCAAATCGGCCACCGTGGCCTGGCTTATCGAGAAGGTGCAGCGGCCCACACTCGTGCTGGCGCCGAACAAGGCGCTGGCGGCTCAGCTGGCCAACGAGTTTCGCCAGCTCTTCCCGAACAACAGGGTGGAGTACTTCGTGTCCTACTACGACTACTACCAGCCCGAGGCATACATACCGCAGAGCGACACCTACATAGAGAAGGACTCCTCGGTCAACGACGAGATCGACCGCCTCAGGCACTCGGCGACGGCGGCGCTGCTGACCCGCCGTGATGTGATCATCGTGGCCTCGGTTTCCGCCATATACGGGCTGGGCTCGCCGGAGCAGTACCAAGGGCAGCTACTGCGACTCGTGCGAGGGGTCGAGTACCCGCTCGAGCACGCGGTGCGGCGGCTCGTCGACATTCAATATGACCGGAACGAGGTCAACCTGGCCCGGGGCCGCTTTCGGGTGCGCGGAGACACGCTGGAGATTTTCCCCGCCTATGAAGAGACCGTCGCCAGGGTCGAGTACTTCGGGGACGAAGTGGAGCGCATCCTGCAGATGAATCCGGTGACCGGGGAGGTGGTCGACGAGCTGTCGGAACTCTGGGTGTACCCGGCCAGCCACTACGTGACGACGCAGGAGCGCGTGCTGAAGGCGATGGCCGCCATCGAGGAGGAGCTGGAGGGCCGCCTGGAGGAGCTGAATGAGGCGGGGAAGCTGCTCGAGGCGCAGCGCCTACGCATGCGCACCTCCTACGACCTCGAGATGATCCGCGAGGTCGGCTACTGCAACGGCATCGAGAACTACAGCCGGCACCTGGATGGCCGAGAAGCGGGGGAGCCCCCGTACACCTTGCTGGATTATTTCCCGTCCGACTACCTGACGATCATCGACGAGAGCCACGTCACCATCCCTCAGCTGCATGGGCAGTACGAGGGGGATCGCAGCCGCAAGGAGGTGCTCGTAGAGCACGGCTTCCGGCTGCCGTCAGCGATCGACAATCGGCCGCTGGGTTTCGATGAGTGGCGGGACAAGGCGGGGCAGGTCGTGTTCCTCTCCGCCACCCCGGGTCCGTGGGAGCTGGAGCACTCTGCGGCCGTCGTCGAGCAGATCATCCGGCCCACCGGCCTGGTCGATCCGGAGGTCGTGGTCAAGCCGACGAGGGGACAGATCGACGATCTACTCGAGGAGATCCGGCGGCGCGCCGAGGTGGATCAGCGGGTCCTGGTGACGACCCTGACCAAGAAGATGGCCGAGGATCTGACCGACTACCTGCTCGAGATGGGGGTGAGGGCCCGCTATCTGCACTCCGAGATCGAGACCCTCGAGCGGGTGCAGATCCTGAGGGACCTGCGGCTCGGCGAGTTCGATGTGCTGGTGGGCATCAACCTTTTACGTGAAGGGCTCGACCTGCCGGAGGTGAGCCTGGTGGCGATCCTCGACGCCGATAAGGAGGGATTCCTGCGTTCGGAGACGTCGCTGGTGCAGATCATCGGGAGGGCCGCTCGCAACGTCGACGGCCAGGTCGTCATGTACGCCGACGACGTGACCCGCTCCATGCGGCAGGCCCTCAACGAGACGAATCGCCGCCGCGCTCTGCAGATGGCATACAACAAGGAACGCGGCATAGATCCGCAGACGATTCGCAAGAAGGTGTCCGACATCCTGGAGCTGGTGCAGAGCGGCGGTGCCGCGCTGGAGCGACGGCGCCGCGAGATCGAAGAGCGGCCTGCGCTGGACCTTCCCGCCGACGACCTCGAAAGGCTCATCAGGAGCCTCGAGGACGAGATGCGGGAGGCGGCCCGGGAGCTGCGCTTCGAGTACGCGGCGCGTCTGCGCGACGAGATCGAGGACCTGAAGCGGGAACTCAGGGCGATGGCCGAAGCCGCGCCCCGGCGACGGAAGACCTAGTCGTCGGTCTTTTCTTTCTCTTGCTCGTCTTCCCCGCTGAGCCCGGCGCGCAGCTCTCGCGCCGACTTGCCGATGGCACGAGCCAGCTCGGGAAGCTTCTTGGCTCCGAAGAGCAGGACGACGACGATGACGACGAGGACGATCTCCCCGGCGCCGACCCGCTGGAAGAGACCTACGACCTGCCCGATCATAAGAGCTCCTTGCGCCTTCCCACGGGAGTGTAGCCGAGGCCCGGAGACGGCCATCGTGCCGAACAACACCCCTGGGATTCGGTCGTAGGCGGGCAGTATCATGTCGGCCCAAGCCACCGGAGGACGGGCCGTGTCGGCCGATGCCATCGTGATCAGGGGGGCGCGCGAACACAACCTGAAGAATGTGACGCTGGAGCTTCCGCGCGGCCGCCTCATCGTGTTCACCGGGCTCTCCGGGTCGGGGAAGTCGAGCCTGGCTTTCGACACGATCTATGCGGAAGGCCAGCGGCGCTACGTGGAGAGCCTGTCGGCGTACGCTCGCCAGTTCCTCGGCCAGATGGAGAAGCCCGACGTGGATTTCATCGAAGGGCTTTCGCCGGCGATTTCCATCGACCAGAAGACGGCATCACGCAATCCTCGTTCCACGGTGGGGACCGTCACCGAAGTGCACGACTACCTACGTCTTCTCTATGCCCGCGCCGGCATACCGCATTGTCCCCAATGCGGGCGCCGCGTGGCCAGGCAGACCCCACAGCAGATCGTCGATCAGATCCTCGAGCTCGGCGAGGGAACTCGTTTCGAGGTGCTCGCCCCGGTGGTGCGGGGCCGCAAGGGCGAGTACGAGTCGTTTCTGAAGGAGCTGAGCCGTGAGGGATTCAGCCGGGCCCGGATCGACGGAGCGGTGCGTGACCTCACCGAGGACATCCGGCTCGACCGTTATTACCAGCACACCATCGAGGTGATCGTCGATCGCCTGGTGCGGCGCAACGGCATCGAGCGCCGGCTGACCGACTCGCTGGAGACGGCGTTGCGCCTGGCCGAGGGCGTGGCCCTGGTCGATGTCGTCGACGGGCCGAGCCTCGCCTTCAGCCAGCACCTCGCTTGTGAAGAGTGCGGACTTTCGTTCGATGAGCTGCAACCGCGTAACTTCTCGTTCAACAGCCCATACGGGGCATGTACTGCCTGCAACGGGATCGGCACCAGGTATCAGGTCGATTGGCATCTGGCCATTCCCGACGAGGAGCGCTCGCTGGCCGACGGCGCCATCCTTCCGTGGTCGGGGCGCCACCGGGGCATGTACTACCAGCGGCTCCTGGAGGGGCTGGCCGCCGAGTTCGGGTTCGACTTGGAGGCGCCGTTCGGGGAGCTGTCGGAGGAGCACCGCATCCTGGTGCTCGAGGGCAGCGGAGACCACCCCATCACGGTCTCGTACGTCAACCGCTTCGGACGGCTGCGCCGATATCAGACTATCTACGAGGGGCTCGTTCCCTTCCTCGCCAGGCGTCACGAGAGCGCCGACAGCGACGGAGCACGGGAGGCCTATCAGCAGTACATGCGTGAGGTCCCCTGCGACGCCTGCGAAGGCGCCCGCCTGAACCCGGTGGCGCTGGCGGTGACGGTGGGCGGGCTCAGCATTCACGAGCTGTCGTCGCTTTCACTGCGCCGGGCGCAGGAGAGACTCGAGAATCTGGAGCTGGACGAGCGCCGGACGAAGATCGCCGCCGCCGTGCTCAAAGAAGTCAAGGCCCGTCTGCGGTTCCTGCTCGACGTCGGGCTCGACTACTTGACCCTGTCGCGCAGTGCCGCCACCCTCGCCGGAGGGGAGGCGCAGCGCATCCGGCTCGCCACCCAGATCGGGTCGGGGCTCGTCGGCGTGCTCTACATCCTCGATGAGCCCTCGATCGGGCTGCACCAACGTGACAACCGGCGCCTCATGGAGACCCTCTTGAGACTGCGAGACCTGGGCAACACGGTCATCGTGGTGGAGCACGATGAGGAGACCATCCGCACCGCCGATCACATCGTGGACATCGGGCCGGGAGCCGGGGAGCGGGGCGGCCGCATCGTTGCCGAAGGTCCGGTCGATGCCATAGTGGGCGAGGAGACGTCGATAACCGGCGACTACCTGGCGGGGCGGCGGTCCGTCGCCGTTCCCGAAAGGCGACGGCTGGCCGGAGCCGGGTCGCTGTGGGTGCGCGGCGCCACCCAGCACAACCTGCAGAACATAGACGTGGAGTTCCCGCTGGGGATGTTCATAGCCGTGACCGGGGTCTCGGGCAGCGGCAAGTCGACGCTCGTCGAGGAGATCCTCGCTAGAGCGCTGCGGTTCGAGCTGTATCGCTCTCGAGAGCTGCCTGGTCGTCACCGGAGGGTCGAGGGCCTCGAACACATCGACAAGGCGATCGACATCGACCAATCGCCCATCGGCCGCACTCCGCGATCGAACGCGGCCACCTATACGAAGGTCTTCGACCGCATCCGCACTCTCTTCGCCTCGACACCGGAGGCAAAGGCCCGGGGCTACAAGCCGGGCCGGTTCTCGTTCAACGTGGCGGGCGGGCGATGCGAGGGTTGCAGAGGGGACGGCACGATCAAGATCGAGATGCACTTCCTCCCCGACGTGTACATCCGCTGTGACCAGTGCAAGGGCAAGCGCTACAACCGAGAGACGCTTGGGGTGCTATGGAAAGGGCACAACATCTCGGACGTGCTGGACATGTCCGTGACCGAGGCGCTCGAGTTTTTCCGGAATCAGCCTTCCATCGTGCGCATCCTCCAGACCCTCTACGACGTCGGCCTCGGCTACATCAAGCTTGGCCAGCCGGCGCCCACGCTGTCGGGTGGCGAGGCGCAGCGAGTGAAGCTGGCTTCCGAGCTGGGGAAACGGGCCACAGGCCGCACGCTCTACATACTCGATGAGCCCACCACGGGCCTGCACTTCGAAGACGTGCGCAAGCTGCTCGGCGTGCTGCAGCGCCTGGTCGACAGCGGGAACACGGTGGTCGTCATCGAGCACAACCTGGACGTGGTCAAGTCGGCCGACTGGATCATCGACCTGGGGCCCGAAGGCGGGGAGGAGGGCGGCAGAGTCGTGGCGGCAGGATCTCCGGAAGAGGTGGCTTCGGTGCCGGAGAGCTACACCGGCAAGTTCCTGCGCGAGGTGTTGGCGGTTTGAGCTGGGGGGACGATCTCGCCGGATGGTGGCTGGAGGAGGTTTTGTCGGATCCCGCATACGGCGACGAGGTCGTGCCTCTCGCCCTCGAGGTGCTGCAGCCGGAGAGCGGCCGTCGCTACCTCGATCTCGGATGCGGCGACGGCCGTCTCATGCGGGTGGTGGGAGACGCAGGGGCCGTCGCTTTCGGATGCGACGTCTCCGGCCGACTGGCCGAGCTGGCGTCGCGCTTCGGCCCCAGCGTCGTGTGCCGGCTTCCCGATCTGAGCTGGGCGAAGCCGCAATCGTTCGACGGGGCGTACGCCGTATTGGTGCTCGAACACGTCGAGGATGCAGCGGCCTTCTTCGGCGCCGTGGCTTCCACGGTCCGTGCCGGAGGCGTGCTGGCGCTGGTGGCGAACCATCCGGCGTTTACCGCGCCCGAGTCGGGTCCGGTGATCGACCCGTCGGACGGGGAGGTCACGTGGCGCTGGGGTTCATATCTCGACCGCGGCAGCACGAGGGAGCCGGCCGGGGAGGGGCACGTGGTGTTCCACCACCGGCCGCTGGGCCGCTTGCTCAGCGAGGCGGCCGACGCCGGTTGGTCGCTGGTGCGCATGGTCGAGCGGGGCGTTTCCCCGACCCGGGCCGACAGGGACCGTCTCCTCGATCGGCAGCGGCACGTGCCGCGTCTGCTGGGAGTCCGCTGGACCCGCCGCTGAGCACCTCGGCGGCTCGAGCGGGTCTGTGCCTAGCGCGGCCGGAGGCCGGCCGCCGGGGTGTCGTCGGCAGCGCGGAACTGGGCGGAGCCGGGCGGTACGCTGCGGGAACGATGCTGCGCCGGCCTGCACCTTCGGAGATTCCCGACCGCCCCGGGGCGTATCTCTTCCGGGATGGCCACGGCGAGGTGCTCTACGTGGGCAAGGCGAAATCGCTGCGCAAGCGGCTTTCCGCCTACTTCGGCTCGGACCTGGCTGCTCGCACCCAGGCCATGGTCGAGGCGGCGGCTTTCACCGAATGGATCGTCACCGAGAACGAGGTGGAGGCGCTGATGGTGGAGTACAGCCTCATCCAGAAGCACCGGCCCCGGTTCAACATCCGGCTGCGCGACGACAAGAGCTACCCGTTCCTGGCCATCACCCGCAGCGAGGAATGGCCGCGGGCGACCGTGATGCGGGGCAAGCGGCTCAAGGGGACGCAGTACTTGGGCCCCTACGCCCATGCCTACGCCATCCGCGAGACGCTCGATCTGCTGTTGCGCACATTCCCCGTGCGAACCTGCTCGAACGCCAAGTACAAGCGGCACGTCTCGGAGGGCCGGCCCTGCCTCCTTTTTCACATCGAGCGCTGCTGTGCGCCGTGTATCGGGGAGGTCACGCCGGAGGCGTACGCCGAGTACGTCGACGGACTGGCGGAGTTCCTCGGCGGCAGCGGCGACGAGATGGTGGCACGTCTGGAGGCCGAGATGGGCCGGGCCGCCGAGTCGCTGGCCTTCGAGCGTGCCGCCCGCCTGCGCGACCAGTTGGGCTCGTTGCGCAAGGCGCTGGCCCGGCAGGAGGCGGTGACGACGAGCCGCGAGGATTTCGATCTGCTCGGATTGGCCGAGAGTGAGCTCGAGGCCGCGCTAGCCGTTCTCAACGTGCGGCGGGGTCGTATCACCGGCCGCAGGGTGGCGCTGCTCGACAAGGTCGAGGAGGTGACGAGCGCGCAGCTCGTGGCGCGGCTTCTCGGCCACGTGTACGGGTCCGAGGAGCCGCCTCCGCAGGTGCTCACCCGCGAGCTTCCGGAGGACACCGAGTTGTGGGAGGAGTGGCTGGGAGAACGTAGAGGCTCGAAGGTGTCACTTCGTGTGCCTCGGCGCGGGGCCAAGCGGCATCTTCTCGAGACGGCAGAGGCGAATGCGGCCGAGGAGCTGGCCCGCTCGCGTCTGCGCCGCCACCGGGATCACGATGCTCGCGCCCGAGCGCTCCGGAGCCTGGAGGAGGCGCTCGGGCTCCCGGAGCCACCACTTCGGATCGAGGCCTTCGATGTTTCCACCCTCCAGGGCTCCGACACGGTGGGATCGATGGTGGTCATGGAGGACGGCCTTCCCCGGCGCAGCGAGTATCGGCGCTTCAAGATCCGCGAGGTGGTTGGCCAGGACGACTTCGCCGCCTTGGAGGAGGTACTGCGCCGGCGTCTGAAGGCGTATCTGCACGAGCGGGAGCTGCCTGTGGAGGAAAGGGGCCGGTTCGCCTACCCGCCGTCGCTGCTGCTCGTGGACGGCGGAGCGGGACAGGTGTCCCGGGCGGTGAAGGTGGTTCGGGAGCTCGGGCTCACGATCCCGGTCGCAGGCCTGGCTAAGCGTATGGAAGAGGTCTATCTGCCCGGACGCAGCGAGCCCCTTCGCATCCCCCGGGGCGAAGAGGCCCTATACCTGCTGCAGCGGGTGCGCGACGAGGCGCACCGGTTTGCCGTGACATACCACCGAACGGTCCGGGGACGTCGTATGGTGGATTCCGTCCTCGACGCAGTTCCGGGCGTCGGTCCGGCACGCAAGAAGGCGCTGTTGCGCAAGTTCGGGTCTTTGAAGCGTCTGCACGAGGCGACGTTGGAGGACTTGAG
>Ga0315554_1000588_pt1 | contig 21689 bp, 19 predicted proteins | sample SalMarSW160370MG_FD_202114 | JGI IMG/M metagenome (GOLD analysis project Ga0315554, IMG submission 202114) | Salt marsh sediment microbial communities from the Plum Island Ecosystem LTER, Massachusetts, United States - Salt Marsh Sediment SW1603-70 ... | reverse complement strand
CTCGTTACGGCGTTCATCATGTGGTTCTGTATGGTGATCTGGCATATCCCGAACGACCTTCTGCAGTATCAGCAGGGCGGCTACTTGATGATACGGATCGTGCTCTACGCATGCATCACCATTCTGTTTACGTGGATGTACAACCGAACCAACGGAAGTATCTTGGCTGTGGTGATTTTCCATGCCTCCATGAATTCCATGAACCCGTTGATGGGGATTTTTCCGATTACGGCCGCAGGGAATATCCTGCTCGTTGGTGTCACCGTGGTTGTCGTAGTTACCAATCGCATGTGGCGCAGACTGCCGAAAGATCATCCTGCAGTCTATCAGTAGGTCAGGCTGCTGAGGAAGGGTAAAATGTCTTTGTCGCGCAAGAAGCTTGCAGTCACTGGCGGGATTCTGATCATCGCCAGCGGATTGCTGAGCATTTGGATCGGCGGTCGAGCGGGATACATGCTGTACGAGCCCGATCCAAACGGTGTGTTTGGACATGTCGGCATTCTAGCAGGCATTGCCGCAATCGTAATAGGGAGTGTTCTGGTCTGGATCGCGCTCCACGAGCCGGCGGGTCCACCTGCCAAGTTGGCCTTGGGACTACTGACCGTGGTTCTCGGGCACCTTGGAGCGATCACAGGCGCATTGCTGGTAGGAACAGCTGGTATGCTGCTGAGCTACGTCGCTGGGATCTGGCTCATGGTGAGAGGTGTGAGAGAGTGGCGACCTCCATGCTAGCAGCCTATTCAGGGGCTCAAGTTGACGGATTGACCGTCGGTGGAAACTAGTGCTAATGCACAGAAATGGGTTTGTAATAGCCAACGCTCCGGGTGGCGAAATCCGAGGCATTCTACTCCGCAGCTTAGCTGCAGTCCGCGATGCCGTCTTTTCCCACTTGATCGACCGCCTGACAACGACTTGCACGCAGCTTTGCCTCGCAGGTCCAGCCAAGCCGGCATTACGCGGAAGTGAGAGCAGTTCTCTGTTTCAGGATTGTGTACTGCGCGAACCCGCCTCAAGGACGAAACGCACCATAGTCAGACAGTGTCAATACCAGCGCAACCTTTCACGCCATCCCGAAGTCTTGACTCATGGTATAGTGTGTACCAAACGCACACCGATCTTCACTCAAGACTGTCGGAGTCAGCCGGCCGGGAAAACACCTATGTCCAAGTGGCTAGCCAGCGTCATGAGGTGTTTCTCAAGTCTGATAATCATGGGGGCACGTTGTCTCCGACAGGATCTTCCACATCCGGAGGAACCATGATCAAGAACTACCTGAAAGTCGCCGTTCGGAACCTGCTCAGGCACAAGGGGTACGCCTTCATCAACATTCTGGGCCTGGCTGTTGGCATTGCCACCACCGTCCTGATCTTCCTCTATGTCCAGAACGAGATGAGCTACGACCGGTTTCACAAGAATGCCGACCGAACCTACCGGCTGGTTGCCGATTGGTCGAACCGCGGAGATTCGCGTATCCATCAACTGGGGACCCCCTTTGTTCTGGCGCAGACCATCCGCGAGAAGTACCCGCAGGTCGAATTCATCACCCAGATCTCCGGCCCTTGGGGTAATATTGTGATCAAACATGGTGAAAAGGCGATCAAAGTATCTGATGTGTTCTGCGCCGAGCCCTCCTTCTTTGACGTGTTCTCCTTTCCGTTGATCAGGGGTAATCCTGAAAGTTCACTCAAGGATCCCAACACCATCGTTCTCTCCGAAACCGTTGCCGCAACGTTCTTCGGACAGGAGGATCCCCTTGACAAGATGCTCGAGGTGAAGACTCAGGATGAGTGGAGGCCCTTCAAGGTTACTGGCGTGGCTCGGGATGTTCCTCAGAACTCCCACTTCCGGTTCGATATGTTGATTTCCATGATAACCGTATACCCAAAACCCAGCTCGGGTTGGACATCGAATAACTACGCCACCTACATTACGCTTCAGAAAGGCGTGTCGCAAAGGTCCATGGAGGAGAAGCTCGTTGAAATAGACAAGCTCTATTTCAACGGAGGAGAGGAGCATATCCCCTGGATCTGGACGCTCGAGCCGATCACCCGTATTCACCTTCATTCGGATCTTGTCACCGGAAACCAGCCCAACGGAAGTATCACCTATGTCAGACTGTTCACCGCGGTGGCTCTTCTCATCCTGCTGATCGCCGGCATAAACTACATCAACCTGGCGACGGCCCGATCAGCCCGGCGGGCCAGAGAGGTCGGGCTCCGGAAGGTCGTCGGCTCTCTGCGGAGTCAGTTGATCCTGCAGTTCCTGGGAGAATCCGCTTTGATGAGTCTGATCGCCTTCGTCCTTGCCGTCGGCCTCATTCAGGCTGCATTGCCCCTCTGCCAAAATCTGACCGGAAGAACGCTGGGGATTTCATACTTCAGCGACCCGTTCGTATTGCCGGGACTGCTGGGTCTGGCCCTGATCGTCGGCCTCCTTTCCGGTTTGTATCCCGCTTTCCTCCTCTCCTCCTTCAAGCTGACGGATGTGCTGAAGGGCTCTCCCATGGTCGGTCGGGGATGGGGAGCACTTGCCCTCCGCAACGGACTTGTCGTTTTCCAGTTCGCCATGTCGGTCCTTCTTATCATTGGATCTCTGGTCATCTATCGCCAGCTGGACTACGTCAGGAATCAGAACCTGGGTTTCGACAAGGAGCATGTTCTGGTCATCCACAATGCCGATCTCTTGGGGGATCGGCTGGGTGCATTCGAGGAGAGATTGAAGCAGAAGGCATACGTTATTGGTGTCAGCGCTGCAAGTACGATTCCCGGCCAGGGTACCGCGAACTGGGGGATCGGTGTTCAGGGAGGCGACCCCAACCGGCCACTGAACATGAACTTCATGACCTGCGACCAGGATTTTGCGAGACTCCTCAACATACAGATGGTCGAGGGACGCTTCATGTCCAGAGATTTCCCATCCGATAGCAGTGCCGTGGTCGTCAACAAGCAAGGGGCGGAATACCTCGGGATCGAACATCCTGTTGGGAAGAAACTCCGCATATGGTGGACGGAGAAGAATTTGACCATCATCGGCATCATCGACGATTTCCACTTTGAATCCCTTCACAAGAACGTTAGGAGCATGGGATACTTGCTGCCGGAGGCTATCCACTCCACCCGGCGCCCCTATCTTCTGGTGAAAACCAGGGCCGCCATGACCACCGACGTCCTTGCCGATATTCGAAAGACCTGGGAAACCGTATCGGATGGACTACCCACCGAGTTCACATTTCTTGATGAGAAGGTCAACAGCCTTTATCAGAACGACGAACGGGCAGGGAAGATCGTCACCCTCTTCTCCTTCCTGACCATCTTTGTATCCTGTCTCGGCCTGTTCGGCCTCGCCGCCTTTGTCGCGGAACAGAGGACAAGGGAGATCGGCATACGCAAGGTTCTCGGCGCGTCGCTGGCAAACATCATGTGGCATCTGACGGGCCAGTTTGTCAAATGGGTGATTGTCGCAAACCTGATCGCCTGGCCGGTCGGCTACTGGGTCATGAGCCGTTGGCTTCAGGGCTTTGCTTTCCGGACCTCCCTCTCCATCTGGATATTCCTTGTCAGCGGGTTGCTCGCTCTGGCCATTGCGGTCTCTACTGTCAGTTCACAGGTCTTCAAGGTGGCTTTGGCAAATCCCACAGAGAGTCTGAAGTATGAATGACGATTGAGATCAGCTGAATGAAGCACTCCGGCACCGCTGGTCGATGATGGGGCTGTTTGTCGGCCGGAAACCGGAATCGTGGAAAGATGTAGACTGAACGAGCTCAGACAGATCAGGGAGGAGAAGATGAGACGGTTCAGAGTTTCCTTCCTTGTTGTATTCACTTTTGCCGCGCTGCTTCATTTCCATCAACGGTCTTGTTTTGCACAACAGGATGGCGATGATATCGTCATCGGTAAATACAAGACTCTTCATTCTCATATTTTGAATGAAGGCAGGCTCCTCTTTATCCATCTTCCCAAGGAGTACGAAGAAACACAATTGAGGTTCCCTGTTCTCTACATTCTGTACGTCGACCTGTATGACTACTTCACAGAAGCTGTCACCACCACGGAGAAGCTCGGAGGAACCGGAGAGATGCCGCCGATGATCATAGTCGGCGTGGCCAACACCAACAGATACAGGGACCTCCTCCCGTTCAAGACCACTTCCCGGCCGGAAAGCGGAGGATCCGACAACTTCCTCAGGTTCCTGGAGGAGGAACTGATCCCTTCTATTGACAGAACTTACCGGACGAAACCATTTCGAATCTTGGCCGGTCCGCAGACCGCGGCTGTCTTCAGTCTCTATGCCCTCATCAGCAAACCGAAGCTCTTCAATGCAATCGTCTCAGAGAATCCATTCATGAATTCTGAGACTGCAGAAATTCTCTATCCCCGAGCGGAGCAGTTCTTCAAGAAGACAAAGTCATTGAAGCATTTCCTCTATATAAAGTGTGAGAAGGATGAGCGTCCGCAGGATCTGGAATACGCAGAGAGATTCGCGAAGCTTTTACAGTCTGAAAGCCCGGAAGGCTTCCGCTTCAAGGTGGAATTTAGTGAACCGTCGGGTTACTTCATCACTCCCCTTCCCTTCAGAGATGGACTGAGGATGTTGTTTGTCGGTCATCAACTTCGCCCGGATTTCCAGACGAACAGTCTCCAGGACATTCTCGATTACTACAAAGAAAGATCTGAGGAATACGGATTGAAGGTCGAGCCACCTGATCTTATGTTGACATTCGAAGGGGCCAAGTTGAGGCAGCGGGGAAAAACAAAAGAAGCAATCGAGCTTTTCGAATACCAGCATCGGCTGTATCCGAAATCGCTGAATGCACTCTTCCAGCTCGGTGAAACCTACAGGGAGATGGGGGAATTCGAAAAGGCAAGGGATTTTTACCGGCAGTTCCTGGAGATTCGGGAGACAGATGCTGCAATGATCTATCAGCGGCTGAACGAGATTGAGAGAATGATCGACAGCTCGGCGGCATACCGAATCGAACAGGAGATCAAAAAGGGGGGCCTCCAGGCCGGATTACGGAAATATCAGGCGATACGATCCGATCCCAACAGTGAGCTCTATTTTGATGAGAGTGAGATGAATGCACTGGGGTACCGGTTGATGCAAACCGACCAGATCGAGTCTGCGATGGAGATCTTCAAGCTCAACGTCCAGCTCTATCCCAACTCGGCCAACGCCTATGACAGTCTGGGCGAAGCCTATCTTAAGATAGGAGATAATGAACGCGCTGTGAAGAACTATAGGAAATCGCTTGAACTCAATCCCCGGAACAACAACGCCAGGGAAACACTGAAGAAGCTCGGGAAAGAATAGTGAATCCTCTACCGGATAGAGGTTCAACGAGATGAAACAACTCATGTCTGAAGCTCGATGGTTCTTCGTGCCGCTCTCGCTGGCTTTCTTCCTGCTGCTCTTGGCTCGCTGCAAAGATGCGCCTCCGGGGCCGGAGACTTCAGTTGCTCAACCGGAGGAAACAGGGGACGGGTGGGAAACAGCAACACTCAGCAGCGTCGGAATGGATCAAGGCCCCTTCGTGGACCTTGTGCAGAGGATCGAATCAGGAGTGTACGGTGAGGTTCACTCAGTGGTCGTTGTGAAAGACAACAAGCTGGTGTTCGAGCATTACTGGCCCGGTCACGATTTTGCGCCTTTCGCCACGGACTATCTTGGAGCGTACACTCGCTTCGACAGGGATACCCCTCACGACACCCATTCTGCCACCAAGAGCATCACCTCGGCTCTCGTTGGCATTGCCATGGACCACAAACATATACAATCACTGGACGATGTCGTTTTCAATTACCTCCCTGACCGTTATGAATCGCGAAGAAACGAGGGGAGAGAAAAGATCACAGTCGGACACTGCCTGATGATGGCGAGCGGACTGCAATGGAACGAGTGGGAGGCTCCGGTGACCGCGAGTGAAAACGATCTTATGGTGTTTATCCGATCATACGATCCGATTGGATATCTTTTCTCGAAGCCGGTGACGACGGAACCGGGAACGCGCTTCTATTACAATGGTGGTACAGTAAACCTTCTCGGTGTGATGATTGCGTACGCATCCGATCAAAGCGTGCAATCCTTCTCATCGCGATATCTCTTCGGTCCCTTGGGAATTTCGAACTACTATTGGCAGGTTCTTCAGCCGTCCGGTATCACCTTTTGTTCTGGCGACATCTATATCACTCCGCGCGATATGGCGAAGTTCGGACAGCTGTTCCTGAATGACGGAATGTGGAATGAAACCCGGGTGATTTCAAACGAGTGGGTGGAACAATCGACGCAATATCGTATCAACCCGACGGTCTCCTGGGCGGACGGCTACGGATATCTGTGGTGGTTACGAAATCTCCGGGTGAACAATAACACGGTTAGCTCGTATAAAGCAATTGGATGGGGAGGTCAGGAGATATTCGTCCTCAGAGATCTCGACATGGTGGTGGTGTTCACAGGGGCGAACTACGTCAGCGACGTGCCCTGTGATGAGATCATGCAGCGCTACATTCTTCCCTCGGCAGGAATGTAGGAACATTCGACCAACAAACGAGGAGATTCCGGCAATGAAAAGACTTCTCCCTTCCCTCTTCATCTTCCTTGGGGCATTCTCAATTGTTCACGCGCAAAGCATTTTCGATGCAATCCATAAGGGTGACGCTGAGGCCGTCAAAGTGCTTGTCGAGAAATCTCCTCAAATTGTCGATTCCCGCGACAGTGACGGCATGACACCGCTCCATCACGCAGCAAGGGGCGGCAATGCCGCCCTCGTGAATTACCTTATCGAGAACGGCGCAAACAAAGAATCCCAGGACAACTACGGGAAGACACCCCTCCATCTTGCGGCAACGTATGATCGGAAGGACGCCGTTGAAGCTCTCGTGAACCATGGAGCAGAGTTGGAGACGCGCGATGCTTATAAACGCACGGCACTTGTTCTTTGTGCCCGTGAGCGTGGGGGAGCCGCAACCGCGAAGGTTCTCCTGGATGCGGGAGCAGATGTCAATGCACGGGACAAGTTCGACGACACGGCCCTCAATCTCGCCGCCTGGCGGGGAAAAGGCGAGTTTGTCGACCTGCTCCTCGAGAAAGGCTCGGTGCTCCCCGCGCCCGGCGAGCAATGGGGGCAGCTGGTTTCGATCTCCGCTTCGAAGGGCCTGCCGAATCTCTTCGTTCGACTGACCAAGGATGGCCCGAACTTGGCGGGCATCGACGCCTTCAAGAATTCGCTTTTGCATGAAGCCGCTCGTGGCGGCGCAGCTGAGATTGTTGACGCCCTCCTTACGATGGGATTCAACCATTCCGCTCCAGATTCCTACGGCTGGACGCCTCTTCACTACGCCGCATTGGACGGCAGATTGGACGCAGCGCAAAAGCTGATTGAGAAGGGCGCGCCCCTCGATTCCCGGACAATCGCCGGTCAGTCTGCATGGAATGTCGCGAAGGAACGCGGATTGGAGGGTGTCGCTGCCCTGCTGTCTGCGAAGGGTGCAGACACGGCGGCTGCCCGATTCCCGCTTCTTGAGGGAGATTACCTTGGTCAAAAGCCCCCGACTGACAGATCGGAGATTTTCGCGCTGGGTATTATCGCGTCCGTCTGGGGACTGCACAGCACGGCTGTCTTTTCACCCGACGGCAACGAAGTGTACTGGGCTCCGATGATGGAGTTTCCGGGCGAGGTATATTCCCGCGGTGGACTACTCATGATGAAACGCGTGAATGGACGCTGGACAGCGCCAACCTGGACATCATTTTCCGGTCCGTACGGCCAGGACGACGTCCCGTTCTTTTCGGAAGACGGACAACGGATGTATTTTCTTTCTCGCCGTCCGCTCCCCGGTGAGTCACAAAACGGGTCGGAGAAAATCTGGTACGTGGACCGAACCGCTGACGGCTGGTCCGAGCCGCATCCGCTGGATCCCAACGTGAATGCTGTTGACAAGCATTGGGAATTCTCCCTCGACAGGAAAGGGAACGTGTACTTCGCCGGTCAGGGTGCCGACTCCCGCGGCCTGGGCGACATCTACGTGTCCCGGAAAATCGACGGTAAGTACGAGAAGCCTGTCAACGCAGGCGAGCTAATCAACTCGGATGGCCCTGAGACCACCCCCTTCATCGCACCGGACGGGAGCTACCTCCTGTTTTCGCGTCAGTACGATCTTTGGGTGAGCTTCCGGGGCGAGGGCGGAGCGTGGGATGAGCCGGTCAAGCTCGGCCCTGAAGTCAACAGTCCATCCATCGAACTCTGCCCGATCGTCACGGCCGACGGAAAGTACCTTTTCTTTGTGAGTCAGCGCGGCGGCGAGAGTCACCCGTATTGGGTGCGAGCCGAGGTCATCGAGAAGCTCAGGCCGAAGGATTCAAAATGAGATGAGCGAAATCCTACGGTCAAGTTGAAAGGGAGAAAAGACGATGAAAGTCGAAAGTGTTTCCCTTCGAATTCCTGTGGTCGTTCTGCTGGTTGTGGGACTACTGGCAGCTCAACGCGGCATTGCCTATGCCCAGGCGCCCACCGACCCGGAGCACAATTTTGAAGTCCTATGGAAGACATTTGACGTCAACTATGCCTTGTTCAACGCCAAGCATGTCGACTGGCAGGCGCTCTACAACATCTACCGTCCACAGGTCACACCGAAAACGACGGACAGTGCCCTGTTTGCGATCATGTCAAGAATGTTGAGTCATCTGAATGACAACCATGTCCAGCTCCGCTCAGCTACTCCGCAATGGACTTTCAGTGCGGGATATTTGTGGGATTTCTTCGGAAAGGCGGGGATGGCGAAATTCACTTCTCTTAATGAGCCGCCGGCCCGTGCCGGAGAAGTATTTCAAAAAGCCGTTGAAAGAAACAGGGAACAACCTTTTCGCGTATGGGTGGCTTGATGACCAGATCGGATATTTTCATTTCAGAGGATTCGGGTATCCCGAAATCAGCGCTCAGGCCATCGATGAAATCATGGCGGAATTCAAAAATGCGACTGCATTAGTTGTCGATGTGCGACGAAACGGCGGCGGCGATGATCAGGTCGGAAAACTGATCGCAAGCCGGTTTGCGGACAAAAAAAGACTCTACATGACTACCCAGGAACGAAGCGGACCGAAACATGACAATTTCGATCCCAAGAAACATTTCTTCGTGGAGCCAAAGGGTCCGATGCAATTCACCAAGACGGTGATCCTGTTGACGAACCGACTCTCCGTCAGTGCCGCGGAGAATTTCACATTGGCCATGAGAATCCTGCCTCACGTCACCGTGATTGGCGATTTCACATCAGGCTGTTTTGCGGACAAGTACACGTTCAGGCTGCCTAACGGCTGGTATGCATCGTACTCGATGAACCTGTTCCTTGATCAAAATGGTATGTGCTGGGAAGGCATCGGTGTGCCGCCGGATCTCAAAGTCAGTTGCGACTACGATGAAGCTGTCCCCGAAAGAGATCCTGTTCTGGAGACGGCGATTTCTTTAATCAGATCGGGCAAGCTGAGCGCGCAGGACGAAAGCGAAAACATCCGTCCGACAGAGTCACTGGCTTTCCTCCTTGAGAAGGAAATCGCAAGCGACGGGATCGAAAAAGCTACGGCGAGGTTCAATGATCGGAACGTAAATGACCCGGAAGGGATTTACTATTTGGATTATTACGAAATGTCGACGCTTGCGCGAAAATGGTTTACGGCTGGGAAATTCGAACAGGGGAAAGCGGTACTCGCCCTGTCAACCCGGATCTTCCCGGAAATGACTTCCACCTATAGTCTGCTGGGCATGGCCTGCATGCAACAGAAGAACAAAACCGAAACGCTCCGGGCTCTGGAAAAAGCAATCACGTTGCAGGAAAAAAAGTATTCGCCCCAATCGCGTCAATTCAGTGAGTACCTGGCCGATGCCTTGATCAAAGAATACCTCTCCGGCGGCATCGGCGCGCTCGATCGCCAATACATGGCTCTGAAGACGAAGTACCCAATGCTGGTCACCGAGAGGTTGCTGAACATGCTTGGGTACTCACTCCTGAGATTCAAACTGACCGAGCTGGCCATCGAAATCTTCAAACTGAACGTGAAACAGTTTCCACAATCATCCAACGCCTACGACAGCCTCGGCGAAGCGTACATGAATGCCGGTGACAAAGAACGTGCGATCGAGAATTATCAAAAATCTTTGAAGCTGGATCCCAACAACCCCGGCGGGGTGGCGAACCTGAAGAAATTGCGGGGAGAAAAGTGAATACCGAGATCCGTGTTCGGAGGATTGCGCCCGACTTGCTTATTGAGTTGATATCATCATGGAATCAGCGGCTGTGCTATTCGGTTCAGAATCAGCTGTACCGAATAACAAGAAGATCATCCCCGTTTTGAAACCAAAGGAATCGAAGTGATGAAGGGCAAAGACGGAAGGAAGGCGATCATCTGCAGCCTGGTGCTAATCGTTTCCACAGTAGGCGCAACTGCCCAGGGGCTCTCCAGGCTTGGAGCGAAGTTGGGTTACAGTTCATCACAATTTGTCGCAGCCGATATTCCGGGGAAAGGTGTCAATTCCCAATCTGGTCTGACGTTGGGAGGTTTCGCTACCTATGAGTTTAACAATACGTTCTCTTTCCAGCAGGAAGTCCTGTTCACCTTGAAAGGATCCAAGATCAATAGGGTCGGGGATGTCTGGCTCAGCAACGTTTTTTATACCTCGAGATGCCTTTGCTGGTGAGAGCCACCCCTATTGGGTGCGCGCCGATGTCATCGAGAAACTGAGAAAACGAAATGCTCAGTAAGGGACGAGCGATATCTCTTAGATCTCCCCGGGGATCATCAATGCATTGACGCCTGAGGAATCGGAGAAAACGTGTAATCGTGGAGGCATGAATGAAGATCATATTGCCCATCCTGCTCTTCATCCTCTTGAACAGCCAAAGCGCTGTTATGGGGCAGGAAAAGCATGAAGCCACTGATCATATTGTTTTCACAATCCTGTACGACAATACGTCAGTGGCTGATTCAATCATTGCGGATCATGGATTCGCCTGTTTGATTCAATCGGGAGACCGTTCCTGCTTGTTTGACGCTGGACGGATTTCAGAGAAGTTCATGGCCAATGCACTGACGATGGATGTGAATTTCTCCAGCATTGATCAGGTGTTTGTCTCACACATCCATGGTGACCACACAGGGGGATTGTTCGATCTGCTGGACCGTTGCAGCAAACCGACACTCTACCTGCCGTTCACGTATCCACATATGCGTAACGAACCGCTTGGCGACCGGGCGGACAACGATTTCAACGCATTCCTGGAGCGTCTGAAACCGTTGGTCTCAGAGATCATTCGGGAAAAGGGACCGGTAGAAATGCGTCACGGTTTCTATACGACAGGGACGATTGAAGATCAAACGTATGAACATGCACTCGTCGTTCCTACCTCAAGAGGACTGATCGTTGTTACAGGGTGTGCCCACCCGGGGATTCTGGAGATTGTCACGCGGGCAAAAGAGTTGATGAAGCAGGACGTCCTTTTTGTTCTGGGCGGATTCCATCTCATTTCGACTGATTCCGGGCAGATAACCACCATAGCACGGAGACTTCGGAAATTGACGAAATACGTTGGTCCCTGTCATTGCACCGGAGAGAGAGCTCAGAGGATAATCAAAAGTGTTTTTCGAGAAGATTATGTCGAGATACAAGCCGGGACAAAACTGACACTCGATGGAGGTAGATTGAAATGAAGAGACTGCTTCTTTGCTTCTTGATGCTTCTTACAGCAACGGCCGCGTATACCCTGCAGGACAACTCCCCCCGGCTGGCAGGGCCGTACCTTGGCCAGAAACCGCCAGGCATGACGCCGGAGTTGTTTGCACCTGGATTCATTTCCACGGGCCTGCAGGAAGGTCCGTGCACGTTCATGCCCTCCGCCGATGAATGCGTCTTTATGGTTTCTTTTCGAAAGCCGCATTCCCATAACGCCTTCGCATCCCTCGTAAGGAGCAGGGTGGTACATGGACAGTGGTCGGCGCCTGAGTTTCTTCCATTCTCTGGCATGGGCTTCATAGACATCTATCCGTTCATCAGTTATGACGGCAAGGAGTTGTTCTTCGCATCTTCCCGTCCCACCGGAAGGGCCGAGCTAAAGAATACAATAAACCTCTGGCGAAGCAGAAGAGTGAACAATGAGTGGAGCGATCCCGAAGTACTTCCCGCTCCGATCAACGGACGCGGGGATGTATCCGGCCCTTCGCTGTCGCTTGATGGCCGTTTCTATTTTACATGTGCATCCGATTCTGGTTCCGCCATATATGAATCAACCTACCGCGATGGCCATTTCTCCGAGCCGCGGAAACTCCCGGAAAGCATTAATACGAAAGAGGGTCCATTCGACGGCGCCATTTCTCCCGACGGTAGTTACTATGTCGTTTGCATCTACAACAAGGGTGATTCATTCGGAGGGACCGATCTCTACGTGTCGTTCAGGGCCGACGACGGCCATTGGACTCCTCTAAAGAACCTCGGTCCTGCGGTCAACTCGCCGCTCAACGAAGGATCGGCAGTCATCTCTCCTGATGGGAAGTATGTCTTCTTCAGCGGCTGCCTCGTCAGTCATGGATTTTATAAAGACAAGATCACGTATTCCGGTTTGTTGAACAACAGTCTGAAACCTCAGTATGGAAGTTCTGATGTCTATTGGGTCTCGGCAGCAATACTGGAAGACCTGAAGCCGAAGGAATAATAGATGAGAAACGTTAGACGAAAGACGGAAGAAGAAAGACGTGAGAGGTAAGACGAAAAAAGCAGATAGAAGATGTTGGAGCATCGTCCATACTGCAGACAAAGAAAGAGAATCTCTCATCCGAGAACATCACGTTTAAGAGGAGACGACATGAAGACACTCCCTGCGACCTTCGTTACGGCTATTCTGCTTCTTGCGTTCACTTCACCGCCTCATTCGCAGGAGATCCTGGATACAGCGAAGCAGGATAACACAGCAAGAGAAAAACGCGTCGTCGAGTTCGTTTCAGCCTACATGGATGCCTATCAAATCCTCGGCCTCGCCCTGGCAATCGTGAAAGATGATCAAATCGATCTGGCCAAAGCTTTCGGAGTCAAGAACCTTGATACGAAAGAACCGATGACTGTCGAATCAATATTCCACATGGCGTCAGTGTCAAAACCATTTTCGGCAACGGCGATTATGCAACTCGTGGAAAAGGGGAAAATGAAGCTTGATGATCCGCTTGTTCACTACCTTCCGTATTTCAAGCTTGATGATCCGCGTTACAAAGACATCACCATCAAACAGATGCTGACTCATACGTCCGGCATTCCCGATGTACGTGATTACGAATGGGATAAGCCACAATTCGACGATGGTGCGGCAGAGCGATATGTGCGAAGTCTGTCGAAGGAGAAGATGATTGCCGGACCGGGAGAGCGGTGGAGGTACAGCAACATGGCGTTTGACATTCTCGCCGATGTCATAGCCAAAGTCTCAGGGATGACATTCGAGGACTATATCAAGGAGAACATCCTTACCCCCCTCGACATGAAGGAAAGTGACTTTCTAAGAAGAAGAATCAAACCCAGGCTTTACACGAGTGGCCATACCTGGCAGCTTCGGCCTCAAGTCAGCGCCGTCTATCCTTACAACAGGCGACATGCTCCCAGCTCTTGCCTGAATGCGAATGTCGTCGAAATGTCGCACTGGGCCATAGCCAACATGAACAAGGGCGTCTACAAGGGGAAGAGAATATTGGCTGAATCCAGCTACAAACTCCTTTTCGAACCTCAGGCGAAGATTGATGAAAACCGATCCACCGGGCTCAGCTGGTCCCTCCAGCGGCGTCATGACCTCAAGACGATTTCTCACAGCGGGGGGGATTTGGGGTTTAGCAGCTATCTTGTCATGATTCAGGAAAAATCCCTGGCCGTCATTGCCGCCAGCAACTATGATCGAACGCCGATACCCGAACTGGCGCTGGGTGTGCTGGATATCATGCTGGGATTTGAACCGCAGCGGCCCGCTACCCCTATTGGTATCCCTCTTGGACAAATGATCGCCGAAAAGGATGTAGAGAAAGCGATTGAGTATTACCGGGAGCTGAAGCGGACTCAACCTCAAAAGTACGATTTCAGCGAGAGACAACTGAATTCGTTGGGCTACGGATTGCTAGGCCTCAATCGACCGAAGGACGCGGTCGAGATCTTCAAGCTGAATGTGGAGATGTTCCCGAATGCCTGGAACGTCTACGACAGTCTCGGTGAGGCATATCTGGCCGTCGGTAACAAGGAACTCGCATTGGAGAATTATGAGAAGTCTGTGAAACTGAATCCGGACAATGTGTCTGGGCAAGAAGCCATCAAGAAACTGAAGCAAAAGTGAACCGTCAGTGAGTCGAATGGAGGGTATTGTCATGAAACGGCATCGTGTGGTCACAGCCATCATTTTGGCTGGCCTGGTCGGCGGCTGTCGACAAAACTCTGTAACGGACAAGCCTGTTGACGAAGCGCTGCAGGCGGCCATGGATGAATCCATCAAAAACAGCGGAGCAGTAGGTGTCTCCGCCGCCGTGATATTCCCTGATGGGCACATGTGGAGAAGCGCCAGTGGAATATCCCATGAAGGTGTTCCATTGACGACAGATATGCTCTTTGACATCGCGAGCATAGAAAAGAATTTTCAAGCGGCACTAGCCCTGAAGTTGGTAGAAGAGGGCCTGATCTCGCTGGAGGATCCGCTGGACAAGTGGTTCCCGCCTTATCCGAATATCAGCGGCAAGATCACCATTCGCCAAGTCCTGAACCTTACCAGCGGTATTGACAACATCGTTGAGGACGCCAATTCTCCATTCAGGGTTGGGTATGTCAATATCGATCATAAGAAAATGTGGACCTGGGAGGAAATCTATAAGACCTACGTCGGTGAGCTCAATTTCGAGCCCGGGACCCGCTGTGCCTACTCATCAACTAATTACATCGTGCTCAAGCAAGTCGTCGAGAAAGCCACAAGGAAAAAACAAACAGCCGTATTTGAGGAGTTGTTGGTCAAGCCACTTCACTTGACTCACACGCTCACAGATTTTTCGAAGCCCGTACCAGACACGATGCCCATCGCCCACGGATGGTTCGACACAAACGATGATGGAACACCTGATGATATCTCAGGCTATTCCATCAATTGGATTACGTCACTTTCTTCGATGTGCGTCTATTCTACTCCCACTGATATGGTCCAATGGATTGACGCACTCTACCATAAGAAGACGGTATTGAAAGAAGAGACGTTGAAAGAAATGCTGACCTTCGTCGGCCCCGTTCAGAATGAACCCATGATGAAAGGCTACGGCCTGGGCGTTGTGGATCTCAACCTCGGGGCAATACTTCCGAAATGGAAAGATGTACGGACCTATGGCCATTTGGGCTCCAATTTTGGGTACACCACATTTGCCACATATTTTCCCGAGCTGGGAATCTCCGTGTCAATCATGTTCAACAGAGGCTGCGACGCAGGTACGAACAAAGCAGTAGGTATCGTTTCCGGGGCATTCTTTGACGCGCTCTTTGAGCACCTGGGGGTAAAAGGATCAAAGGAGGAGAATTCTGTTGCCGACATGGTGAGAGAGCTGGAGAAGTCGCCCAACGATGTTCACCTTATGTACAAGATTGCGAAGCAGTATCAGGCGGACAAAGAAGATTATGAAGCTTCTTTGATATATGAGAAGATCCTGAAACAGGATCCAGAAGATAGTTATGGTTACAAAACTGAAGCTCTCTTCTGGAAAGCCAGCTACGATGGTGTCATCTCGAAGAAACCGGAGAACCTCATCGCCTTCATTGCCGAACATAAGGACTACAAAGATATCAATGACGCCTACAGATGGCTGGCAAAAACCTACCAGCGACGAAATGAAATGGATAAGGCAGTGCAGGTTTACAGGGAGCGTCTACAGACGGTCGGGAAGGATGCAGAGTTCTATAATCACTTTGGATGGTGGGTGTACGAGAATAAAGTAGCGAGTGAATACAAGACGGCGATAAAATATGTAGAAGAAGCTCTGGTTTTGAAACCCGATGCCTACTACATATGGGATACGCTTGCCTGGTTGTATCTTGAAAACGGAGAAGAACAGAAAGCCGTGGAAGCCTCAACCAAGGCCTTGAGCCTCGCTCCAGAGAACCAGCATGATGCCTACAAAAGTGCATTGGAAAAGATCAAGAGGAATCTCAGATAGGAATTAGAAGTAGGAGAAGGAAGGAGAAAGCCGGCAATCTCTGAGAGGGAATTTTCCATCTCTGGTTCTGAGTGGGCATTTCAAAACAGGAGGTTGTGCTCATGAAAAGATCTCTTCTCACCACCTTCATCGTGGTCGGTCTTCTCTCAGCGGCCAGGTCGCAGGACGTTTTCGAAGCGTTCCGAAAGGGTGACATCCAGGCCGTCAAGGCGCTCATTGAAAAGTCCCCGCAGGTACTCGATTCACGCGATGCGGAAGGTCAGACGCCGCTCCATTGCCGCAGATGAAGAGACTCCCTTCATTGCTCCCGATGGAAGCTATCTGTTGTTCTCGCGCGCCTACGACCTTTGGGTGAGCTTTCGGGAGAAGGATGGGAGCTGGTCAGCACCGATCAAGCTCGGCCCCGAAGTGAACAGTCCCGGTTTCGAGCTCTGTCCGGTCGTCTCGGCCGACGGCAAATACCTGTTCTTCACGAGCGCACGCGGAGCCGGGATTCACGCTTACTGGGTCGGAGCAGACGTCATCGAGAAGGCACGGTCAGGATCCGAGGCGAAATAGTTAGGGCAAACCTTCCTCACTGTCCAGACGACCGCAGTGGGTTGCAATTGCCGCCACCCTTCCGGGCTTGCACAGAGATGTACAGAATGGTACAATACCTTGTGGATCGATCCGACGGTGCCACCTACTGGCTGCAAAACCTTTGCCGAAGGAACGACCGAACAACCGCAACCATTCCAACATTCAAGTCAACGATCTCTCGGAGTAACAGATGAATATCCAATACATTGAGCCCTTATCGCGCGGTTGGAAGCGGATGACGAAGGCCCTCTTTCAACCCTTCGATCTGAAGAAGTGGTTTGTCGTGGGATTCACGGCGTTCCTGGCCGGACTAACCGATTTCCACGGAGGTGGCGGGTCAGGGGGGAGGGGGCATGGGAGATTCGACTGGGGAGACATCTTTTATTTCCCCCAAAGAGCCTGGGAGTGGCTCGTCAACAACCCCGTCTGGTTCATCCTCATCGCCTTCGGAACCTTCGTGATCTTCCTCCTGGCAATTCTCTTCACATGGCTGAGCTCCCGGGGCAAGTTCATGTTTCTGGACAACGTCCTTCACGACCGGGCAATCGTTGTCAAACCGTGGCACGAGTACAGAGTCGAAGGCAATTCGCTCTTTGTCTGGAGCTTTTCTTTTGGGCTCCTTGTCTTTGCGATCGTCATCGTCTACGCGATCGCTTGCTTCTCAACACTCTACGGCCTGTACGAAAGCAGCATGGATACAGCCGTGCTCATCGCACCCGTCATCCTGATGGTCCTTGGGCTCATTGCCATTATGATTCTGGCAGGCTTCATCGAGCTTCTTTTGTACGATTTCGTCGTCCCGATCATGTACAAGTACCGGATCACGACCCTGAAAGCCTTGCAGATGTTTCTCCCCCTGTTCCTGTCTAACTTCTTCCATTTTCTCGGATATGGACTTTTGATCCTCCTTCTCACCATACTCATCGTCATCGGAGTCATCATCGGGGGTTTTCTCACTTGCTGCATCGGCTTCGTTGTCTTGATGATTCCCTACGTCAACGCCGTGTTGCTCCTGCCTATTTCTTATACCCTGCGGGCGTTCAGCGTCGAATTCCTTGAGCAGTTCGGCCCTGATTATCACATTTTCCCGCGGCCTGAGGCCGTCCAACCAGGGACATGAACAATGCATGCCAAGACACCGAGGCAGAAATGCAGGTAACCTGGGATAACGTGCTGTCACGCGGAGACCGTGCCTTCAAGGCTCTCACGGCTGTAGGACTACTCCTTGGATTGTGGGCGTTGTTCTCGTTGGCTCCGGAGAATATCCCGCTCTTGTCCTGCGCGTTTCGCGATCTCACGGGCCATAGCTGTCCGACGTGCGGATTGACCCGTTCCCTCCACGCCGTATCTCACGGAGAGTTGCTCGTGTCTCTTCACTATCATCTGATGGGACCCCTCCTGTTCACGGGAATGCTCATGGCATCTCTCCTGTGGTCTGTAGAAGCGGCCACGGGGAAAAGGATACGGCTCACGACGAACACACAAGGCGCAAGAATTTTCACTGCCGGCTTTGCCCTCATGTGGATCATGTACTGGGGGATCCGGCTAATCAGCGAATTTGTCCGCTAGCCATCGAAGTGGATGATTGGCACACCGAGATACGTCGACGACAAGAAAACGCCCGAATACAATTCTGATCTGAACTCCGTCACACACGGTCTGTATCATGCCCACGATTGAACTCAACAAAATCACCAAGACCTTCGGCAACCATGTTGCCGTCGATAGTCTTTCGCTCGCCGTGCCCCAGGGGAGCGTCTATGGTTTCATCGGACCCAATGGATCCGGAAAAACCACCACGCTCCGGATGATCATGAACATACTCTATCCGGACAGCGGCGAGATCCATGTCTTCGGTGAGCCGCTGCGACCGTCCAGCTGCGACAGGATCGGCTACATGCCCGAGGAGCGCGGCCTGTACAAGCGGATGAAAGTGCGGGAAGTGCTGGAATTCTTCGGCGGCCTCAAGAATGGGGACGGCATCGGAGAGAAGGTCGACCGATGGTTGGAGCGATTGCAGCTGGCCGAGTGGGCGGACAAGAAAGTGGAGACGCTCAGCAAAGGGATGAGCCAGAAGGTCCAGTTCATTGTCGCCGTAGTCGCCCAACCGGAACTGGTGATCCTGGATGAGCCTTTTACCGGCCTAGATCCGGTCAATACCGAATCCATGAAGGATGCCATCCTCGAGCTGCAGGCGGGCGGAACAACCGTCATCTTCAGCACGCACGACATGAGCATGGCCGAGAGGATGTGCGATTTCATTTTCATGATCTTCAAGGGAAGGAAAGTTCTGGACGGGACACTGGCTTCGATACAAGATCAATATGCCGCCGACACCATTCGTGTTCGAACGAGAGACGGCGCTGCGGCCTTGCGCGATCTCCAAGGCGTCGAGAGGATGAACGACTATGGACAAGCGCAGGAGCTGCGCCTGGCGCCCGACGGCGATCCGCACGCGATCCTGCAGGCAATTCTCGAGCGAACGCGGGTTCAAAGCTTCGAGATAATGAAGCCATCGCTGCACGACATCTTCATCAGGATCGCCGGATCCGAGGCGAAGGAGGTGGAGCATGCGTAAGGTGCTTCGGTTTGCCGCACGGGAATACATAGCAGCCGTCAAGACCAAAGGTTTCATCATTGGCCTTGTGCTGGCACCTTTGATGATGGGCGGAAGTCTCATAGCGTTCATGCTGTTGAAAGACCGTGTCGATACCACTGACAAGTATATTGCCGTCATCGATCGTTCAGGAGTCATTGCGCCGGCTCTCATAGAGGCCGCAGAGCATCGCAACGCAAAGGAGATCTTTGAAGAAGGAACAGGAAAGAAGATCCGGCCCGCCTACTTCTTTGAGCGAGTGGAACCGAACAAGGATGATCCAAAAGCGCAGCATCTTGCGCTTTCGGACCGCGTCAGGAAAGGAGAACTGTACGCGTTTCTTGACATCGGCCCGCGGGTCGTGCATCCTGAGGAGGACAGAGAAGCCTTCCGCATCTCTTACTATGCCAAAAACGCCGCCATGGACGATGTGCGAAATTGGATTTCCTGGCCCGTTAACAATGAGCTGCGCAGATTAAGGCTCGCCGATGCGGGCATCAAGGAATCAGATGTCAGAGATTTGTTCTCCTGGATCAGTGTCGACGGGATGGGCCTTCTCTCAGTCGATGAGTCGACCGGGAATATTGAAGATGCTCGGAAAGCGAACCCCATTGAGGCGCTCGTAATTCCCATCGTTATCATGATGTTGATGCTTCTGATGATCATGATGAGCGTCCCCGGTATGCTGCAGTCGGTTATGGAAGAAAAAACGCAACGCATTGCCGAAGTGTTGCTCGGTTCCATCAAGCCCTTCGAGTTTATGACGGGCAAGCTGCTCAGCGGAATCGCCGTTTCGCTGACGAGCTCGGCGGTTTATATCGTCGGGGCAGTAATCGCTGTGAAGTACATGGGATACGAAGAGTACGTCCCTTTTGACGTGCTTCCCTGGTTTGTTGTGTACATGCTCCTGGCCATTGTCATGTTCGGGGCGATCTCGGCAGCGTTGGGAGCCACATGCAGCGAGGCTAAAGACGCACAGTCCCTGAGCTTTCCCTTGATACTCCCGGCGATCTTTCCCATGTTCATCTATTTCCCCGTCGTCAAGGAGCCTTTGAGCAGTTTTGCTACGTGGACGTCTCTCATTCCCCCATTTACCCCATTGCTTATGGTGCTCCGGCTCTGCACACCGGGCAGCGTCCCGACGTGGCAACCGTATGTCGGGCTGGTGGGCGTCCTCCTCTGCACGCTTTTCTTCGTCTGGGCAGGGGGCCGGATCTTTCGCGTGGCGATCCTGATGCAGGGGACGCCACCCAAGCTGGCAAATATCGTCCGGTGGGCGATTCGCGGTTAGCACACGATCGGAGCTGGAACAAGGAGAGAGGAAGGTATAAGAGAGATTTTATGAAAGCGATCCGTCTTGCTGCGGTGGGAAAGCCCTTGGAGATGCAAGAGGTACCTCCTCCGCTTGTCGGTGAAGTGGATGTCCTCCTTCGGGTCAAGGCCTCCGGCATCTGCCACTCCGACCTGCATTATCGTTCCGGCGTGTCTCCGGCAGGCCCCCTCCCCATCACATTGGGACACGAAGTTGCCGGCGTGGTGGAAGAGATTGGCTCACAGGTCAGGAGTTTCCGCGTTGGAGACAGAGTCTGCGTACACTATCTGGCGACGTGCGGCACCTGTTCTTACTGCAGAGGAGGGAATGAGCAGTTCTGCCCGGCCGGGCGGATGATCGGCAAACATCGAGACGGTGGCTATGCCGAATATCTTGCGATGCCAGCGCGATCCCTCGTGCCCCTGCCTGAAGAGGTCCCTTTCGAGCACGGCGCTGTCTTGATGTGCTCGACCGCGACGAGCTTTCATGCGCTTCGGAAAGCCCGGCTAAGGCCCGGTGAGACGGTGGCAGTCTTCGGGGCGGGCGGCGTCGGTCTGTCGGCAATCCAGCTTGCCAGGGCGCTCGGGGCTCCTTCCATCTACGCGGTCGACATAAACGGCAGGAAGCTCGATCTGGCGGAGAAGTACGGCGCCATCCCGGTCAACGCTGCAAGTTCGGATCCCATCGCGGAGATCAGAAGGTTGACGAAAGGTCGGGGAGTCGATGTTGCGCTGGAGTTGGTGGGACTGCCTCAGACCGCAAGGGAGGCGTTGCTATCACTTGCGATCTTCGGCCGCGCGGTCATGGTCGGACTCACAGACAAGTCATTCGAGATCAATCCTTACACCGAGGTCCTCGGCAAGGAAGCAGAGGTCATCGGCTCATCCGATCACCTGTTCTCTGAGCTGCCGCCGTTGCTCGAATTTGTGCGACAGGAAAAGCTGGATTTGGCAGGAATCGTGACGAATACTGTGCCGCTCGACGCCGACGCGATCAACCACGCGCTCG
>Ga0315554_1000587_pt1 | contig 21743 bp, 13 predicted proteins | sample SalMarSW160370MG_FD_202114 | JGI IMG/M metagenome (GOLD analysis project Ga0315554, IMG submission 202114) | Salt marsh sediment microbial communities from the Plum Island Ecosystem LTER, Massachusetts, United States - Salt Marsh Sediment SW1603-70 ... | reverse complement strand
CGTACACCAATTTCTCCAGAGCGTTCAAGGATACGGCTGGTGTTCAGATTGACCAAGTTGACCGCTGGCAGAATCATGAACATGACAGCAAATCCAGCGAACAGCAGATTCATCCATCCCGTCATGCTCTCTGTCGATTTACCCAGGCTCAATATCATCCTGGCAAACATATCGACGACCGTTTCCGGACGGGTCACAATTTTCGTGAAGTTGGGATTTGCCGCTGCGTATTCGCTCAACCGCCTGGTGAACTCCTCCCGAATCAACGGGATGTCACCCCTGGAGTTCGCTCGAATTGTCGCCTCCCACATCCCGACCACTTCGCGTGGCTGATCATAATCCGTTAGCAATGTGTAGGGCAGATAGACTTCGGAAAAAGTGGTAACAATGCGAAGAATAGGAACATCCTCGACCACTCCAACAATGCGGATTCGCTTTCCGTCGATCTCTACCGTTTGACCGACAACGGATTCACTGCCAAAGTACTTTTCGCGGACGGCCCGGTTGATCACAGCCACCGGAGTTGCGGAATCAAACTCATCCTGAGTAAACGGCCGCCCCTCGAGAAAGTTGAACTGCATCACTTGCCAGTATTTGGCATCTGTGTATTTCACGAACAGATCCGCACGACGGTTATTGAAAAAAGCCTGAGCCTTCCATGCAATCTTATGAATGGAATACCGCTCCACACCGGGCAGACCGGGAAGAAGTTCCCCGGCCAGGTGAAAACTGGGCCCCCCCGAGGTGATGCCGGTGCCGCCCTGCTCACGCTTGTATTCGGCCGTAACCCGGTAAATCCCTACGGTGCGATCTCCGTGAACATCAGGCGGCGAGCTGACAAACACGTAATCGAAGATCGCGGTTACGGTGAGCAGCACCCCCAGCGTGAAGGTGACCGCGAACAGGCTGACGAACGTGAAGAATTTCCGCCTCATCAGGACCGCCCATGTCATCTTCAAATAGTTGAGCAACATGGCATTCTCCTTAATGGATTTGACGTCCGTCAAACAAGTGCACGACTCGATTCGTCTGTTTCGCCAAATCACGGTCGTGGGTGACCATCACGATGGTCGCCCCGGATTCATTCAGGTCCTGTAGAATCTTCATGATCTCATCGCCCATGGTGCTGTCGAGGTTTCCCGTCGGTTCGTCCGCAAGCAGGATCTTCGGTTGACCGACGATCGCCCGGGCAATCGCCACACGCTGCTGCTGACCACCGGAAAGCTGGGTCGGCCGGTGATGAATTCGAGAACTCAACCCAACCTTTTCCAGTGCTTCGAGAGACCGTTTTTTTCGGTCACGCCAACCGACTTTTCGATAGAGCAGCGGAATCTCAACGTTGTCCAGAACGCTCAACTCTCGGATCAAATGGAATTGTTGAAAGACAAAACCGATATGTTCGTTGCGGAAGTGGGCGCGGCGGATATCACTGCTTCGAGACACCTCCTGTCCAGCAATGTCTATGTGGCCTTCCGTGGGAGCATCCAGCAGACCGATCATATTCAGCAGCGTGCTTTTTCCGCATCCGGAAGGCCCCATCACTGAGATGAATTCCCCATCTTCAACTTGAAGATTGATATCATCCAGGGCGAGGGTCAGAATTTTTTCGGTCTGATAAACCTTGCGAACGCTTGACAGCTTAATCATGTCAACTCCTTCCGGATGCGCGCATCAGCGCACTCCATATTAACGTACCCGTATCCGCTCCAAGTGCATCGAATCGCGCATGTCCGACAGGACAACACGATCCCCTTCGCTGAGTCCTGAAATTACTTCGTATTTGTCAACCCCCGCCAAGCCAAGGTTCACCTTCGTCCTGACCAGCTCGTTTCCCCGGAGGACAAAGACCTCCTGCATGCCAGCCCCCTGCACTCCGGCACCCTTTGGAAGGCGAAGGACCCCACGCACAACGTCGTAGAGAACGTGGACATCAACTCGCAGATTCACCCTAAGCGCCGGATTCCTGGGATCGTCCAAAGCGATGTCAAAATTGACCTCCCCTTTTTCCACCGCGGGCGAGATGCTCGAAATTGTACCGCCCAGCGTATCCTGATATGCGGTTAGCACCACCGGCGAGCCGACGTTCAATCGGCTGATGTGGATGTCAGAGACGGACGCTTCCGCCCTGAACGTGCTGAGGTCCGCCACACGGGCGAGCAGCTCCCCCGTCCGGACGCTCGTGCCTGGCTCTTCGACGATCCATGTCAACACCCCCTTGATTCCTGCACGAACGGTCGCTTCCGCCAGCTGAGTCTTCAATTCCGATTGATTCGCCTCGAGCAGCCTGATCTCGATCTGCGCACCCTCGATCTGTTTATCCAGACTGCGAGAAGTGCGCTCCAATTCACGGTTGTGGTTTTCGAGCTTCAGCCGCGAGATGTTCTCGTCAAGCTGAGCCTGCCGCAACGCCCAGTCTGTCGCCGCCCCCATATCATGCAATTCCTGCTGCTGCTTCGTCTTCGCCGTGAGATATTCCACTTTTAATTTCAGCTCTTCTGCATCGCTCTTCATTTTGTCAAGCGTTCGTTCCCGCTCGATTACAAGCTGGTCTTTCTGGTTGCGCTTCAGCGCGATTTCATCGCTGACCCGGTCGTAGCTGTTCTTGATCTCGCGGTTGTCGAGCACCAGCAGCGGAGTATCCGGTTCCAGCGGTTCCCCGGCGCGGCAGAGGATCGCAGCCACACGACCTTCGAAGGGAGCGGCAAGCACACGTTCATCTCCCGGTTTGACGGTTCCGGTCGCTTCGATGGACGCCCGAACTTCACCTCGATCAACTGTCCCCAGGCGAAGACGTTTCAGCGAAACGGAAGGACTGACCAAGTTTCGCAGAACAACGACAAGGATGATTGCCGCCCCCACACACCCGGCGGCAATCAGCACTCGTCGCAGTCGCCGACGATTGATGTCCTTCTGGTCCCTGCTCAGATCCATCCATTTCCCTGGTTTACCAGAGAAAGGATACAAACCCTATACCAAAACGTAAATCTTGATAAATTTAGCGGATAGCCCTTCGGTCATCCTTAGAATCTGTTGCGGTGTGGTTCGCGCTGTCGCAATTTGGGACGGTTGGGCTGGAGATGTGGTGGGATGATCCCTGTTTTACACTGGTTTCATCCCGACCGTGGCAGAGGTGAGCAAGACGGGGACTTTCCAAGGCATCAGTAGCTGCCCCGCTGCTCCTCCCAACGTTTGATCGCGTCGGGACTGTGGCAGGAGGCGCAAGCAATGTCGAGAGGTTTGTAGCGAACGAAATTCTTCCCCTCCGCCGCTACAATTTCCCGGTGGCATCCCTCGCAGGCAACCTTTTCGTGCGCGCCACGAAGCGGGAACCGTGAATCCTTGTCATGGTCAAAAACAAGCTCTTCTCCGCGCCACCCTTTTGGGGTGTGACACCGGTCGCACCGGGTCTCCTTTTCACCCAACTCGGCGCGTAGGAATTGACCCTTGTGGACGTCTTCGTGGCAGAACGAGCAGGCCGTGGACTTCGGCTTGAACCAGACCAGCTCTTCACTCGTCCCCGCATTCGCTTCCTTGTGGCAGTCAAGACAGGGGACCTTGCGATGCTTCCCGACGAGGCGAAAATCCGTGCGATCGTGGTTGAATGACGTCGTGTGCCACGTTTCCACGTTGTGGCAGAACTCGCAACCGCCCTCCTTCACCCAACGATCCAGACGGCCCTGATGGACGTCGCGGTGACACGCCTGGCAGTTTCGCTGCGGGAAAGTGAATTGTGCATAGGTCGTTCCGTCTTTAGCCGCAACCTGCCTGTGGCAGAGATTGCACGGAACCGCAAGATGGCTTCCCTCGAGTGGATATTTCGTTGCGGCGTGTTGCTCTATCGTAAATCGCGAGGGAACAAAGCCTGCAACCGTATGGCATTGTTCGCAGGCAATTCCGCCGGGACGACCTGCGAACTGCCCGCGATGTTCGTCCATGTGGCAGTCGGTACAGTGTTCGAATTTCAGTGGATCGGTCATCCTCCCGCTGGTGTGGCACTTGACACACTGGACTCCCGCATGCCTGCCGCGCAGCGGATATCCGGAAAGATCGTGGTCGTACGGTTTCCCGCCGACGAGATCCGCCCACCCGCTGATCTGGTGGCACTCCGAACAAAGTTGCTTGTGTTTGCCCCTGTGAGGATCCGTGTGGCACGGGGTGCAGTTCGGGTAGCGGCCAGTGAGACGATAAACCGCCTGCTTCCCCCGATTTTCCGGCTTCTGGACAGCGTCTGCGATTGCAGTTTGCCGAGCATCCCGCCAAGGATGGCATTTTGTGCAGGCGATATCTTTGTGTTTGCCGGTCAACGGATAGGGCGTTGAATCGTGAGTAAAACCCCGCGCGGGAGTCCAACCGTCATATGTATGGCATTTGAGGCAGTCGTCCGGCAATTGATCGCCGTGCTCATCGATGTGGCAGGCAACACAGGCCGTTGACAACCCGAGACGGGTTTTATCCAGGTTGATCCTCTCGTCTTTCCGCACGGCTTCATCTCGAATGAAAATTGGTTTGTGGCAATCTCCGCAGGCGTGCCCGAGATGCTTTCCTTCAAGACTGTAACCGGCTTGTGAGTGGTCGAATTTCTTTTCCCCTTCAGGCCAGTACACCAGTTTGAATTCGCGTCCATTGTGCTCCGGATGGCATTTTTGGCAACTCTTTCCGCGATGCTCTTCACTCGCGTGCAGTCCCCGCTTGTTTTCCATACGGACCTTGATTGCTGTGTGGCAGTCGAGGCACAGCTCGTCCGACACACCCTTGCCCAATTCGTGGCACTTGGTACAATTTTCCACGCCCTCGAGTTGTTTGTGCGAATTCGAGAGTTTTCCGGGGGAAATGCGTCTCGGTTGAGCCCACGAAGAGGACGCAAGCAGCGCAAGCGCAAAAACCAGGACTGGTACTCGCGGAAAACGATTCACGGTCACCGCTCTCCGTGTTTTCTCGTGAACTCCACGCCAATCCGTTTCAGGAACGGGGTCGGCAGCTCGCCTCCGATAAAGACAAAGACATGGTCGTTTTCCAACACAATTTCTCCCTCGGCAGAGGCGACGGTGACCGAGGTGGGATCGATTTTGGTAATCGAACTGTTAAACATCGCTTTCAGGTGACCGAGGGCGACAGCTTCCTCGAGCAGCTCCACGTTTGCTTCTCGCGCCCTGCTGCAGGATGCGCCACGGTGAATAAGCGTGACGTCGTTGGAAGTGTCGGACGCCAGGGTCACCGCCGCCTCCACCGCGCTGTCGCCGCCACCAACCACACAAATCCTGCTGCCGCTGAAAACCTCCGGTTCGAGCAGACGGTAGTACACCCTGCCGGGCTGCTCTCCAGGTACGCCGAGTTTCCGGGGAGAGCCACGCCGCCCTATCGCGAGCAACACGCGGTATGCGGCGTATTCCCCCCTCGATGTCGTCACCGTGAACTGTCCGTTCATTTTTCGGACGTCCGTCACCTCTTCATGGGTATGTACCTTCAGCGCCAACCGGGTCCAGATCTCTTCAATCAGGGTGAGCAGATCCTTTTTGTGAATCCGCTGCGGTTTCACGCGGCCGTATTCCGGAATCTCGAGGCCGTGTGTCATCACGACCTTGTTCCTGGGGTAGGTGAGAACGGTCCCAGCCAGGTCCTCCCGGTCCAGCGTCAAGGCACTCAATCCCTCCCGTTTTGCGGTTATGGTCGCGGAGATTCCCGCAGGACCGGCCCCGACAATAATCAAGTCATACACGTCATCCCGCCGCTTTGTCTCCTCGAGCGATTTTGCGATATACTCGACGGCCTCCCGTCCCTGGACCATCGCATTACGGATCAGTCCCATCCCGCCCAGTTCGCCTGCGATGTACAGCCCCAGTACGTTGGTCTCGAATGCACCGTTGACGTGCGGGATATCCACCCCTCTCTTTTCCGTGCCGAAAACGAGAGTAATCGCTTGCACCGGGCAGGAAGCCGCGCACATCCCATGGCCAATGCAGTTTGCAGGACTGATCAGCGCTCCCCGGTTGTCGATCAGGCCGAGCACGTTCTTTTCCGGACAAGCCCGAACGCAAGCCCCGGAGCCGATGCAACGGTCCGGATCGATCACCGGGTGAAGCGAGATCGGCTGGTCCCGTCCGCGATCAATGGATTTCTGCAGCGTAGCGGCCGCCTTTTTTGAACCGCGAGAACGCAGTAACAGATAAAGCGCCGGGACTCCAATGACGACAAGAAGGGTTCCAGCGTCGAGCAGGTGTTCCCACATGCCGAGCCTCTACAAAATCCAGCGATAGCCGAAAAGCCAGGAAACCGTGATATGAACGAACATAATAATCACCATCACCAGTGCGAAGGGGCGATGGATTACATGCCAATAGTGAAGGGCTTTTTGAGCCCGCCGGAGAAACGCCATGCGTCTCCGCAAAATCGCCCGTCTCCGCGCAAGACGGATCAAGCGGCTGAATTCTCTGCGTTCCAATCCCTTGCGGCCAGCAAGTTCTCGCCTCAGCGCCAGCAGACGGAAGGGCATCGCAATATCGCTGGCAATCCAACCAAGCAGCGTCGCCAGCACACCCTTGCCCGAAGACGGCTGGTGCCCGATGACCCGTTGCAGCCGGTCGATCAGCTCATCGCTCACTCCCACAGTCTTCCGCATCGCCTCAACCATCGCACGGTCCCAGTCTTCCAGTTCAGCAAGCGAGAGTTCATCACCGGAAATGCTTCGCGGAATTTGGATATAGATGTACCGGCCGACAAAGCCTGACAGGGCGACAGCAATCATCGACCAGTAACTGATCGCGACAATTCCGCCGACCTTGAAGGTCGAATGAAACGTGAGCAGCAAGGGGGCCGTAACACCCATCCACATGTGAACATTGAGCCAGTGACGAATGTTCCCCCAAGACTGCATGGCGCGGACATTTTTACGCACCACATAGGCTAAAAGCAGAATGACCATCAGGCTCCCGGCGATGCCCAGGGTGTGGCCGATCAGCCCGCTTGATTTCCAAAGATCATGCTGCGCAAGGTGGGGACGATCCACGAGGGGGGTGGTGTAGTAGCCGACTCCGTAAACGAGCACAAGAATCACTGCGGCAGCAGTGAGCAGGTAAAGGGTGACCATCATGAATCGATGCGACATGCGGACATCGTTCCTTTCGCAGTTCAGAATGTCCTACTGATTTCAAAACGGGTGAATGCCGCCGGAGCATCGGGATCGGCCTCGTATCCCAGCGAAGCCGTGAAATACCAATCCTGCAGCGGCGTCCAGAAGGCTTCGGCTTCGAGGCGCGGGCGCAACAACCAGCTGACATTCGCGTCCCCGTAACCGTACGCCCAGAATCCAAAATTCACACGGCATGCGAGAGAAGGCGTGAAATCCTTTTCGTCGTACAGTTCGGCACCTGCAGCGTCTACGTAGAGGTTGCGGATCACCCGGAGGCTTGCGCCTGCGCGATCCCCGGCGAACGGGTTGGTGTCGTCGAGCCGTGCGAACACCGAGAGCATTACGATGGATGTGTTGGCTTTGTAATGAAAGCCGCCGCCAAAACTCCAGGTCGCAGCGCCCGCCCGTATCCGCGCGTCGGTGAAAAGACCATACCGCTGGGCATCGTCCCAGAGTGAATCCGGAACACTTCGATAGGTTTCGAGCCTCTTGACAAACTTGAGCGAGTTGAAGCGAATCCCCCAACTCACAGAGCGGCCAAGACGCACCCGGACGTTTGTCCAGAAACTCGAGAGCTGCGCCTTGCCGTTCGGAGCGGAACTGTCGGCCGCCGCCAAGTCGAATTCAAAACCCATTCCGGCGTTCAAATACCGGCCCACGGCAAGATGCCCCTCGTGGACGATCCATTCCCGGTCAAGCCCCGCATCGAGAGCCTCACGCACGAATGCGCCGCCGCCTTGATAGAGAACGTTTTCCCTGCTCCCCGTCTTTCCGGTCACCACCACGCCGATTTTGCTCCCCTGGTTGCGGAAACCCTCCAGTGTCAGATCCGGCGTTCGCCCTCCAATGATCCCCGCCTCCAGCCCCGAGGGAGCTCCCACGGCGACCATCGCGCCATCCACCAGGCCAATCCCTCCGGCAAGCGGCACATCGAGGCGGCCACACCGCAACGTTGGATGAAGCGGGAAATTCGGTGTAATCCCCACCCATGCTTGATAGATACGTGCGGCTGCGTCCGGCACTCCGGGAGCGTACCCGAAATTCCGGTCAAGTCGAAGCAGCACCGCATGCTGGACCGCCATGCCATCCACTGCATTCCCGGACGAGGAGATCAGCATCGAAGGCCGCGCCCAGGATCTGCGTCCGCTTCCCGGGGTTCCGAGGGCGTAGCTTTCAATCGTGATGCGGGTCCGTGTCCTCGGCTTTCTCGAAAGCAGGCGATCACCGGTTCGCTCCGCCGGCACAGCGCTTAGCGTACGAACTGCCCTTTGGGTTTCTCCGGCCCGGGCCGAGGAGTGTGCACCCGAAGAAAGCACGATGTCGTCGACGCGAAACAGTGCCAGTCCGCCGTTGATCGGCCGCGCGGATGAACTTTTTTCGGAAACATGATTGGCCACCAGCCTGCCGATTTGCACTCCTCCCCGCTGCACGACGAGCGTGTCCCCCGTCATCATCCCCTCTCGGGATCCGAGCGTCACGAAAATCGTTTCAGCGGAGATGTATGCGATGCGCCCGGTCTCAGGCACATCCCCGGCAAAACCTGACCCGCACGCGGCGAACAGAGCGAAAAACAGAGCTGTCCGGGAAGTAAATCTCACCCTGCTCTACCTCCCTTGGGATGGCACTGGTAGCACTCGTGCTGTGCCGGTTCCGGACACCCGACGGCTCGGTGAACCTCGCCTTCGTGAAAATCACTACAAGCGTTGAAATGACAGGTAATACTGCAGGAATAGTCGCTGTAATCGTCCCGCGTATGGCAGTCCAGGCAAGGCATGGCGTGCGGGCCGGTACGGATTGGGAACGCCACATGCACATACGTACCCTGCCGTTTCCAGTCCGTGGGGTAATGGCAGACTTCACACGCGGTGCTGGTGACATGATTCGGCACGTTTGCGAGTGCTCGCTCGAACTCGTTTCGATGGCACCCGACGCACTCGTCGGAGACCATATCGTAGGCGTGTGAACCGGCCCGAAGGTGGCAGGCATCGCAGGAGAGGACCAGGTGCCTGCCGACCAATGGAAAACCGACCTGTTCATGAATCTCCCGGCTGTTGATCAAAGACCACGCGTCCTGACGGTGGCATCTCGCGCAGTCGTCCCCCAGTGCGCTGTGGTGTACATCGGTGTGGCAGTTCCAGCATTCATCGGGAACCTGTTCGAAAGCGTGCACTTGTTCCCAAGTTTCGCCGGTGTGGCAGGCGCCACAGCCCAATCCGCGGTGGCGCCCGTGGAGTGGAAACCGGGTTCGATCGTGGTCGAAATCCACGGTCTCACGGAGAGGGGTCCAGGTCTTCTCCTGGTGGCAGCGATTGCATTGCGAGCGCAGTTCACTCACGGGCGGGTTTCCCTGTCGCGCGCCAAGCAAAAGAACGGCGAGTACGCAGAAGCCGATCAAGTATGTCCAGCGCACGTAAAGTCCTCCGTCATAACCTCCAGCCAGCTTCGACTGCATACCGGTTTGTATCGGCGCCCTGTCCGCGGTAGGCTTCAGCATCGGCGGAAAGATAAAGATGCTGCATCAGATCGAGTTCACACCCTCCGCCGTACCAAAGGTACGTGATCTTCTCACCATTAATAGCGAGGTCATACCTGCTCTGACCGGCGCGGCCTAACAGGCGGATCCTCTTCCCCACTCGTCTTGATAAATTCAAGGAGGGCTGGATCCCCCGCGCATACAGGTTGTTGAACGTGCGAAAGAAAAATGAACCGTCCACGGAACTGCTCAACAGGTCGACGACAGTCACCCCGGCACTGATCCCGGTATCATGTCCTTGCTTTCCAGAGCGGGTGCGGATCGTTCCACCCACCAACCACACGGTTCGCAGAGGACCCCGCCACCGCAGCGAGCTGCGCCACCCCTCACGCATGGCGTTATCGAACAGGCTGTCCGGCGTGTCCCGAGTTTCCCAGGTCATCACCGACCTTCGGTTGTCATAACCGGTCTCAAGGGAGAGCGATTCGATAGGCGTCCATCGAGCCTGAAACAGCAGGCTGGAGAGACTCATGGCGCTACCGGAACGGTCCCGCCGCCATCCACGGTTGATCTCAATTTCTGAGCTTTGGAAAATCATGAAACGGTACCCAGCCGACCCGGAAACCTGTTGATAAACCGACTCCCGGCTGATCCTCCCCTGGAAATACTTTCCGATTCCAGCAAGCGTCGCCTGCGCGCTGTACGTGTCGCCCATACCACTCCAAGAGACAAAACCCCCACCTTGGGTTTCGTCCACGATGAACTCCGAGGTAACGGGATCGGGGACCGTGCCCGTGAACGCCCCAACGCGGAGCTGATCGTTCACCCGCCAGCCTGCAATGATGCCATCCATTACACCCAATCCGGCTACCTCGCTCGACAGGACTCGCCCTGCGCTCCAGTCGAGCCGGCTGTCCGGATCATCGTGCCTCAGCGAGAGCTGATAAATCCGGTTCGCCCATCTCCGCTCGTTGATTCCTCCGCTCCATCCCTGCCGGTCCGTACGTCGGAGACGCACTCGCACCTCGAGATTCGTGTGTGGCGAAAACACACCTTCAAGACCTGCCCGCAGCGCCAGGGTAGGTTCGAAAATATCCCGATTGGCTGTTTCACGGTCATCGGTATACCGTGTTCCCAACAGAATCCTGCCCCGCAGACGGGGCCGCTCCACACCCTGTCTCGACCCGCGGGGCAGCACACCGCCGCTTACTGTGGGTGTTGACTCAAACAGCCGTGAAGACTGAACCGGGACTGTCTCTCCGATTGCGCCGCTTGTGACAACCGTGACGGAATCGCCAACGCTGAGCGCGTTCGCGGCGCCCGGTGCCAATTCACATGCGGAAAAACTGCTCGATACACGGGAAACGGCGAGAGATATGGCTGCCGTTCCGTGGTGCACGACCTTGATGCTGTCCCCGACAGTAACGCCGTCGCGCTCCCCCGCCTGGATGTAGAGGAATTGAGTGGAGAGATAACTTACCACGGTGCGTACCGTTTCGGCATGCAGCGAGGACGACGCAAGGAAAAGCAGGATCAGGATCAATCGTTTCACTATCGTCTCCGCTTCACCTTTCCCCGCTTTGGAACAAACGAATCGTCTCCTGCGGTTCCCGTCCGGTGGCAATCATAGCATGCATTGCTGTCGTATACGTAGCCGCTCACTTCGCTGTGCTCCTCGTCCATGCTCGTGCGATTGTGTTCATGACAGCTGATGCACGTGAATACAGAATAATCCGAAGCGTTCGGATGGCAGATGCTGCAGCTTGACCAGGTTCCTCTGTGGCTGCCGAAGTAGATCGGAAAAAAGAGGCCGTCGTGATCGAAGCTCGCGCCCGTCCACTCCGCGGTCGTATGGCAGTCTTCACACGTAATCGGAAATCCCGCCGACGAGTGGTTCGGATTCGTTGTCGCGTCGTATTCCGCTTTATGGCATGAATAACAGTCCGTTGGCGTGTTCGCATACCCGGAGGCGTGGCAGAGAACACATGCCGCCGAACTATGGGCCCCGGTAAGCGCCCATCCCGTTACGGCGCCATGGTCGAAAGTCGCAGGAGACCACGCAGTAGTTGTGTGACAGGTCGAACAATCCGTTCCAAACGCGGCAGGATCGTGCGGCGGGTCCGTCGCCGATTCAAAATCACCGCTGTGACAGCCAATGCACTCCGACGGCGTGTCGGCATACTGCCCATTGACGTGACAGTCAGCGCAGGCGAGATCTGCATGCCCGCCGGTCAGTGCGTATCCAGTCACCTGCCCGTGGTCGAATGTTGCGGGACTCCACGCTGTCGTTGAGTGGCAGACGACGCAATCGGTGCCGAACGTCTGAACGTCGTGCGGAGGATTCGTTGCGGAACTGAAATCGTCGTTGTGGCAACCGATGCACTCCGAGGGTGTGTTGTCGTAGTTCCCTCCGACGTGGCAGTCGGTGCAGACCAGGCTCGCGTGCGCGCCCGTCAAGGCGAACCCGGTCGCCTCGGCATGGTCGAAAGACGCGGGCGTCCATGTGGCTGTCGTATGGCACAACTCGCAGGTAAATGGAAATCCGCTCGCAAGGTGCGGGGGATCCTCAGCGTCATCGTACTCCGTTCGGTGGCAGGAAACACACTCGGAAGACAGTCCAGTGTATCCGGATGCATGACAATCATTGCACTCGAGCGAAACGTGCGCGCCGGTCAATACGAACCCTGTGACGTCATGATCGAAATGGGCGTCCGACCACCGGTACACCGTGTGGCAGACATTGCAGATGGTGCCGAAATTCGCCGCCTGATGATCCGGATTCGTCGTTCCCCGATAGTCGGCCAAATGGCAATGGACACATTCACTCGAAAGGTCGGAAAAGTTCGACCCCGGCACGTGGCAGACCGCGCAATCATCGATGGCATGTCCCCCCACAAGCGGAAATGGATGCACGCGTTTGTATCCGGAGACATTATCCGTCCAGTTCCGTGTGACAAGGCCATGGCACGTCTCACAATCGCTGCCGAAATTCACGGCACGGTGATCCGGATTGCGCGTGGACAGGTAGTCCTTCCAGTGGCAGGATGAGCACTGGGAGGACAAATCCGCGTAGTGGTTCGTTTCGTGGCACGCCTGACAATCGAGACTGGAATGCACACCGACCAGCGGAAGACGCGTGCCATCATGCATCCTCCTGAATGCCTCCGGGTCAATCCAGCCAAGCGGACTATGGCATCGTTCGCACTGCACGCCCAGCTCGCCACGGTGGATGTCCGCGTGGCACGAGACGCACTGCTTGGAAGCGCTCGAAAAGGCGTGCTGCTGCTCCCAGGATCCTCCCGGATGGCAGGCCTGACAGTCTGCATTCCGATGTTCACCTTCGAGCGGAAAGACGGTCGTCTGATGGTTGAAAAGCAACGGATGGCGAAGCTCGGTCCAGCTGTTTTCGACGTGGCATTGAGCGCAGTCGAGCTGAGAGGACTCCGCGCCGGGAGGGACCTGTGACGCGAAGGCAGAGAATGCCCTTAGGCCGGCGGCAATTCCAGATAGCAAAACGATGATCGAAACAAACCTCAGACGCATGGCTTCCCCTGTCCACAAATTCCAAAAATACCCATTCCGCTACGATTTGCGTGTGCTTCAGGTCAATCATTAACAAGATTTAGCTCCCCTAATGCCTCTTCCGGCCAATGGTTCCGTCAATCGCACTATCGCTCCCCGCACCCGGCCAACGTATCCGAATCCACAACAGTCCGGTCATTACGAGCGAATTTCCGGATAAATGGCTGCGGATCAAGCCAAGAACAACTATGTATTGATTCGGTATCCGAGTAGGTCATTCTGGTATGCCGCGAAATACGATCCGGACCCTATCCCCTTGCGACTTGCCCCCCGGATTCGCCACACTCCACCGATGAGGTATCACCCGTCCGTATCGCTCCGAAAGGAGGCCGAGCCCTTGGATACGCCCCCAGCTTCCACGCGCCGTGCACGCCCGGGACCCCTTCTTTTTGCATTGCTCGCACTCAGCTGTTCCGGTACCCCATCTCCGCCGCTCTCACACTTGAAAGCGACAGCAACCTCGGCACTCTATACGACATACGCCGCGGCGAAGGAACGGAGTGAGTTCACTCTCGACGAGGGGTATCATTTCCGCTATTATGATCCCCGTCTTCCGGTGGAATTCAGTACGGACAGCGCTGGAGATTTGGGATTCGCGGTTGCCGACGGGAACCGGCAAGCTGTGACCCTCGCACAATGGCATAAAGCGCCTCAAATCACCTTCTCCTACCCAGACAGGGTTGCCTGGAGGGGACGGCCTCTTTCCGACCTTGAAGTTGCCTGCACATTCGTAGTCTATTCGAGCCGATCGGCGATCCAGGAGATTTCTCTCCGGAACCTGACACGCTTCCCGCGCACCGTGCGGGTGCTGATCTACCTCCGGAGCGAACACGGCTCCTTTGACAACGTCGTGTTTGAATCGGGGGGAATAATCCTGCAGCACGATGAACCCGCGGACCGCTGGACGGTGGAGCACCGGATTCCCCACTGCTCGCCCGTGTTTAATCTTGTGCTGCTGGAGCCGGGCTTTATTGCCCATCCCACGCCTATGACAGCGGCGGAAGGATCGGCAACCGCCCTCACCCGTCTTCTTCGGCGCGGCCCCAGGGACACCCCGCCACCGGCCAACCACGCCAAAATCGTCGGTCTCGCGCTCAACGTTGAGATGCTGCCAATGGCACGCAGGCGAATCCGTGTGTTCAGGGGAGTCGCTGCGAATAGGCCTGAACGCGAAGAACTACGTGGCAAGGCCCGTATGCTGCTCGCCAGCGACCTCGAGGAAGATCAGCGCCAAGTGGAGAGTGGCTTCAAAAAGGTTCCCGCCTTGAAAACGGACGATGAAGAAACCCGGCTGCTCTACTGGAGCGCGTGGTCGATGATGCGCCAGTTGATGCTCCCACCGGAGGGCGGTGCTCCTGTCAACTATTACGTTTTCAGCAGGGAACCTACCTGGGGCTGGGGACACGGTGGCCAGGTGTTCCACGAGAGCCTGACGATGCTGGCGTACGCCCTGATGGATCCCGCCGGCGCCATGGACAGCCAACGGTTCTTCGCGCTACGCCAGGACACCGACGGCTACATTCCGTACCGCATCGGCCCTTACCTCAACGAAACAATCGAAACCGACGGCCAGCGAACGACTTCCGCTCCGTGGTACGCGTGGACAAACTGGGAGGTCTACCGTATCACACACGATCGCACGTTCCTCGAACAGATGTATACGTCGTCCAAGAGGCTGTACCGCTGGTACACATCCCACCGGGACAGGGATGGGGACGGCTTGTGCGAGTGGGGAGGAGATGCCGTGCTCGAATCTGTTCGCGACGCCCGTGTCGCCGTCTGGGATCAGGTGGCTCCGCCAACAGAAGTTGAAGCCCTCGACCTGAATTGCATGCTCGTCATGGAGGCGGAGTCGCTTGCTGAAATGGCACGGGAGCTGGGCCTTTTCGACGAGGCAGCTCAATTTCAGATGGAGTCTGATGCCCGCGCCGAAAAAGTCCGCGATTCGATGTGGGACGAGGAAACCGGCTTTTTCTACCACCTCTCGCTGAAGCGCAACGATTTCACCGTGCATCAGCCCGGCGATCTGAAACGGAAGGAGATCATCGGTTTTCTCCCTTTGTGGGCGGGGATCGCCAGTCCGCAGCAAGCCGCCCGGCTGATCGGGGAGCACCTGAAAAACGAGGGCGAATTCTGGCGGCGATATGGGATTCCAAGCCTCTCCGCGGATGACCCCTATTACGACCCGAAGGGGTACTGGAACGGACCGGTCTGGGTGGAATGGAACTACCTTGTCGAACGCGGTTTGTTCAACTACGGCTACGATGACGACGCTCGTGAACTCGCTCACCGCGTCGCCTCCGGCATGATCCAGGTCTTGCGAAACACCCACACACTGTGGGAGTTTTACAGTCCGGACGAAGCCTGGGGAGGCTGGCATGCAACGTACATCTGGGCCGGTTTGATCGACCGAATGCTGCTCGACGCCGAATCGCCCCCGGCCCGCCTGCACTAGGCCGGATCCAAGGGATACCGCCGTGACGAACCAGGAGCCACAGGAAGATCGCCAGTCAGGTCAGGGAAACCGTCTCGCGGTGCAGCTCTTCGGCGCGGGGGCGGTGCTGATCCTGGCGGCCGCCGTGGTGCTTGCAGCCATCGGAACCAACCAGGCCCGGGACGCCATCCTCTCGATGGCTCGGAGTCAGGTGATGGGTGTCGTCCGTGAGCGCCAAGCACGCCTGCACACCTACCTCTTCCATCATATACGGGCAATCGAAGCCATAACGGCTCCTGCAATAGTGCGTGACATTCTCGCGTCCCCTCCCGTCTCCAAAGAGAAGCGTGCGGAACTGCAAGTCGCGCTTGAGCGCGGTGAATGGCAAGAGAATGTGTTCGGAGTTCGCGACGTAGCGCTCTTCGACGCCTCCGGCTCGCTGGTTGCCAGCTCCTCGGATTGGCTGTCCCGCGTTCGCCTTTATCAGCCTATTTCGGAAACGATCAAGGGAACTGAAACCAAGTATGGCCCCGTCCATGCGTCCCAGCGGAACGAGCCAGTCGTCGACATCGCCCACCCTCTGAAGCAGATGAACGGAAAGCCCTCCGGGCTGCTTTTGCTGCGGCTTGCGACCCGACCGACCCTGGAAAAAATCCTCACGGACACCACGGGGCTCGGCATCTCCGGAGAGGTTTATCTGGTCGGCTCCGATACGGTAATGCTCACCCCGTCACGGATGCGCAACCACCCGGAGCCCCTGACACACAAAATGCCGATCCCAACCGTGCTCGCCGCCTTGCACGGAGGGCATGGGACCGAAGTGTACAAGGGCTTTCTCGGAGCCCAGGTGGTGGGGGCGTACACCTACATCCCCGGACCGCGGTGGGCGTTGATCGGCGAGATGAATGTCCGCGAAGCCTTGGCGCCGCTGCGCATGATCGTCATCAACAGCCTGATGGCAACTGGTGGGGCGCTGCTCGTCTTCCTCCTGGCAGCGGTAGCGATGGCGCGCCGCTGGAGCCGTCCGATGGTGGAACTCGCTGAAGCGAGCAGGCGGGTTTCGCAGGGCGATGTAACAGTGCGCGTCCGTGAACGCCGCCCTAACGACGAGATCGGAACCCTACTGCGGTCATTCAACCAGATGGTCAGTGCGCTTCAGGTGTCCCGGGAGGAAGTGCGCGAAAGCCAACAGCGGGTTGTTCAATCGGAGAAAATGGCCGCGGTCGGCCAGCTTGTGGCAAGCATCGTCCACGAAATGCGAAACCCCCTCTCCTCCGTGAAGATGAACCTGCGCCTCCTGCAGCGGCGTCTCGATCATAAATCGCCGGATAGTGAACACCTTGAACTCGCAGTCAGCCAAGCGGTTCGGTTGGAAACCATGTTGAGCGAACTGCTAACCTACAGCAAACCGACCGTCTATGTCCGGGAAGAGTGCGACCTTCATGAACTCGCGCGCAGCGCCCTGGAAGCCGTAGACGACATTGCCGAAAAATCGAATGTCGCGATCGAGGTCAGCATGACTCCGGAGGAGATGAGTCCGATATTCACCGACCCCGAACAGCTCCTCCGCGCGCTGATCAATCTGATACTGAACGCGATCGAAGCGTGCGATTCGGGCGGAACGGCGCACCTCGCCTTCAGCCAGGAGAGTGCCAGCCGCTTGGTGATCCAGGTTTCGGACACCGGCCGGGGTATCCCCCGCACGATGGTCGAGCGCCTCTTCGATCCTTTCTTCACGACAAAAGAGGACGGGACCGGCCTGGGGCTGGCAAACGTCCGCAAATTCACGGACCTTCAGGGGGGAACCGTTTCCGTTCATAGCGAAGAAGGAAAAGGGAGCACCTTTACGATCACCTTGCCAATGGAGAGCAGTCATGGCGAAGCTGCTGATTATTGACGATGACCGCGCGGCCTGCCGGACGTTGGAGCTCGCCTTTGGAGGCTCCGGGCATGACGTCCAGTCCGCTGGCTCGGTCGCGAGCGGCTTGGAGGCTTGGAGAAAACAGAAGCCCGATCTCGTGCTGCTCGACCTGATGCTGCCGGACGGCGATGGTCTCGAAGCGCTCTCCGCGGCCCGCAAAGAAGGGCTCGCAGGAGTGGTCATCATGATTACAGCCAACGAGGATCTCGACAAAGCCATCTCTGCGATGCGCGCCGGAGCGTTCGACTACATTCACAAGCCCCTCAACATCGACGAACTCGAACTTGCCGTGGACAAGGCTCTCAGCCTTCGCGAAAGCCAGCGGCATCTCGCTCTCGTCGCTGACCTCGCCAGCGAGCGCAGCGGGGATAAGATCGCCGGCCAGAGTCGAAGCATCGTAGAAGTTCACAAGCAGATCGGGCTTGCGAGCCGGGGCGCCGCCAATGTTCTGATTACCGGAGAATCCGGTACTGGCAAGGAGCTGGTTGCCCGCGCCATCCACCGGCACACCAGCCCGAACGCGCCCTTCATCCCGGTCAACTGTTCCGCCCTTGTGCCCACGCTGCTCGAATCGGAGCTCTTCGGGCATGTGAAAGGAGCCTTCACCGGCGCCAACGACAGCCGGCCGGGTCGCCTCGAACTCGCCGGTGAGGGAACGCTGTTCCTTGATGAAATCGGCGACCTCGACACCGCACTGCAGATTAAACTGCTCCGCGTGCTCCAGGAACGAACCTACGAACGTGTCGGTTCGAATGCTTCGAGACAGTTCAATGCACGGGTCATCGCCGCCACCCACCGCGATCTGGCGGCGCTCGTCGAAGAGGGCGGCTTCCGAGAGGATCTGCTGTATCGCCTCAAGGTTGTCGAAATTCATCTTCCCCCGCTGCGTGAACGCCCCGAGGACATCGAACCGCTCATCGAACATCTGCTCGCACGCATCAATCAACAATTGCGCCGCAACGTGAGCCGTGTTCCGTCCGACGTACTCTCACAGATGACGCGGTATTCCTGGCCGGGAAACGTCCGCGAGTTGGAAAATCGTCTCACCGCCGGAGTCATCAGTAGTCCCGACGAGACGCTCCGCATTGACCTTCCCACACTAGAAGCGGCAGCCGAACCGGATGCACCCGCGTCCCAGCCTTCCTGGAATCGAACGCTGGAATCCGTGGAGAAGGAACACATTGAGCAAGTGTTGCGAATGACGAAGAATAATTTTGGCGAAGCCTGTGATATTCTTGGAATAAGCCGTCCGACATTGCGCCGAAAAATGCGGCAATACGGCCTCCGTGACGATTGAACATTTTTTTCACCCTTGAACGACCTGTTCTCTCCCTTTCTCGCCAAGCCTTAACTTTAAGCTATTGTTATTCAGGTTCTTCGATCTGCGGTTTCGTTTGGCATGTCCCTTGCTTTCTAAAAAACGTGGCCACCGAAAGGCTTCGTGTATCAGACATTCACTGCCAAAGCAGGAATAACCGGAGATTCATCCAAAGACCGCGGATTGTTTAGACGAAGAAGCCAGCGTCCAGAGCGGTCACTGGTGATGCAGGAGATAATGCCAGACACGTTGGCAGAACAACTGTACTGCGCCAACCGCGTCCCTGTCCGTCCATCCCCCCCAGGACGGACGGGACGCGAAACGGCGTCGAGTCCTGGCCTCCTGTTCTCGTGAATTCTATCCGTCTTCATTCCTACCTTGAATCGTTCCGTTTATCCCGATCCACATTCTCCTGACGGCACACGTCCGCCAGGCACTCTGGAGATAGCATGGATCGCGAATCGATGCGCCGCCGCATGATCGAATCCGACCAGCCATGGGATATGATCGTCATCGGCGGGGGCGCAACGGGAGCTGGAACAGCGCTCGACGCCTCCGCCCGCAGTTATCGCACCCTCCTGCTGGAGCAGGACGATTTCGCCAAAGGCACCTCCAGTCGTTCCACAAAGCTCGCGCACGGGGGAGTACGCTACCTGCAACGGGGCAATCTTTCCCTGGTCCTCGAAGCACTGCACGAACGCGGCCTGATGATCCAGAACGCGCCACACCTGGTTCGCAACTTGCCCTTTGTCGTCCCCAACTACGATTGGTGGGAGGCGCCTTTCTACGGCATCGGCCTGAAGCTGTACGACGTGCTCGCCGGGAGGCACGACCTCGGCGGAAGCCATCTTCTCACGCGCGAGGAAACCCTCGAACGTATCCCGACGATCGAAAAGAAAGGTTTGCGCGGCGGCGTCATCTATCACGACGGCCAGTTTGACGATGCACGCTTTGTCCTTGCTCTGCTGCAGACTGCGGTGGAACAAGGGGCGACCGTGCTTAACAGGATGAAAATCACGGGCCTGACAAAAACGGACGGGTTCGTCGACGGGGTGATCGCTCAAGACACGGAAAGCGGTGATTCACACGAGTTACGCGCTCGTTCGGTGATCAACGCCACCGGACCTTTTACCGACTCGCTCCGTACCCTCGACGACCCGAACGCTGGCGCACTGATCCGGCCAAGTCAGGGTGTTCATATCGTCCTCGGACGCAAGTTCTTGCCCGGCGACAACGCCATTATGGTTCCCCACACCGATGACGGGCGGGTGATGTTCGCCATTCCCTGGATGGACCGAGTGATCGTCGGGACCACGGACACGCCTGTTCACGAAATACCTCTTGAACCCAAACCGTTAAAAGAGGAAATCGACTTTCTTGTCGGTCACGCCGCCCGCTATCTCTCGCGAGATCCTACTCACGCCGACGTGCTCAGCGTTTTTGCGGGAATCCGTCCACTCGTCGGGAGCGCGGAAGGAGACGGCAACACAGCCGCCATCTCCCGCGACCACACGATCAACATCTCGAACAGCGGGTTGGTCACCATCGCCGGAGGAAAGTGGACAACCTTTCGTCGCATGGCCGAAGAAACCGTAGATCACGCCGCGGTGATCGCCCACCTTGACGAAAAGCCGTGTCTCACCCAGCACCTCAACATTCATGGCTTCCACACCCATTCCAGGGAGTATGGCGATCTCGCGGAGTACGGTTCCGACGCGCCGAAAATCATCGCCCTCGTGAAAAAGAACGGCAAACTCGGTGAGCGGCTGCATCCGAAGCTGTCGGTCATCGGGGCGCAGGTAATCTGGGCGGTGCGGGAGGAGATGGCACGATCGGTCGAAGATGTCCTCGCACGGCGGACGCGAAGCCTGCTGCTCGACGCGAAGGCAAGCCTTGAAGTGGCACCCCGGGTCGCTGAGCTGATGTCCAGGGAATTGAAATTGGGGCGAAAGTGGGCGAAAAACCAGGTCTCGCTTTACGAGAAACTGGTATCAAACTACCTCCCCTGATTGGGGGGAGTCTCGTTCATTCCAGGGGGGAGTGATGATCCTGTCGTCCGAGCTGATTCACTTTCATGGACCTGACGTCGAAGGTGTGGACGTCTATAATCCGACCGCACCCTTTGACGACCATGGCGTGCGAACCCTTGCCGCTCGAGTAGAGTCACGCACCTCCGAGACCGATTCGCATGTACTCTTCTTCACAGAAAGCGGCGGAGTCTGGGAGCGTATTCCCGGCTCACCCAGTTTTCCTCTCCAGGATCCGTTCATCACACAAATTCATGGTGAGTTTGTCTTTGGCGGCGTGCGCTATCCTGTCGAGCACAATTCCTGGAAGACATTCTTCTACCGTGGCAAGACAGTCCGCGAGCTGAAGCTTTTCGCCGAGGGCCCATTAACGATGAAGGATATCCGCCTGCTCGAACTCGCTGACGGCAGGATCGGCGTCTTCACGCGCCCGATGGGTGAAATCGGTGGCAGGGGCAAGATCGGATTCACGATCCTCGAACAGCTTGAAGATCTGGCGGCGGCTGACTTGGTGCATGCGCCTCTGATTCCGGGACAGTTCTCCGAGGATACCTGGGGTGGGGCGAACGAAGTCCGACTGCTTGCACCAGGACATATCGGGGTGCTCGGGCATACAGCCGAATTTTCGACGGACGAACAGGGAAATCAACTGAAGCATTACCGTGCGATGGTGTTTGTCTGGAATGTGGCTGCGCGGGAGGCCTCGCCGATTCAAATCATCGCGACACGTGAAGATTTCCCAAAAGCCGATGTAAAACGCGACCCCGAATTGCGCGACGTGGTGATCAGCGGAGGTCTGCTGCCGCTGCCAAACGGTCAGTTCGAGTTTTATTGCGGACTCTCGGATGCGGCCTGCGGACGG
>Ga0315554_1000585_pt1 | contig 21747 bp, 12 predicted proteins | sample SalMarSW160370MG_FD_202114 | JGI IMG/M metagenome (GOLD analysis project Ga0315554, IMG submission 202114) | Salt marsh sediment microbial communities from the Plum Island Ecosystem LTER, Massachusetts, United States - Salt Marsh Sediment SW1603-70 ... | reverse complement strand
TCGGCGGCAAGACGGTCAATCTTTTCGGCTTGATTCAATGCTCGTTCACGGCAGGTAGTGATTACGGCATTCAGGCGTCGACCTTCGGATTCGGCCAGATCGAGCGCGGCCTCGGCCAGTTCGGCCACGCCTATTTCCCCGTTTCGTATGCGCCGCACGATATCCGCGGCGGTGAGTCTGCTGTAATCTGCCACCATCATTATGGCACATCAGCGACGTTACAGCATGGACATGTAGTTCTCTATCTCATAATCGCTGACGTGAATGCGAAAATTGTCCCATTCCACTCGTTTGTTGGCCAGTAATTTCTCGAACATGGTCTCGCCCAGCGTGTCGTTCAATAGCTGCGAATTTTCGGCGGCTTTGATAGCCTCCTCCAAGGTGCCCGGCAAAGATTGGATATTCACATTGGCGCGCTCATCGAGGCTCATATGGAAAATATTCTGTTCGATCGGGTCGGGCAATGGATAATTCTTCTCTATACCGTTCAATCCGGCTGCCAGCATGACAGCAAACGCCAGATACGGATTGCACCCTGGATCAGGCGAACGCAGTTCCACCCGCATCGACTTCTCCTTGCCCAGCTTGTACATCGGCACACGGAGCAGTGAGGAACGGTTGCGGCGGCCCCACGACATGTACACCGGGGCTTCGTATCCGCTCACCAGCCGCTTGTATGAATTCACCCATTGATTGGTGATCAGGGTAATTTCTTTGATATGATGGAGAACGCCCGCGACGAAATGCTGGGCCAGCTTCGACAACTGATACGGCTTTTCTTTATCGAAGAACAGATTGTGGCCGTTCTCAAAAATCGACATATGGGTATGCATCCCGGAGCCGTTTTCTCCGAACAACGGCTTGGGCATGAACGTGGCGAAATAGCCGTTTTCGAGGGCGATTTCCTTGACGATGAACTTGCACAGTTGGGCGAAATCGGCCATGACCAGCGCGTCATGATACTTGAGGTCGATTTCATGCTGCGACGGCGCCACTTCATGATGCGAACATTCCACGGGGATGCCGATCGCCTGCAGGGCGTTGACGGTTTTCTTGCGCAGGGTCGTCCCGGTATCGACCGTGCCGTAGTCGAAATACCCGCCGCGGTCGAGGATCTCCGGCGCCTGACCGCTCTTGAAGTAAAAATATTCGATTTCCGGCCCGGTGTAAAACGTCCATCCTTTGTCTTTGATTCGGGCCAGCGTCTTGCGCAACACGTACCGCGGATCGCCGTCGTATGGTTCACCGTGTGGAGTTTTAATATCACAGAACATCATGGCAACTTTTTCACCACCGATCAGCCAAGGGAAGATCCGAAAGGACCGCAGATCCGGGATCACCATCAGGTCGGATTCCTCGATCCGGACGAAACCTTCGATTGACGAGCCGTCAAATCCCTGGCCGCTGTCGATAGCGTCTTCTATCTCAGCCCGCGTCAGGGCCATTCCCTTCAGCCGACCCAGAATATCCGTGAAGCACAGCCGTATGTAGCGCACCCCGGCTTCGTCTATTTGCCGGATGATTTCTTCTTTGGTCTTCGCCATAGCGTTCTCCTCACTCGTCCGCGTTAAAACCGGTATTTTAGGTCAACCGCCCGCTGAAATCAAAATAAAAATCGAGACTTATTGCCTTTATATGGCACAAATACGACCGTTATTGATATTTCAGCAATTAATTTTGTAAGTCATTGAGTCAAGGTCGATTGCGTGAAATCGCCGCTCCGGCCCCGCGGGCCAGAGACTATTTTCCAAGATCGAGCGAACCGCAGTCATAGACGATTTTGCCGTCGAATAGCGTGGCGGCAGTCTGCGCTTTATGGATGTCTGCTTTCGGCATAGAGTAGATATCGTCATCGAGGATGACCAGATCGGCCTGATATCCCGGTGCGATTTTGCCAGCGAATGATTCCCGACCCGACGCATATGCCGGCCCGGTGGTGAATCCGTGCACGGTTTGCGAGACGGTCAAGCGCTCCTCGGGATAAAACCGTCCGCCGCGTTCGCCGAATCCGTTTCTATTGACGGCGGCATGGATCCCGCCTACGGGATCAAGCGGCTCGATCGGGCAGTCGGAACCGAATGTCAGCGGTATACCCGTTTTAAGTAAGGTTTTAAAGATATACGCATTCCGGCCCCGTTCTCCCCAGTATGCGGCGACCAATTGCCGATCCGACGGGCAATGGCTCGGCTGCATCGAGGCCACCACATGGGATTTTTTCAATCGCGGTACGTCCTCGCGGGAGATCAATTGAAGGTGTTCGATGCGATTCCGCAGATGAGATCGATACCCCGCCGACAGATACGCCGTGATAACGTTAGCCACCGCCTTGTCCCCGATGGCATGGATGGCGCAGGCGAGATTATTGCGGATGGCTTTTCCGACATGGAGCGTCAATTCGTCCAATTCGGTGACGGCTACGCCGCAGTCGTCCTTTTTGCCACGGTACGGCTTTTTCATGTACGCCGTCTGCGCCCCCAATGAGCCGTCGGCAAAAATTTTAATCCCACCGACGCGGAGAGTATCGTCGCCCAATCCGGATATCATCTTGTCGGCGATGACGGCATCGAGCATCGCCACCGGGAAATAGTACTGAATGCGGAATCCCAGTTTCCCCTCCGCGTGTCGTTTCTGAAAATACTGCCAGCCTTCATGACCGTCCATCGAATGAAATCCGGTCACCCCTCGCGAATAGGCAATCCGTTCGGCTTTGCGCCACATGCGGTCCATGCGGCTCGCATCCGGCTTGCCCACGAGCCGGAATACCGGAAAGTATCCGGGGATTTCACGGAGGATTCCGGTCGGATTGCCGTCGGCATCGCGATCGATTTTGCCTCCCTCCGGATCGGGCGTATCTTTGCCGATGCCCCCCATCGCCATTGCCTTCGAATTCACCCACAGGATATGCTGATCCTTGCTGAATAGCGCCGCCGGATGCTGTCCGGTCACAGCATCCAACTCCGCCGCATTCGGCAGATGATAGGGGTCCCATCGATCCGCCGACCAGCCATCGCCGACGATCCATTCGCCCGATACGCCGCTGGTAACAAATGATTCGATGGCCTTGAGCGCGTCATCGAATGTCTCGGTATGATCCAGATGCACCGTATCCAGCGTCGCTGTCCAGAAATAGAAGTGAACGTGGCTGTCTACAAAACCGGGCAGGACGACGCGTCCGTCGAGATCGATAGCTCGATGACGGGGATATCTCCGCACCAGAGATTTCACGTCATATCCGAGCTCGACGATTTTCCCGCCCGTGAAAACCACGGCGGTCGGGCGTTTTGCGATACGATATTGTGGATAGATTCGGCCGTTATAGAGAATGGCGTTCATTGAAGTCGGCTCCTTTGACGCGATAATCCCCCTCCCGGCGGGTGATATTGATGCGGTCGAGATATTCCAGCACCGGCAGGGCGTATTTGCGGCTCGATCCGAACCGGTCGCGAAAATCCGCGACGGTGAATTTTCCCTGGCCGTTTATCGCCTGTTCGATATACGCGACAATTTCTTTCCATGTCGATTCCGGCATGACGAACTGCGAACCGATGGCCCGCAGGCGCTTTTCCTCGAAAAGAAAATCCAGGGTTTTGCGGCTGCCGGGAAATTGGGCTTCGATTTCGGCAAAGGTCAGATAATTATGCCCGGCATCTTGCGAGGCTTTCACGATCGATTCGGCCTGCCGTGACAGCTTTTCGTCCAGCGTCGGCGTGAATTCCGGCAGATGATAGAATTGCCGAGAACGTCCCAGCGTCCCCGAACTCTCAAGATATTTCAGCACCAGCAGAAACTGTTCCTGGTCGCGGATGCGAAGAATACGTATCAGTTCCTCGGCGGTCATTCCCTTGAGATATGATTTGGCCGCATGCGTTTTTTCCAATTCGCGACGGATACTGTCGGTCGGGTCCGCGATGTTTTCCTTCAACACCAGATTGCCGTCAAAAGCCGCCGCCTCCCCGCTCGACAGCAACCCGCCGACCGCCTGCTCTATCTGCGCCGAGGAAAAATTGGTGTAGGTCAGAAATTCCGATTGCGGCATAAAATATTTTTTGGCCAATTCGGTGTGGATCAATTCACCGAGATCGCCGCCGCGTCGGCGGTTCAGGTAATCGGCCATCGCCGGCAGTTCCTTGCGGCGCGGGTACCGGTCAAGAATATCGAGCACCATGCCGCCGCCGATGGTCACCTGAGGCGTCGGGAGACGCGCAATAAAATGATCACTGACAAAGGCCGCCAGCGGATCGTCGGTCTTGATAATTGCCAGCCCGTCCGCGCCGGGTTTGATTCCGGCCCCGTCGAAGGGCCGCATAATCGCTTCCGTCTCGGTCGTCCCGTGGATGATAAGGACTTTCCGCCCCTCCTTCAGAGAGATGGCCGATGTATTCAGGTTGCTGACATGCACAGCAAGGAAATTCGGGCGCGGAAGATAGTCGAATCCGGTGATGACGTCGCCGCGGTTGATCCCTTCGCGATCCACGCCGGACAGGTTAATCGCCACGCGGGCGCCCGGCCCGACCCGGTCGACTTTTTCCTCGTGCGATTGCAGGGTGCGGATTTTAACGCGTTTGCCGGCGGGGAAATGATACACATCGCTGTCGGCGGAAAAGCCTCCCCCCCGGCTGGTGCCGGTGACCACTACGCCGATGCCGGTCAAGACGAATGCGCGGTCGATGAACAATCGCGCCTTGCCGATATCTTCAACCTGCTTCAAATGCCGGCCGATTTCGATGACGGCGGCGACGATCTTATCCACGCCCTCACCGGTAGTAGATGAAACGGGGGAGATCGGCGCGCCGTCGAGGAACGACCCGGATACTTTGGCGGCGACGTCGGCGACGACCAGATCGAGCCAGTCCTTTTCGACCAGATCGATCTTGGTCACAGCCACCAGTCCGTATTTGATATCCAGCAGGCGGAGAATATCGAAATGTTCCTGCGTCTGGGGCATCCAGCCGTCATCGGCGGCGACCACCAGCATGGCGGCATTGACGCCGCCGGCGCCGGCCACCATGTTGCGCACGAACCGTTCATGGCCGGGCACATCGACGAATCCGACGCGTTCGCCGTCAGGAAGATTTAGCCAGGCGAAACCCAGATCGATGGTCATGCCCCGCTCTTTTTCCTCCGGAAGGCGGTCGGGATCGATGCCTGTCATGGCTTTGATCAGGGATGATTTGCCGTGGTCGATATGGCCCGCCGTTCCCAGGACGAACATGATTACCTCAAAATTTCCCGGATGGCCTGAATCAGCAACGCATCTTTATCCGGCGGGATGGTCCGTAGATCAAGCAGAAAATCGTCGTTTTCGACGCGTCCGACGATCGGCGGCGTATACTTGCGAAAGTGCCCCGCCAGCGTATTTGGGGCCAGACTCGAACGCATGACGACAGCCAGCGACGGGATGGTCTGCCCCGGTGTCGAGCCGCCGCCGAGGTAGGCGCCGGTGGCTCTGAGGACGATATCCAGTCCCGGACACGCCGCCCGTATTGCCTCGCCGCGTTTTTTAAGCTCAGCCTCGGGCACAGTGATCATGCGCCAGATGGGGATATCCAAAAATTGTGTTCCCCGAAGATACGACATGAATACCTGCGTGCTGATGGAAAATATGAGCTTGTCACAACGAATGGTCCGGAAGAGCGGGTTCTTCTTGATACTGGCAATCAGGTCGGACGTCCCGACGATCAGTCCGGCCTGGGCGCCCCCCAGCAGTTTATCTCCGGAAAAACAGGTCAGGTCAGCCCCGGCGCGCACCGAAGACAGCACATCCGGTTCGTCGGCGATGGCAATTCCGGGTGGAAACGACATCAGGCCCGATCCCAGATCATGTGTCAGGATCAATTTTTTTTCGCGGCATAAGGCGGACAAATCCTGAAGCGAGGTTTCCTCGACAAAGCCCGCCTGGGTGAAATTTGACCGATGCACCTTCAGAATCATCCGGGTGCGATCGGTGACGGCATCGGCATAGTCGGCCAATGAGGTCCGATTGGTGGTGCCGATTTCGACCAGCTTTACCCCGGATTTTCGCATGATATCCGGTATGCGAAACCCGCCGCCGATCTGAACCAGTTCGCCGCGCGATATCAGCACCTCCTTGCGATACGCCAGCGTATTGAGAATAACGAACAAAGCCGCCGCGTTGTTGTTGACGATGGTCCCGCTGTCGGCGCCGCACATTAGCGCCAACAGCCGTTCGACCAGTACACCGCGCTTGCCGCGCTTGCCGCCGGCGAGATCGAATTCCAGGTTGCTGTACCCCGACGCCATCTCCATGGCGTTGTGAATCATCTCTTCGGATATCGGCGCCCGCCCGAGATTGGTATGAATAACAATCCCCGTTCCATTGACAACTGGCATCAATTGCTGAAGCGTGAGACGATTGAGTTCACTAACGACACCCCGGATGAGATTATTTTCCGTCACGGTTTTTCCGCCCGATGAGAACTTCTCCTTGTAGTCGGCGATGACCCTTTTGACGACTTCAACCACCACCGGCCGCGTCAGCGTCTCCACGTATGGCGATAATTGAGGGATCCCCGAAAATACTTCCACCGAGGGGAAATCCCGAAGACCGGTGAATTCACGCGAGGAGTCAGCGCCCATAGACCACATCCAATAAGACCCGGCCCACCGCATCCAACGAGGCCGGAGAACATTTATCCGGCGTGTCGGCCAGCGTGTGCCAATACGGATAATCAAAATCGATCACGTCGATGGTCGGAATGCCGCCCGAGATAAGCGGCAGATGATCGTCGATAACTTCATATTTGAGGCTGTCGATAAACGCCGACACCCCTAACCGCGCCGCCGTATTCCAGACCAGGTCGTTTATATCCTTGACATACCGCTCGGAAAACACCTCGCGATAAATATTCAAATCGCTATCGCCAATCATGTCGATGATGATGCCAAAGTCGTAATCTCCGTCGTAATTCGAGGCATAATGGGTCGACCCCAGAAGATATTGATCGTTGCGGCCCGGCGGCCCGTAATCCTCCCCGTCGAACAACACCAGATCGACTCCCACCGCCGGCGGCGCGGCCACCATCAGTTCGCACATGTGCATCAACACGGCCGTGCCCGACGCGCCGTCGTTGGCGCCCGGAATGGGCTGATCGCGCCGGTTCGGATCGGGATCGTAGTCGGCCCGGGGCCGGCTGTCATAATGCGCCCCAAGCAGAATGCGGTTGCCCTTTCCGGGATTGATATGCACGATCCAGTTGACCAGTTTCACGGTATCGCCCCGGAGGTAATCGGGATATGTGAAAGGCTGCGTTTCGTATGTGACGCCCAATGAATCGAAGAACTGCCGGGCCATCGACTGAAATTGTTCCCATCCGGACGACCCGGGGACTCGCGGTCCCAGATCGGTCTGCATCACCAGCAGCTTGAAGGCCCGATCGCCGTCGAATTTCGGGACGGGATTTTTGCCGCCGCACGATATCAAAACGACAAGGGCAAGGGCTATCGCCGTGTGCCGCACAATACGTCTAACAATAATCGGGGAAATCATATCCATCCAGCCAAGATATCGTCGCCCCATGGTTTGTCAAACTGTTTTTGGCTTAGAATTGGAGCTCGACCCAGAACCCCAGCTCCCGCGTATGTCGCGTTTCGCGCCGCTGCTTGTCTTTGTCATCCTGCCAGCGCGCCGATAAACCGCCCTTGACCGTGGACGAAAAGCTGTAAGAGGCGGTCGGGCTGACGGTCAGATTGGTGCGATCGCCGCTGGTCTCGAAGGCGAGGTGGTTGGTGAGATTGGCCGATTCGTCATGGGAACGACGCAGGCTCACATCGAGCGTGACGTTGAGGTTCGATTCGAATTTGATGCGGCCCAAAATCGGCAGCCGGACTCCCGATGGACTGCTGAAACGATAGCTCCAGGTCGCCGAATAGGTCTCCGCGGTTTGTTTGGTAATATTACGAATATCGCCGGTGTTTTCGGTGTACTGGGTTGTCATCGACACCGTGCGCTCGTATCGTGCCGTGGTTCGCATCGAACGCAGGGGATTGACGCTGAGCGAGACCAAAGGCGAGAAGGCTTCCCGCACCCGTACTTCGTACGGACTGACGGAAGTCGTATGAAGCTTGGTTTCCGTGGTTTTGGCGTATCGTGACGACGGTGACAACGCGTTGATCAGCTTGCCCAGATACCACAGACCGCGCACCGATCGAAGATCAAGGCTCAAATCCGGCCACCCTACTGAGATGGTCTTCAGGGGCTGGGCATCGAATGATTCCCGGGAATTCCGGGAATAATTGGCGTTGACACCGATACCGGCAAAAAGTGACACGCCCGAACTGGCGGTCAGAGTTTTGGATATCGACTTCGTCTGCCGGACAATACCGCCCAGGGTTTGAACCGGATCGACTCCCGGATTGTCCGTCAATCCGAATCGGAAAGGCGCCGATGCCTTCCCTGCCAATCCGGGGAACGACAGCGATCGAGAGGTCCCCACCTTGCCCGATACCGGATCGATGGCGTCGGAAATGGTGCGAATGCCTCGTAACATAAGGCCGAATATGCTCGACGACGAAGATGCAGGTTTCGACTGATCTTCCGATTGCCGACTAGTGCCTCTCTTTACTATGCGCCGCCCCCGGTTGCTGCCAAGCAGGATCTGGTGATTGAAGGTTAGGGCGACCTCTTCGTTGACGGTGGACTGGACGCTGTGCACGAAGGTCGTATCCCGTCCGGAGCTGCGATAGGTATCGCCGTACCGCGCCGAGTAGCTGAATTTGTGCGTGATGAATCTGAAGAGCGACGGAGAATAACTCAGGCTCGAATTTTGCGAGTAGGTCCGCTCGACGCCCAATCGGAATTCCTTCGGGTTCAGAACAATGTTGACCGTACTGGGATCGCGCAGATCCCGATCGGTCCGGACGCTGTAGGACCCGGTCAGGTTGTCGAAGACCTTGAATCCCATGTCCATGGTGCCGACGAAATCAAGTTTCCGCGAGGTCGGATTTACGCTGTTCTGATTGACCGAGCTCGAATATGAGCCGGTCAAATTGCCATTGAAATTGAGACGGGTCGGGTACAGGTACAGTTTGGTTTTCGGCACCCCGAACGGGATTCTCAAATACCCCAGCCAAGCCAGCGGAGTGATGGACGGCGGTTTTCCGACGCTCATGTCAAATGTGCTTTTGGCGTCGTACTGCTCACGGAAAAACATCGGCTGGGTCGCCGAATGTCCCCGGGTGGTATTGTAGTTGAACGATGACGACAGCCGATTTAACAGCAGCGTGAAGAGCGGATTCCGCGTTTTCTTATTGAACCGTTCCGATACGCCGAAACCCCTGGTTATCGTGACGGCTTTTTCGATATTCCGCAATTCCGCCGGGACAGTGATATCGGTACCCGACCTGAGGAGGGGGTCCTGCACGCTTTGCGACCACGACACCCGGACCGGCAGCTGCAGCTCCAGAGAACGGGGAAAGAATTTGTCCATCTTGATCGAGCCGCTGAACGAGTAATTGGTCTTCGTCTGACCGGAGCCGAGATTATCGGCCGCCCCGCCTTTGGTGGCCGACGACACGCCTCGATAATAGGCGTCCTGAGTGGAGTAACTGAAATTGTAGGTTCCCAGATCGGACATATTCCCGCTGATCGCCACCCGCCCCGCCATGCCGACGTCGTTGCGCACGTCGGTCAGGCGCAATTCATCGACCCAGACTTCGCCGCTAGCCTGGCGGTCAGTGCTGAGATTGATCACACCCATCAAGAAATATTGCATTCGCGTAAGCGTTGGATCCTGTCCGTAGGGTTTGATTCTGACCGCATATTTGCCATCGTCGCTGACCCGAACCAGCGAGGAATCGATTCCTTTCTGGCGGTCCTCCAGGAGCCGCGCCTTGAGGGCCGTGATTTTGCTGAAATCGATATCGATGTAATTGGCGGCATCCCAGCCCGGCTTGAGAATCGTGCGATATTCATAATAGGCGTCCTTGTCGCTTCCCATGCGGAAGAAATACATCACCGAGTCATGAACAACCCCCGTATCCCCCCACACGTACGCCTTCAGTCGGCCGTAGCCCATGAAATTCATCGACCGATAAAATTTCCGTACCGCCAGCCCGGTATCGGCGGCCAGAATAATCCCGGAATCCGGCGAGAAGACGGCCACTTGGGAATTGAGATTCTCGTAACTCAGGAGAAGCGACTGCTCGCTCTCCGTCTTGTTGAGCTGCGGATCATGATAGCCCGCGACCGGGGGATCGTAGCGACTGTCAACCTCGTTATTGATCACGGCTACATCGAACTTGGCGTCGCCGCTGCGGACGGAATCGGCCACGTAGAACGAATCCGCCCAGGTTGTCGAGATCAGATCGATCGAGGCGATCTCAACTTTGTATCCATCAGGGGGTATATTGAGCGTCGTAGACGAATCGAACCAGATTCGGGCGTAGAAGATATTGTTCCAGGAAGCATCGCCGACAATGGTATCGATCGCATCCGGATCGCGGAGCGGGATGCGAATGGTCTCCCATCCGGATTCGTTCATGGTGCCGGTCACATAATACGACTTATCGCCGAGGGTATCGCTCAGATTTACTTTGTATGAAAAATAGCTGTTGGCAACCTGGAGGCCATTCAGGTCCGGGTCCTCGGTGTCGGCGCGGTTTCCCCCGTCGGGATCCTGGCTGTTTTTTTCCGTACCGTTGATCCGCCAGATATTGTTGATATCGAAATTATCGCCCGCGGGATCGTACACGCCGTTTTCGGGATTGTATCCGAATTCGTATTGGTCGGCCCGTCCGTCAAGACCGACATCTTCCTCGTCGGTTAGAATCTGGGCCGGGTCGGGATTTTCGGCGTCGAGCTGCCCGTCCCCGTCGATATCTTCGCTGATCCGTCCCAAGTCAATATGCATCAGTCCGCCGAAATCGCCTTCTTTCGACCCGCCCGTTCTCAACCGGATCTCCAGCAACTGCGCATCCTGCACCTGCGTCGCAACCCCCTGGGAAATATTGCGCATGAATCCCGCCCAGGATTTCTCCGGCTCGATCGGAACGGTGATCGAATCGATGATATTCTGCACCGTATCTTTGACGAATTTATGATCGACCGGCTTGAAATGAATTTCGAGCACATTGGCGGTACTGGCCTCGCCGGTCCCGATTTGCCGATCCCAGATATCGGTCACTGGAACCCCGTCGATGGGATTGAGCCAGGCGACATGAGCGCGTTCGGCGACAGCCGTATCCACGCCCAAGGGCCGCGACGCGAACCGCCATGTTTTTCGGGGTATGCCCAGCGAATAGCTGTCCTTAGAGCCCTCGAAATCATCGATAAACACTTCGCCGTCGACGTTCGGATTGGGCCGCGATTGGGCCACCTCGGCCGACACTTTCATGAACGATTCGGCCGACGCCGACACGAACGGCAGGGCGTTGGCAAACGTCGTAAACAGGGGATTTCTGAAACTGTAATCCATGTCCATATCCCACACCAGCATCTTCGACGTTTCTTCGCCCACCTTCGGCTTGCGGTTGGTCGATTTTTCCGATTTATACAGGATCGTCGTTCCGATATTGAAATCTCGGCTGGGAACGTATTCCAGCCGAGTGCCCAGCAGGGTTTTGCGATCTAGCGAGAAAAACGGCGCCCGCTCGAAAGTAATCGACACGTTGGAGTTGATATCGGTGAGATCGTCGCGCAATAGCGTCAAACGGCCGAAATCGTAATCGATCTCGTAGTCCTTACCCCGCACCAGCCGCTCATTGCCGTTCTGGACGACTTCGGAGCCCTCGATGATATTGGTCGCATTCAGTTGGATAACCGCCGATCCGCTGGCACGCGACGACACGGCGATATAATACCCCGAAGCGGTGCTCAGCGTCTGCCGGTTCTGGTTGATGTAGATATCCGGAATCGAATCGGCCAGCACGACCGGCTGGCCGTTATCGTCATAGACAAAGGGAAGGCTGTCATCGAAGGGATGTCGGCTGGGAAAAATCAATAGCCCCAGCGCCTGATCGATATAGACGTAGCGGTCAATCTCGCCGTCGGGGACGTTCTGGCCGTTGTCGTCGCCCCGGTCCAGACCCAGAATTTGGAGGTATTTTATCCCCTGCTGGTTATGATCCAGATCGGCCGGGTCAACCTCCTGGTTGTTGACCGGCCGGCCTTTGTATATTTCCACATTGAAATCCCGCAGATCGATGTTGTTCGATCCCAGGTAATAGACGTTGCGCCACTGATATTCCCAGACGTGATGATTGACGTCGTTATAGGCCTGCGGCTTGATCAGTTTCAACCTCATTGTGTCCGAGGTGATGTCGCCGATCGTATCCACCCAGCTGGCCCCGGCCCGGCGGCGGAGCACCTCCATGTATACCCCGATGATATCGTCATTGGTAATGAACGACTGGAGAAACTCGATGTAGAACTGCGTCGGCTGGAGATAGTAATTGGTGCCATCGATGGTTTTAAAATAGCCGGTCGTCCGATATATTCCTTTGGGATCATCCGACAGCGTGTCGCTGGGATCGATATAGCAATTCCCCACCGGCCGCGTAAAACGCTCCGTGAGGTCGCCGCTGAGGTCGTCGACATAAACGACCAACCGGGTAATAGAATCCCCGGCGATACCGTTGGCCGAATCGGGAAACGCGAAATCATATTTATCCGGCTCCGGCAGGGTATCCGAACGAGCCCGACGCAACGGCAGCCGCCCCAGGTCGTAAATCATCCGTTCCTTAAAGTCAATATCCCGGATGACTCTCTTTGCCGTCCCGGAGGCGCCGGCGGCGCTGATCGCCACCGATTCGGTCGATCCTTTCTCCTGCGAGGCGATAGCAGTGATCGACAAGTCCGCCAGCTGCGCCGTCGCTTTGATCCCGAATAGACCCTGAACGCGCGTCGAGTATGCGAGAAACTGGGTCGCGGGCAGATTCAGCGTGGTATTCCCCGCTTCCACCGACTGGAAGATATCGTCCTCGGTCCCCTTATAGCGCAGGATGAGCCGGTTGGCGAGAGGGATGTCGTTGCGCGAATCCTGGCTGACTTTGACGCTGATCTTCGACCCGATCGTCCCCTCAATATCGAATCGATAATCTTGCTCCATTTGCAGGGTCGGAAATTTCGACTGCCGGTAAAACGCCGTCTGCGGTTTGTCGCTCCATGACGACCGCCCCTTAAACGAAATCCGCCGATACCCGGACACGCGCAATCCCGCGCCGCCTTCGCCGAATATCGACTCAAACGCCCGCGATGGAATGGGGATGGTGAATTGGAAAAGCCCGCCGGCCTTTTCCTTCTGCTCCTTCGTCAGCGATTCCCGGGTAAGATTATATGCGAGTTCGTCCTCGCTCATGGCCAGGCGCCGCTGGACGAAGGCATCGAGCGAACTGTTCACGGGAATCATCGTCTGGTTTCTCTCCAACCGACGCATATAGGACACCGAATAGTCCGGGAAATTATAGTCCATCTCGTACGGCGACTGCCTGTTCAGCTTTACCAGGGGCACATACTCTTCGGGCGTGATGCTGGCGATAAAATGGGTATCGAATCCGGGAAACGGAGAAAGATAACGCTGCTGATAGTCCAGACTGGACTGGAATTGCGGCGGATCGGCATACACCGATTGCAGGCAAGCCGCTGCCGCCAGCGTCATCACAAGAATGCGGAAAAATGTCGGGCGCCTAAAAATCATAATCACCGAATCAGGCGTTAATTTAAATCGTTAGTCAATGCTCGATACGACCTCCTTTGCTAAAACTCTCCCAGACAGATGACTTCTTCCTGTAACTCTATCTGGAACCGTTCCTTAACCTTCTCTTTCAATCTATCGGCCAATTCCCGTATATCTTTCGAACTGGCCGTGCCGGTATTGACGATAATATTGGCGTGTTCGGGAAACACCGCGGCCCCGCCGACCCGTATATCCTTGGCGCCGATCTCTTCCAGCAACTTCCCGGCCGGCAACTTGCCGTTCGGCTGGCTGGCGTCTTCGATGTTCTTGAAAAAACACCCCGCCGAGCACGGATTTACCGGATGTTTGCGGCAACGCAACTGACGGATTTCGTCGGTGCGCCGTTCGATCTCACGCCGGTCGCCCGCAGCCAGTCCAAAGCACACCCGCGCCACGATCTCGCCCGTCGTCTTCAGGATGGAATGTCGGTAGGCAAATTGGAAATAGTCGCGTTTTTCGGTCCGCATGTTCCCTTTGTTGTCAATCAGGTCGGCCCATTCCAGTATCGATCCCACCTGGCTTCCGAAAGCGCCGGCATTGCCGTACACCGCACCGCCGACCGTTCCCCAGATTCCGGCCGCAAATTCAAGGCCTGTCAAAGAACACTCCGTGGCCAGATCGACCACGCTGTCCAGTGATTCGCCGCCGCCCAGAGTAATTGCATTACCTTTTACCTCTCTGCCGGTTATCGAGTTCCGGATAATCAGACCACGGAATCCTCGGTCGCCGATCAGCAGATTGCTGCCGCCGCCGATCACGTAACGCGGAATGTCCAATTCATGCGCCAGCTTCAGGGCCAGCGCCAGCGATTCCGCGTCAATAACGTCGATGAATAAATCCGCGTCCCCTCCGGTACCGAAAGTAGTATATGCAGACAAAGGCTGGCTGCGGTTCACCTCGCCGTCGAAACGGTCGACAAAATAACTATACTTCTTATTTTCCGCCATACTGGCTCTTATACCGAAAGATATAACGATTTCTCAAAAAATCAAGTCAATTTCGGTTAAAAAACGTTGTCTAACTTTTTATCGGATAATCAGTTGCTATTCTTCATCCGGCCGATCAGACGCGCCGGGGGACGTTTTTTCGTCTCCGCCGGTTCCGGGCCCCCCGGCCTCCGTATTTTTCGCCTCGCCCTCGGATGCCGTCCGGCTTTCGCTCGATCCATTATCGCCCTTGCCTTTGTCTTTCTCCAGTTCATCGACATAATTCATCTGCAAAGTGTATACGGTGTTGTCGAGAATCTGCTTTTCCTCTTTGCCCAAATTGCCCGTCGTCTTTTCCTGAAGCATGGCCAGCAAGTCGATAGTCGCCTTGGCTTGGTCGAGGTCCCGTTCGATTTTCCCCGATATCGGTGATATTGTCTTTCCCAATTGATACCAGGCCGCCGACTGCAGCGACAGCACCAATTGCAGAAACAGAGGATTTATGTTCTTCTCAGAATCAGTCATGTTATTTTTTTCTCCTATCCCGTCGCGATCGCGCAGCACGGTTTTCTGCAGCCCGCTTGCTCTCAGGCGACATCAATCAGATCGGCCCGTAAATTAGAAAACATTGCCACATGATTCAATAAAAATCGGGCCTTTTCCGCGTTGCGACCGTAATCGGTGTATATCCGCTGCGCCCATTCACGCGCCCGCACCAGTATATCCTGGTCCCCGACCGGATTGGCGATGCGAAATTCCGGCAGGCCGTGCTGCCGGATACCGAAAAATTCCCCGGGACCGCGCAGTTCCAAATCCGCCTCGGCGATTTTGAACCCGTCGCTGGTCGACGCAAAATATTCCAATCGGCGCCGCCCGATATCGGAAATCGGCCGATAGGCCACCGCCACCGCCAGGCCGCGACGTTGTCCCCGCCCCACGCGACCCCGCATCTGGTGCAATTGGGATAGGCCGAACCGTTCTGCGTGCTGTATGACCAAAATATTGGCGTTGGGAATATCGATCCCGACTTCGATCACCGTCGTTGCCACCAAAATATCCAATTCCCCGGCATGGAACCGTCGGATCGTCTCGTCGCGTTCCGGGCCCTTCATCCGGCCGTGCACCAGCCCGATCCGCCTTCGAGGCATAACCTCCTCCGACATCTCCCGATACCCCTCCTCGGCGGCCAGCAGGTCCATCTTCTCCGATTTTTCCACCAGCGGATAGATGATAAACGCCTGGCTGTGCTTGCCGATTTCGTTATCGATAAATTTGTAGATTTCCCCGATGGCTGAGGAGAACCGCCAGACCGTCTTCACCGGCTGCCGTCCGGGAGGTAGATCGGGGATGGTGGATATATCCAGATCGCCATACAGCGTCATCGCCAGCGTCCGGGGAATCGGCGTCGCCGTCATGACCAGGCGGTCGGGAAGATCACCTTTGCCGGCCAGTTTGCTGCGCTGCATCACGCCGAACCGATGTTGTTCGTCGATGACGACGAAACGAAGATCGCTGAACGTCACCGAGGCGCTGATTATGGCATGGGTGCCGAAGACGATGTCGACGTCTCCCGATGCAAGGCCCTCGACGACGCCTTTCTTGTCTTTCCCTTTGACCGATCCGATCAGCAGCGCCGATGATATTCCTGCTTCCTGCAGACAATCATGCCAGTTCCGATAATGCTGTTCGGCCAGGATTTCGGTCGGAACCATGACCGCGGCCTGGCCGCCGTTTTCGACCGACAGGATCGCCGCCAGCACCGCCACCACCGTTTTACCCGATCCCACATCACCCTGCAGCAACCGGTTCATCGGCTTTTTCGATGCCATATCCCCTATGATTTCATCGAGGCTTTTCTTTTGCCCAGGCGTGAGTTTGAACGGCAACTCATCCAATATTTTCGTGAACAGCTTTCCCGGTGGCCCGCAGGGATGAGCCTTCTCCTTGTCCTTAACCTTGTGGCGGCGTGATTGCAGCAAGAATTGCAGATATAGCAGTTCGTCGAATGCCAGCCGCCGCCGGGCCGCTTCGGCGGCATCCGTTTCCGACGGGAAATGCATCTCCTTGATAGCTGTCGCCAGACCGGTCAGATGTTCTCCGTCGAGGATTTCCTGCGGCAGATATTCTTCGATTCCGTCGCCGACCCCGTCCAGCGCCGTCTTGATCAGCTTGCGGATACTCCGCGAAGTCAAACCGGCCTTGTTCAGTTCCGCCGTCAATGGATATATCGGGACGATCCGTCCGGTGTGAATCTGTTCCTCCCGATCTCCGCCTATGAATTCGAATTCGGGATGGATCATTTGGTATCCCATAAAATAGGTCACTGTTCCCGTTACGGCGATCTCATCGCCTTTCTTGAACTGCTTCTCGAAATAGCGGTACCCCCTAAACCACATCAGGGACAGCTGCCCGGTGCCGTCGCCGATGATCACTTCCAGCCGGGTTTTGCCGCCCCGAAGCAGCCCCTTGCCGAGCACCTTGCCGACGACCGTCTTGTAGTCGTGTTCACGCAGCGACGCAATCGTATCCATTTGTGACCGATCGAGGTATCTGCGGGGAAAATAAAACAGCAGTTTGCCGATGGTATCGATGCCGTGATCAGCCAACACCTGGCCCCGCTTGGGGCCGACGCCCTTAAGATACTGAATATCCGTTTTGAGATCGATCCTGGCCACGAGGATTAAGCTATGACGTGTACCGGGGCGTGTCAATCATTTTAGAGAAGAGCATCCCCGCCCTGTCCTCGGATTTTCTCCTTGCCGCTACCCGTTCGATTCGTATATATTGACGAAATCCGAATCGGGAGGATTAATGAGAATTTCGTCAATCATAGTTCTGAGCTGCCTGCTGCTTATTTCATGCGGCCATGAAAAGAAAGAACCGGAAACTGTCGCCAAAACGCCGACGAAGGTATCGCCAATCGATACGTTTCTGAAATCATATAAGGATGCCTGTAAATTCAAAGTGCTGTTTCCCGCCTTCAGCGAAAAGAATCTGCTGGCCATTCCCTACAGCATCGATCTGGACGCGAAACTTGACAGCCTCGCCGATACGTCGATTCTGTTCTACGCCCAATTGGTCGATATCAGACCCGACACCGCGTCGGATTCGTCGTTCGTCGCAACCTTTATCTCCCCCTTCCCCTTTCCCCAGGTCATGTTTCAGCTCGACCTGATGTGCGGTGTTTCGCAAATGGACTATCTGGTCAAAAACGCTCCGTGGGAATCGCCGATCGACTCACGCGGATTCGTCGTCATCGGCCGCGATATCAAGGGAATGAGACCGACATTGCATATGAGTATCAGCACCGACGTCGCCGACTCGTACGCCTCGACCTTGTCGATTCGTTCTCCCGAGATGATCTATCTGAAGGGGAAAATGATCGATCAGTTCTACATCAAGAATATTTTCGAACTGACCGAGGATACGACGTCGACAGAATCGGCCAAGAAGTGACTAACATGCGATTGTCAATCGTGCCACTCGACCTCGCCCAATAAAAAACGGAAGGGGTGGGAATCGAACCCACCGCCGACGGCCTAGCCGCCGGCCCACGGTTTTGAAGACCGCAAGGGCCACCAGACCCTATCCGCTTCCGGCTAATCTATAATAAATTTCGACGGGAAACGCAATACGATACAATTCCGCGACGTTCGGATTCGGCGAATGTCTTATATCGACTTAACCGGCTGGGCAGTGGGATCGTCCAGGAGTATCGGCTCGTGAATCCAGTACGGCTCGGCATACCGGCACCCGACGGTGATGCCGTAGTTTCGATGCACGACTTCGAGGAGATCGAAAATGTTTTCGCCCGGTTTGTATATTTGCACGACCGACATGGTGTCCTTGAACTGCGATTCGTACGCCGCTACCGCCTTGACTTTCCGCTCCATCTGATCGGTGATATCGACATAGAACGAATGCGGCGTATCCATGAAAAAGCTGGCATAGAGAATTTTCCGGGGACGGTGCGGTTCGCCGCCTAGCTTCTCCTTGGCCAGCCCGGCCAGATAGCACGCCTCGTATCCGAGGATCGACGCCATGCGGTGGTCGGGATGGCGTTGTTTGCTTTTGTGGGGAAGGATAATCGTTTTCGGTTTGTATTTGCGGATAACGGCCGCGATTTTTCTTTTATGCTCCAACAGCGGCTGCAAGGCGGCATCGGGAAGGTGCAGGTTTTCGCGCACCGCCAGCCCCATGATCTCACCGGCTTTCCTGGCTTCTTCAAGACGCGTTGCCGGAGTTCCCAGCGTTCCCATCTCGCCTTGCGTGAGATCGATCACGCCGGTCTTTTTGCCCATGTCGGCCAGTTTGATCATCAGCCCGCCGCAGGTGATTTCGATATCGTCGGGATGAGCCGCTATCGCCATGACGTCAAGTTCCATCCGCTTCCTCCAATACTCGTCGGTAATACCGTTCGTAATGATCAACTATCCTGTCGGCGCCGAATTTCTCATGAGCTTTCATATGCGCATGCGTTCTGAATTCGCCGAAATTGTACTCGCCATTCAGAAGAGATACGGCGGCATTGGCCATGGAGATGGTGTCACCGACGGGGTAAAGAAACCCATCCTTGCCATGATCCACAACTTCCACCAATCCCGTCCCGGACGACCCGATCACGGGGACGCCGCAGGCCAATGCCTCCAGCGCCACCAGGCCGAACGATTCCTCCTCGGACGGAACCAAAAACAGATCGGTCAGGGGAAGAATTTCCTCGACGCGATGCTGGCTTCCGAGGAAAGTGACCTTGCCTTCCAGCCCGTTTTTCTTCACCGCCCGCCGCACCAGCATCGTATCCGGCCCTTCACCGATCAACAACAGCCGCGACGGGATTTTCTTCTGGATTCGTTCGAAAATATCGATCACGTCCATGACACGTTTGACTGGTCGGAAATTGGAAATATGACACAATAGCTTCTCGCCCGGTTCGGCGAACTGTTTGCGGTCGCAGCAGGCCGTGGTCGGTTTGAACCGGCTGGTATCGATAAAATTGGGAATCACCTCGATAGGCTTTTGGATTTTGAATTCCTGCACTGTTTCGTCCGCCAGATATTGAGATACGGCGGTGATACCGTCCGACGATTCGATGGAAAACCGGGTAATATCGAAGTAGGATTTGTCCGCACCCACCAGGGTAATATCGGTGCCGTGCAGCGTGGTAATGATCTTCGGATAGCAATTATCCCTGATCAACTGCTTGGCTAAAAAGGCCGCCGTGGCGTGCGGGATCGCATAGTGTACATGCAGCAAGTTCAGATTGTATTCGCACGATATCTCGGCCATCTTGGCCGCCAGCGTCAGCGTATAGGGCGGAAATTTAAACAGTTGATACGACGTCGTATCCACTTCGTGAAAATAGAGATTGGGATGAAACGTCTCCAGCCGGAAGGGCAGGTCGTAGGCGATAAAATGGACGTTGTGCCCGCGTTCGGCCAGTTTGATCCCCAGTTCGGTGGCAACGATACCCGATCCGCCCGCGACCGGGTAACAGGTAATGCCGATATTCAGTTTATCGTCCATGGTATTCCGATAACATCACAAGTTGATGCCCGGTTTCATCCAACCGGACGTTTTCGTATAAAAAGTCGATGATCTCCGGCCCGTATCGGGAGACAAAATAGGCCGGGGCGATCGATCGCTCCGCCGCCGACCCGTTGGGCCACAGATGATCACGCAGACGGTAAAGCCGTTCCCTTTCGACCTTGCTTTTCTTCTTATGCGCCGCGAAGGCCTTCTTGGCCAGCTCGCCGAGGAGATAATCGATCTTATTCTCGGTATGTTCCGCTGCCCCGGCCAGATTGGCGTCATAGGCGACCAGTTTTTCCCGCAATTCCTCCATGCCGATTCTGATGCTTTCTCTATGTAAGGAGAGGCTCTTGTCCAATTCTTCGGGGAAAGTATCTGACAGGATACTGTTGATAACGGCTTCGAAATCCCCGGTTATGTCCTGGAATGACAACTCATGAGATTCGAGAAGCGCCTGGTCGCGATGTTCGATAATCGTCGCCGACGGGCGGAGAATAATCCGCGGACGCACCATATCGAATATATCGAATAAAGACATCATCTGAGCGTAGTAGGCAACCTCGGCCGGGCCCCCGATGATGGCTGCCGCCGGAAAATAATACGACTGCACCAATGCCCGGGTGAAAACATCCGGAGAGAATTCCAAAGGCCGGGACATTATCGATTCGCGAAGCGATTCTTTGGCAAATGATTGTTCACCTGCCACGAAGTTATCTCCGTCGCGATGTATTGCCGTCCGGCCGGGTTTATGGTAGAATAGGTGCGCGGCGGATTCGGATTTTTCCACCTGGAGATGATAACTGCGCTCGGTCAGGGCCGATTCGGTCGCGGACAACGCGCCCCTGATTGCCGCATGCTTTTCAATAATATCCGCCATGAACGGCGCAGTCGCCTGCTTGAATTCCGCATCATACGGATTGAACAGCAGCAGGCCGAATTCGGAGGTTAGCTGAAGCATGTATCGCGCGAACGCATCGACGATCTGTTCGCCAGACACATACAGCTTCGCCAATCCGGTGTAGGCGTCGTCCTTGAAGTCATTATCCGGAAATATGCCCGCCAGTTTTCCGATTTCCCGCTCGACCGATCCATCATAGGTCAACGCACCGATCGGCGGCGTGGGCGCGTCACCCCTGTCGTCGATGCGCAGCTTGACGGTTTTCCCGGAAGCATCGAAGACATCGACCGACGCTATTTCCTGCACATCATGATCGTCGGAAGCTATCCAGAAAATGGGGACGACCGGTCTCGATAATTCCCGATCCAGCCGCGCCGCCCATTTCACCGCCGCCAAGGCTTTGAGCAAGACCAGATAAGGACCGCCGAACAGGCACGCCTGCTGGCCGGTGAACACGGCGATCGCGTTGGGCTGTCGAAACTTTTCGATATTCTGCCGGGATTTGGCCGACGCCCCCCACGCCAGATTTTGCCGCATCAGGAGATCGGCGGCGGCATTCCGATTGTACGGCTTTTCGTCCAGTGCGTGGGCTATGGCTGCAACATCGGCCTCCCCGAAGAATCGCTTTGTTTTTTCTGGGTTATGCATAAAATCACGGGTCAATAGTGAGAACCCGAGCCAATCCGAATATGATATCGTCTTT
>Ga0315554_1000584_pt1 | contig 21755 bp, 22 predicted proteins | sample SalMarSW160370MG_FD_202114 | JGI IMG/M metagenome (GOLD analysis project Ga0315554, IMG submission 202114) | Salt marsh sediment microbial communities from the Plum Island Ecosystem LTER, Massachusetts, United States - Salt Marsh Sediment SW1603-70 ... | reverse complement strand
ATCACGACCCCTTCGCAGCGGAGATCGCCGACAACCGCATCTACGGACGGGGTGCCTGCGACATGAAGGGGGGCGTGGCGGTAGCCCTTTTAACTGCCAAGGCCTTTCACACATCCGGAGTGCCCTGTACCGGAAAGATCCGTTTGGGATTGGTCTGCGATGAGGAGGGGATGATGATCGGTATCAAGGACTTCATCCGCAAGGGCCACGCCGATGATGTGACCGCGGCGTTGGTCCCCGAACCGGAGGAGAACCAGCTTTGCATCAGCATGAAGGGAGCAATGCGGGCGATCGTGCACATCCACGGCAAGATGGCCCACGGCTGCATGCCCTTGACCGGCATCAATCCCAATACCCGTCTGGCCAGAACCGTCCTGGCCTTCGAGGAGCTGGAGAGCGCGGAGAAGAGTCGCTGCGGGGAAGACCCCTACCTGGGCTGGCCCTCGATCACCTTCACCGTGATCCAGGCCCCGCCCGCAGGAGAGCCGGCCCAGCTCAACGTCATGCCAGCCGAGGCGATCGGCTACGTGGACATCCGCACAATCCCCGCCCAGGATCACGAACAGCTTCGGAAGCAGCTCCGCAAGATCCTGGAGGAACTTGGCGAGCAGGACAAGGACTACAACGGAGAAATCGAGTTTATCGAGGACCGCCCCGTAGTGGCCATCGAAAAGGATGAACCGGTGGTCACCTGCTCGGCTTCAGCCTACAGGGACGTTACGGGCAAAGAGCCGGTGTATAACGGAGTTCCAGGAGCCACCGACGGAACCTTTCTCAACGCCTGGAAGGCAATCCCCTGCCTGGTCAACGGACCCGGGCCGCGCCACATCCCCCACCAGAAAGACGAGTACATCGAGATCGGAGAGCTGGTGGAGGCAGCCCGGGTGTACGTGGTGGCGGCCCACCGCTTCCTGTCGACAGCCGGCTCGACCTGATCCGGGCTCTTCATCAGCGTGTGGCGGCCAGTGCTCCCCGCTGCTCCAGCGTTGCGATCAGCTGTTCCCTGCTGATCCCGTAGCGACAGGCCAGATCGATCGCGTAGCTGCGACCCTCCGGAGGTCCGGGCACGATCTTGAAGGTCGGTTTGATCCTCAGGGATTCTTCACCCCCGTTCGCTTCCGGCTCCCCCGTGCCGGGATCCGCTTCGATCAGCGCCACCATGCTCAACACCCGACTGTCCCCCGGGGTGTCCCGATTCAGCTCCGCCGCCGAGGCAGCCAATCCGTGTAGATGGGTGGCATAGACCGCCCGCGAGCCCAGCATCTTCATGACCCTGACGATATCCTGAGCCAGATACAGGCTCTCCCCTCCGCTGGTGCTGGACAGGGATTCGTTTAACAGGATGAGGCTGTGGCGGGTTGCTGAGTCGAACAGGGAACCGATGCGCTGGGCTTCCTCTCCAAAACGGCCCGTTCCCTTTTCCGGTTCTTCAAGCGCCGGATAATGGGTCAGGATCCCATCGCAGATGCTCATGGCCGCTTCCCGGGCAGGCACGTACAACCCGACCTGCATCATGATCTGGGCCAGACCGATCGCCTGGAGGAGGGTGGTCTTTCCGCCCCGATTCGGTCCGGTGATGACTACAATCCTCCCCTCCTCGCCTTGAGCAAAGTCGTTGGTTACGATCCCCCCGGAAATGTCTTCCGGCTTGCCGGCGTTTTGTTCCAGGAGGTGGAGGGCGAGATCGACATTGTAGATGTCCTTGGCGTCAAAGCGCCGCAACTCCTGATCCAGCACCCTCGGGCGGGCCATGGGCAGTCCGCAACGCTTCATCGTGTCGATCAGCTTGAGAGCCCCAAGGTAGAACAGGAAATCTCCGTGCAGATGGGTGAGCACCCGACTGTTGATGCTCACGAACTCCTTTAGCGCCCTGGCCAGGGGTTGGGTGGTTTTCTCCATGATCTTGGCGATATCCTGGAACAGCGGGATCATCAGGGGACCGGCATAAGCCGATCCCTCCGGGGCGCGGTGAAGAGGTCCGATACCCTGCCACCTGTCTTCTCCGAAGAGGGATTTGAAAAAGGGGCTTTCCCGGTATCTGTCGTCGTTTACGGAAATGAGGGTGGCTTCACAGGGCATCATTCCAGCATCCAGATTGACACCGATGGTGAGGCTCTTCAGGCTGCGAATCCTGGAAAGCAGATCCGGCAGGGTGACGATCAGCTTCTGAAACACCGTTTCCCCCTGCACCTTCAGCACCAGAGCGGCCAGTTGCTGCAGCGCCCGGGAACGAAGCTCGCTCCGGATCCCCTCGAAGGCCTCAGCCAGTTTCTGGACGCACTCGACGTAATGTTCCAATTCCCGCAGGCGCCAGATCGCCTCCTGCAACGAGGTTTTCCACTCCAACGCCAGGAATGTTTCATAGTATTTCAGATCCCGCAGCACCGGGAGCAGGCTCTCGATGCAGCGCACGAGCAGGGGAAACCGCACCAGCTCGTCGATGATATCCAGCCGGTAATTGATCGTCTGTTCATCCTGGCACAAAGACTCGAGGATCACGCCCAGAGCTTCAACGTGTTTGGAATCGAAGGCCATGAACTCGATCAATTTCTCCAGACCCAGGTCCACGGCACTCTGCGAGTGAATCGGCGCCCCCTTCATCCTTCGCCCTTCGGGCCAAAGCAGACTGAAGGATAGATCCAGGGAAGTTTCACCTGCTGTTTTGTTGTTACTCATCCGGCCGCTTTTGCCTCTCTGTATCTTCAGATTCGAACAGGCGCAGCACCGCCGGATTCCCGCGTTTTTTGGCCAGCTGATACGCCGTTTTCCGCGATCGATCGTTGATGTTTCTGTCCGCCCCGTACTTCAGCAGGAGTCGCACCGCGTCCACGTGGTCATTTTCCACAGCCCAGTGCAGCAAGGTCCGTCCCCCCGCATCCTTCGCGTCAATCTCAACACCGTCCACGAGCATCTGCTCCAGCAGATCGAGTTGCCCGTTTTTAGCCGCTGCGTCAAAGGTCAGGTATAGATTGATTGTTTTGAGAAGCCTGTCGTCTTTGGAGGGCCGGATACACTTCAGGTCATTCTCGAACATGCCCATCAGGTCTTTCTGCATGCTTTCTCTCCCCCGCTGGATTCGTTTCTTCACGGTGTTGACTTTGAGCTCCAGGAAGTCGGCGATCTCCCCTTGAGAATAACCGTTTATATGGTATAGAACGACCGGTATGCGTTGGCCTTCGGGCAAATTGTTCAAGGCCGCCCGGATCTTTTTTTTCGCCTCTTCCCTTTCGAATATCTCTTCCGGCAGGGATTCCCTTGCCCCTGATCTATCATCCGATCTATTATCCAACTCCCGCGGAAGCGCGACGGACTTCCGCTTTTTCAAGGCGTTGATGCTCTCCCTCCTGGCGATGCGCTGCAGCCAATAGGGAAAGGCTTCCGGGGCGATCAACGTCTCCAGCTTGTTGTAGGCGATGATGAACGCCTCCTGGGTCACATCCTGAGCCAGAAAGTGATCCTGGAGTACCGCGTAGACCAGGCCGAAGACCATGTCCTGGTATTTCTCCACCAGCTCCGAAAAGGCCTTTTTGTTCGCAGATCCAATATACTTTTCCTTGATCGCCCGGGATACCAGGTTTCTTAGAGCACCCATAATCTTCTATTATACAAGAGAGTAAACCAGATAAAAGGTGACATGGAATTTCGGATCTATGAACCCTTCACACGACGATTCTCGAAAAGCGAATTGTCGAGATGAACAATCCTGACTGTCCCTGTCCCAAGACAAAATGCGAAAACCACGGGATCTGCGATGCCTGTCGCCAAAGGCACTACAGTAAAAACGGCCTTCCCTACTGTGAGCGGAAACGAGGAAAACGAAGAAAGAAACAATAGTGAATCCTTCATGAAGGACGCCAGAGGGCATGTCCGGATTGACGCGCGGGCCAACGGGCCGATTCCGAAACCCGTTCCATTCTCCTACATCTGGGGAGACGCTCTGGAGGAGTGGGATCAGATTCAGCCGGATCTGCGGATCATCAACCTGGAAACCGCTGTCGCCACGAGCGACAAGTTCTGTCCGGGAAAAGACATAAACTACCGGATGCATCCGAACAATATCCCCTGCCTGAGCCGAGGCAAGATCGATTTCAGCTCCCTCGCCAACAACCACACCCTGGATTGGGGATACTCCGGCTTGCTCGAGACTATGGAAAGCCTTGGCCGAGCGCACATCGGCTTCGCCTGCAGCAGGCATCCGGATTGGATGCGCGCTGGCTTCGGGATACTTTGAATCGATGCAGTCGGGGCTTCGGCACCCATCTCGAATCGGGGGAAGACAACCGGCTGTACCTGAAGTAGCTGTTCGCCCTGGTTAATCCGAATCCCCTCCTTCCTGCTCTAAAGCTTCCGCCGCACAACGGTGAGCCAGCCGCAGCGGTTCGGGCAGACGATAGCGGTGTGTGCAGGACAGGATGATCCGTTCGGCCAGGGGCAGATCGATCAGATGCCCCACGCTGACAAATACGGGCTTCACTCCGCTCCTTGTACGAAGCACCATCCCGATGACCTCACTGCGCTCGACCAGGGGCGAGCTGGATCCGCGACTGCTATCCGGATCGACGCAGGTACCCCAGAGCCGCCGCTTGGCGCAGCCGATCGCAGGAATGCCCGACAGCATACCCACGTGGGAGGCCAGACCGAAGCGCCTGGGATGGGCGATCCCGTGGCCGTCACAGATCAGCAGCTGCGGCCGGGTGTTGAGCCGCTCTAGCGCCTTCAGCAGCGCCGGGGCTTCCCGAAAAGCGAGCAGCCCTGGTATGTAGGGAAAACGGATCTCCGAGAATGCTGTTCCCGATTCGATTACTTTGTGCGTGTCCGGGTCCCAGACGACAACCGCCGCGGCACTGTGGGTACCATCCTTGGAGTAGGCGCAGTCTGCTCCGGCCACAAGATGAACCGGGGTACCGCTCCACTGTCGGACAACCCGGGTGGCCAGCTGTTGCTGGATCTCAGCGGCCTGCCGGGGAGACACGGACCAGGAGTGCAGCTCATCAAGGGTCAGGGTTCACCCCTACGCTCATTGCAAGGCGAGCCGCTCGATGAGCTCTTCAATGAACAGATCGAGATACTCCGGGGCATTGGCGGAGATGTGCGGCAGAATCAGGCAATTAGGAAGATTGCGAAGGGGTGATTCGACTGCAAGGGGCTCCTCCCGGAACACATCCAGGTAGGCCTCGCAGAGCGGGCGTTTTTTGAGAAAGTCCGCCAGAGCTTCCTCCTCCAGCGCGTTTCCCCGCCCGACATTGTAGATGCCGGCATTGCCAGGAAGCAGGGCCAGGCGCCGCGCATTTAAGATCCCCGTAGTCTCCGGCGTTGCCGGCAGACAGAGCACCAGGTGATCGGTTTGCAGCAGTATCTCGTCCAGACCTTCGACCGGCAGCAGGCGATCCCCCTCCCCGAAATAATCCGGTCGCTCTCCCGGGTTTCTCCTCACTCCTGTGACCACCGCCCCGAGACATTTCAGCAGCCGACCGATGTTGTCGCCGATATGGCCGAAGCCGAGCACCGTGACCCGGGATCCTCTGAGAAGCATCAAAGCCGGCTCCAAGGTCTGGTCCGGCCAGCGCTCCTCCGTTTGCAGGCCGTGGGCCCGCAGTAGACCGCGGGCATGACTCAGCATCATGCCGACCACGGTTTCGGCCATGATCTTCCCGTGGAAGGTGGAAAATTCGAACCGAACCCCCGGGGGCAACTCCGCCGGAAACCAGTCCCGGCCGGCGGTTGGGGAGATGAGGCGCCGGAGCCGGGGGGCGCTTGAGAACCACTCCGCCTTGAAGCTGAACGAACAGACGATATCGGCCCGGGGCAGAGCCTCGAGGAACTGCTCTTTTGTCTGGCAGTGGATGAAGCTGAAATCCGGGAATGATCGCTCGAGCCGGCGAATGTGCGCCTCACGGAGGCGGAAGTTGGCGAATACCTTGCTGTGTATCCAGAGAGCTATTTCCAAATTGAATGCTTTCCTGTCACGCCGGAAGAACGTGAAATCCCTGCTCTGCAAATTGAGGATCGAAGCAAAACACCTCGCGAATTCCCCGGCTGCGCATGGCCTGAAAACTCACACAGTCCACGAAACTCAAGTCCCGCCGGTTGGCGGTCAAAAGAAGCTGGATTGCCGACCCGTGGGCGGATGAATCGACCCACAGGATCCTCAGAACCGGTGTAATGTCCTCGGAAAACAGGCGAACTGCATCCAAACCGATTCGGCTCTGCAGCAGGGCCAACGTCTCAACCAGTACATAGTTGGTGGTATACAGATCGACATTTTCACTCAACAAACGCTGCCATTCGGTCTTGGCCGCCGGATGCACCTCATCTGCTGCATCCATCACGGCGTAAAACCCAGAGGTGTCGATAAATGTGTTCACTGTGAGAATGCCCGGTCGAGGTAGCGGTCATGATCTTGGGCAACGCTCTTTTCATTGGAACGAAACCGACCCGCGACAGCTGCAGCCCGTTGCAGCATCTCCCCCCGCTCGGGTCGCCCGTAGGCCTCCAGGATCGTATCCACACCTTGCCGGATCAACTCGGCAACCGAGACACCCCTCTCCGCTGCGATTTTCTTGAGTTTTTTCTTCTGTTCTTCATTCAACTGGATCTGAGTACGCACCATGATTACAGTTCCTGCTTAAATGATACCACATTCTCAGGCAACCGTCAATCACTTCACTGAAGCCGACCCACGGGGCTCTGTCTATATCGAGAGAACCACGATCCCACCGACTGTCAGTCCCATACCGATGATCGTCTTCGGGGTCAGGGGTTCGGAGGCAAAGAGGATGCCCACGGCCCCGGCCAAGACCCCTCCTCCGAGAATCATGTACAGCCACACCCGGGGTTCGGCGGAGAGAAGCGTTTTCCACTGGGGAAAGCTCACCGCAGCCAGGATGAGCAGAGCCACTCCCGTGCGAACGGTGATGCCGATCTGGGGGGAAAGATCCCCCAACAGAAGTCCTTTCTTCTCGAAGAATCCCCCAATGCCCCAGGCCAGGGCGGTGCCCAGAGCCAGGATCTGCGGGCTGACGGCTAACTTCATAGCACCTCCAAATGACAGAGGCAGCTCGAAGAGGAGCTGCCTCTGTCCATAGTTCTACGCTTCGTTGCCGCGAAGCACCTTGCGGTGCGGGGTCGCCGTTCGATCCGACGGCTTCGCGGCGTTAGATTCGCTCGCTGCGCCAATTGCGCTGTCTGTACTAGTTGCGGATCTCCTTGACCAGCTTCTTCCGGCCGTCCTGGATCTGGAACAGGTACCCGGGTTTGTTGGTGGGCACGCCGTCGGACATGTCCCATTTGAACAGAAGACCTTCGAAGTTCTTCATGTTGAACATGGCCTCGGCGATCAGCTTGCGCTCTTCCTTGAGCTTCTTCGGGTCCCCGGTAACGCCGGTTTCCTCGATGGCCCGCTTGATCATGTAGACCGCGTCGTAGTAGTTGGTGGACAGGCTGGGGGGCTGCAGACCGTTGTGATCCTTCTGGTAGGCCTCTTTGAAGGCGTTCCAGCGGGGAGTGTCCTGATCCACATTGATGTAGTTGTAGATGATCGTACCGTTCAGGTCCGCCCCTCCGGTGGTGTACAGGGCCGCATCATCGGCGCTGGAGAAAAGCAGGATCTTCTCCATATCCGTCCAGCCGCGGCTCTTCAGCTCCTGAACGATCTTGGCGGCCTTGTCCGGCCAGCAGGCGATGATGATCCCGTCCGGATTCATACCCAGAGCCTTGACGACCAGGGGACCGAAGGTCACCGCGTCCTGAGGCACCTCCACGTCTCCGAGATGCTGCGCTCCGGCTTCTTTGATACCGACCACGTGGGCGGCGGCCATTCCCGGCCAAGGGCCGTATATACCGACGAACTGGACGACCTTTTTTACACCGTAGTCCTTAGCCCAGTCTCTAGCCAAAGGCGGCAGCCTGTCCGCGGTAGCGGGAAACCAGGAGATCGACCAGGGAAAGAACTTCTCGGCGTACTCCAGGGAGGTGGTGGCGGTCATGGTCATCATTTCATTTTCCACTGCGATCGGCGCTGCGGCCATGATAACCGGCTCGGGAACCGGGCCCAGGGCGACCAGGGCCCACTCCACGATCTTGCTCATCTCCACCACGCCCTTCTGTGGCTCCAGGGCGGTGTCCACGCCGATGACCTTCACCGGTTTGCCGGCGATCCCGCCTGCCTCATTGATCTCGAAGGCGGCCCGCTCAGCGCCCCACTGCAGGTACTCGCCGATCGAGGCGATCGCCCCGGTCAGGCTGTTGAGAAAGGGAATCTCCCATTCCTCAACGACAACACCGGCACCTCCGGATGATCCGGAATCACCCTGGCCGCCGGCACCCACAATCGAAGCAATGAGCAGCAGCACGGCCAGAAGGGACAACATCTTTTTGTTCATGCCTATCTCCTTTGCATGTGTGTTTTATCTCTTTCGCCTACGCGAAAGAGTGGTTTCCAGTTTATGAGCCAGCCGGCGGGTAATGAGCCCCTCCGGCTTGAGAACCAAAACGGCGATGAGAATCGCCCCGTAGATCACGATCCGCCAGGAGGCAACCGCCGGCGGTAGAATCAGGGACAGGCCGTACAGGGCCGGTGCGGCCAGCACCGTGCCCCACATAGTAGCATATCCGCCGACGAAGATCACCGTCATGAAGATCCCCACCAGGTGAAAGGTGAAAAAGTCCAGGTGGAAGCTGCGGTAGATGAACCCGTAGATCACGCCGCAGCCGCCGGCCACCAGACTGGAGAAGGTCTGAACCAGCCGGCCCAGCCTCTTGATGTCCACCCCCATCGAAGTGGCCAGGTCCTTGTCCACGAATACCACCGAGGCGGCACGCCCCAACCGGGAATGCTCGAAGCGGTAGATCAGAAATCCCACCACCACAACCAGGGCGTAAAGAAGGATGAGGAGCGTCCACCTGTGCATCACCGGGCTTCCCGCCACCATGGGCAATCCGAACATGCCCATGGTGGCGCCCACGGCCTTGATGTTTTCCACGGCGGTGCGGCTGATATAGATGAAGGTGAAACCCACGATGACCACGGTAAAGGTCGGGGCATCCCCGATGAAGCGGCTCACGATGTAGCCGATGATACCCCCGGCGGCAAAGCCCGCCAGCAGGGCTACGGAGAAGGGAACTTCGAGGGTCTGCACCATGTATCCGGCCAGGTATCCGGAGATCAGCATGTTGGCCACGGTCAGGAAGTGAAGATGTGCGACCCGGTAGGGCAGGTACAGGCCCCAGCTCATCAGGATGTAGATGGCGGTGATTGTCAGAAAGTAGTACAGTACCAGGGACATACGGCAGCGTCCTTCAAAGCTTGATACCGAACAAGCCCCGCGGCTTGAACAGCATGACCAGCAGCATCACCACGAAGGCGATGGCGTTGGACCAGGACCCGGAGATATAGCCCTGAACCAGAGCCTCCAGGATCCCCAGGGCTAAGCCGACAACCAGACCGCCGGCCAGATTCCCCAGCCCGGCGATGATCGAGACGGCCAGAACCTTGTGGGCTACCTGCTCTCCGAGCCCCGGAGAGGAGTAGCCCAGCAGCATGGCCAGGAGCACCGCAATCAAGCCACCGAGCACCCCGGATAGGGCATAGCTTTCCAAACCGGTGCGCAGCAGCGGGATCCCCACCAGCCGGGCCCCGTTGGGATCTTCGGCGATCGCCCGGAAGGCCCGGCCGGGCCGGGTCTTGTACAGGAGCAGAAAGATCCCCGATACGGCGACGATGCCCACGGCCAGGGAGGCAACCTGCCCGCCCATCAGGCTGATCACGCCAACCCTCAGGATGGGCGTCTCTCCAACCAGCTTCGCGGGAAAGGCGATCGGCAGACCCTTGTTGAATCCGTGGGAAAGAATATCGGTGATGATCATGCCGATCCCAAGGGACAAAACCATGGTGGTGTTGATGTCCACCTCCTCCCGGTTCTTCATTATCTTCTGAAACAACGGAGCGGAAATCAGGTTCAACAGCACCGACGACACGATGGCGGCCAGCACGGCCAGGAGGATGCTGTTCCCCGTGTAGCGAAGCACCACCCAGGCGATGTACATCGAGAAAACCACGACCTGGGGATAGGCGAAATGGATGATCATGGCCACCAGGAGCAGGAGATTGAACCCCGTGGCCAGAAGCACGTAGATGCTTCCCAAAGACAATCCGTTGATGACCTGGGCGATGAAGGTTTGCATGTCAGGCTCCGATATAGGCTTCCCGCACGCCGGGATCGTTGAGCAGCTCCGCCGCCGTTCCGCTCAGGGTAACCTTTCCGGTTTCCAGCACGTAGCCGCGGTGAGCGCATTTCAGGCTCTTGTAGGCGTTCTGCTCGCTCAGGAGGATCGTGTATCCCTCCTTATTCAGATAAACGAGGATTTCGAAGATGTCATTGACGATGATCGGGGCCAGTCCCAGGGAGGGTTCGTCCACCATGATCAGCTCCGGCGCGCTCATCAGGGATCGGGCAATGGCCAGCATCTGCCTCTCCCCCCCGCTCAGGGTGCGGGCAATTTGGTTCTTCCGCTCCTCCAGCCTGGGAAACCACTGGTAGACCCGCTTGAGGTTCCTGCCTACGTTCTTCATGTTGTGGTGAGCCCCGAGCAGGAGATTGTCCAGGACGCTCATTGAGACGAACACCCCCCGGCCTTCCGGCACCAGGCACAGCCCGAATCGGACATTCCTGTCCGCCGGAATACCGCTGATGGTTCTTTCCTTGAAGGTGATCTCCCCAGACTTGGGGGCATTGATGCCCAGTGTAGTCTCCAAGAGGGTCGTCTTTCCCGCACCATTCGCTCCGATCAGGACGACGATCTCTCCGCGACGCACCTCGAGGTTCACTTCTTTCAGGGCGTTGATTTGCCCGTAGGCAACCGAAAGGTTCTCCACCCTAAGCAACACCTCATTCTGCGCCAAGATAAGCCTCCAGGACCTTCGGGTTTTTCTGGATCTCCGCGGGAACCCCCGCGGCGATCATCTCGCCGAAGTTGAGCACCGTAACCCAGTCGGAGAGGTTCATCAGCATCTTAACGTCATGACTGATCACCACCACCGTGATCCCCATCTCCCCGATACGGCGGATCACATCCTCTACGAGCTCGGTTTCCTGGGATCCCATGCCGCTGTTAGGCTCATCGAGGAGGACGATCTTTGGTTTGGAAACCAGAGCCCGGGCGATCTGTACGAACTGACGTTCCGCCCACACCAGATCCACGGCCCAGCGATCGGCGTCTTTCTCCATGCCGACCAGGGCGAGGGCCTCCCGGGCCGCCTCCTCGATTTCCTGTTCGATCGCCGATCGCCTGAAAGGCAGCCTCAGGAAGATGTCGAACAAATCACTGGAACGGAAACGATAGGACCCGGCCATGACATTTTCCAACACCGTGAGGTTGGAAACGAGCTTTCCCCCTTGGAAGGTGCGACGAACCCCCAGCCCCGCGATTACGTGGGGTTTGCGTCCTGTAAGTTTGTCCGACTCCAGGTGGATCGTCCCGCCTTCCGGAACGAGATGGCCGGTGATGCAGTTGAAGAGAGTGGTCTTCCCGGAGCCATTGGGACCGATGATCCCGTGAACCCGATTCTTTTCGATGTCGAAGCTGACCTCTTTTAGGGCTTGCAGAGCCCCGAAGGACTTACTGACCTCGCGAATCGACAGCATGAACAGTTCCAATACGACGCGATACTTTTATTGACGATAGACAGCAAATATAGACAAACCCTTTCACAGCGTCAATCACGAGTGCAACGCATCCAAGGTACGTATCAAGCGCGTCACTGTCCGGTTCGCCGGGACCTCCAGACCCAAGGCTTCCGCCTCCCGTACGATCGCGCCGTTGATGAAGTCGATCTCCGATTGTTGCTTTCTGTCAAAATCCTGAAGCATCGAGGATCGGTTGCCTCCCGTCTTTTCGGCCACCTGATACACCATAACGAGGGGATCGGAGTAGGTCAGATGCACTCCCTTTTTTTCGGCGACCATCACGGCCTCCGCCACCAGATCCGCCATGAGAGACTTGCAATCAGAAAATTCAAGGAGTCTGCCGTTGGGAAGCCCGGTAAGCGCGGTCAGGGCATTGATCCCCACGTTGATGATGAGCTTGCTCCATATCAGATCATCGATATTTTCCTCCAGATCTGTGTCCAGTCCCGCCTGATTCAGGGCACCGACAAAACCCATGAGCTTCTCATTATTGCCGTCGGACATGCAGAGATGCGTCGGGCCCCGCCCGGCGTGACGGATCTTTCCAGCGCCTAAGAATGTGGCTCCCTGAGAGGTCACGCCCGCGGCGGTTCGCCCTTCACCGAAGAATTTTTTCAGGATCCCCTCATTGCCCAGCCCGTTCTGCATGGTTACGGCGATGGTATTGCCTCCGGTGATCCCCGAAAACTGCCGGGCTACCGCCTCGGTGGCTGCGGATTTTACGAAGATGACCAGTATCTCAACATCATGGAGGTCTCCGGCCTTAGTCGTAGCTTCGGGATGACTCACCTCCTCCCCGCTGCTGGCCAGATCCTCGATGATCAGACCGTTCCTCCGAATCGTTTCCACGTGCTCCCGGTTGATGTCGTAAAGGAGCACCTCCTGCCCTCCCCGGGCGAGCCTGCCTCCGAACAACGATCCCATGGCTCCGGCTCCGACGATTCCGATCTTCATTTCGCGATCCCTCTGTCTGCCAGATCTCTGTAGGCGGGGAGGCCGTGCAGACTCACCGCCGCTTTTACCGCCTTGATCACGGCCCGCGCCATAACCCAGGCGGCGATGGCGCCGACCTGGGATACATCCGCCTGAACCGATCCCGTCGCCATGCAGAACACGGTGTCACCGTCCCCCAGGGTGTGGATCGGACAAATGACCCGGGCATAACCGTCCTGCGCCATGATGGCAACCCGTGTGGCCATGGCTTTGTCCAGGATCGCGTTGGTAGCCACGACCCCGATCGTAGTATTCGAGGGATATACCGATTTGTATGGTTCCTGCGCACCGGTAAGCAGCTTCATGGCATCGGCAAAACCGCTGCCGTCCGGCTTCAAGGTTCCCGCCAGGATCCGGCCGCTATCCGGATCCACCACATCCCCATTACAATTCACCGCTACGATGGCTCCCACGATCAAATCTCCCACTGTCCGGCTGGCCGTACCCAGGCCACCCTTGGTGTGCCCCAGAACCGTTCCGGCCATCCTGCCGATGTTGGCACCGGTCCCGGCACCGACGTTTCCTTCCTGGGTATTTTCTGTCGATGCATTTTTGCAGGCATCATAGCCCATAGCCGCATCCGGCCTCACCTTCGGGTCCCCCAGGGCAAGATCCATCAACACGGCCCCGGTCACGATGGGAACCCTGGCGATACCCAGGTCAAAGCCGATATCCTTCTCCTCGAGATAGCGCATGATCCCGCCGGCACAGTCCAGCCCGTAGGCGCTGCCGCCGGTCAGAAACACCGCATGGGCCCGGGACACGAAATTCTCCGGACGTAGACTATCGGTTTCCCGGGTTCCCGGACATCCGCCCCGGGTATCCACCCCGGTGACGGCCCCCTGCTCGCACAGGACGACACTGCAGCCGGTGGCGGCTTTCAGATCTTGGGCGTGGCCTACCTTGATTCCAACAACATCGGTGATCGTATCTTTCAATTCTCAGCTCCTTGTCTTTCTTCCCGGTTGGTCCCAGACCTTGAAACCCGCAGAGGTATATCGTGACGCGCAGCGGATTAGGACCCTACTTTAGAAACTCGCCGGGCTGGTTGTCAATAAGTTCCTTGATGGGACGTTCGTTTTTAGATAACTTCATTCAAACAACACTACATAGAAGGACCACTTCGATGAGCGAAGCAGTCAAAGAACCCAAGAAAGTGATGATATCCGATCTCTGGGCTATGAAGGAAAAAGGGTCCAAGATCTCGATGATCACCGCCTACTCCTACCCCCAAGGTATGATCGTGGATGAGGCGGGGATCGATGTGATTCTGGTCGGGGACTCTCTTGGCATGGTCGAGCTGGGTTACAGGGATACCGTACCGGTCACCATGGAGGAGATGTTGTCCCACACCAAAGCGGTAACCCGGGCTGTGAAGCGAGCACATGTTGTATCCGATATGCCCTTCATGTCCTATAATATCTCCATCGAGCAGGCGGTGACCAATGCGGGTATTCTCTACAAAGACGGCGTTGCCGATTCTATCAAGCTGGAAGGCGGTCAGGATATGGCTGAGGCCGTTGCGGCGATTCACCGCGCCGGCATACCGGTGTTCGGCCATATTGGCCTGACCCCGCAAACCGCGGCTCTTCTGGGCGGATTCAAGGTACAGGGGAAATCCATCGACCAGGCCAAGAAGGTCTATGCGGACGTGTACACGACCCAGGCCAACGCTGTAAAAGAGTATATCGGAGATGTCCGTTCGGCGGATTTTCCCGGTGGCGAGCACTCCTTCGGCATGGCTGCAGATACTGTCGAGCAGCTACGAAAACAGCTGGGGACATGAAAAGGATAGCTGCTGCACTGCTCCTGCTGATCCCGGCGCTCCCCACTTTTGCCCAGGAAGAGGGCGAGAGCTTCGACAACCTGTTCGAGGGGGAGATACTGGAAGAGGGGGGGAAGCAGGCTCAAGAGGAAGGAGAGGGCGAGGATCTGTTCGAGGAACCCGCCCGGAAAGAGGCGCCGGAGGAGGCCGCCCCGGAGGAAGTCTTCCTGGTTTCCGAACAATTGGAGTGGGGGGGCAGCTTCGACCTTACCCTGACCGCTCAGGTGGCCTGGGGCGGTTATCCGGCTCCTTGGAAATCGCAGTTCTGGCAGCAAGGCGTCTCCTCTCTCTCCTCAAGGCTGGCGGCGGATCTGTTCTTCGATGCCCGGCCCGATCGGGATTTTCGGGTTTTCGGAAAAGTCAAAGCAGCCTACCAGTATCCAGAGGACTGGGACGTGGAGATCTTCGAGCTGTTCTCAGATTTCCAGCTCAACGATCTGCTGTTCTTCCGCGTCGGCAAGCAAACCGTCCAATGGGGGGTGGGCTACTTCTTCAGCCCCGCCGACGTGCTCAACCTCGTGTCCATCGACCCGGAAGAGCCCGAGGCGGAGCGGGAAGGACCGATCGCGATCAAAACACATTTCCCCTTTGCCGCCCACAACGCCTACCTCTACCTGGTAGCCAACAATATAGACAAACCGTACGAGATCGCGGTGGCACCCAAGCTGGAGTTGCTCTTGGGTAACTACGAGCTGGGCATCGGCGGTTTTTACCAGACCGATCTGACGCCCAAGGGCATGCTGACCCTCACCGGTCCTTTGTGGGATTTGGACCTGTTTGCCGAAGCCATGATCCAATGGGGTTCGGACCGGAAGTTCTATCCGGCAGCCGGTGATCCGCCTCCCAACAAAGACGGATTATTGGTATCAGGCACCGCAGGTTTCAGCTATCTCAACTCCGACTGGAATCTCTCTCTGTTTGCCCAGTACTTCTTCAACGGCCAGGGTTATTTGAACTATGAATATCTAACCCTACAGGGTGTCGCCGCAACCGAGGCGGATACCCTCTACCCCGGCCGCCACTATTTGGCCGCCAGCATCGGCTGGTCCGAGCTTCTCGACTCCGACTTCAGCGTCTCAGTGCTCTACTTGGGCAGCTTCAGCGACCAATCGGGTTCCGGGCTTATCACACCGACCTTCACGTGGGAACCGATCGATCACGTGTCATTCAGTACCGGATTCAGCTTCAGCTACGGCTATGGGAACGGCGGAAACGAGTACGCACCGACCGGCGGTTCCCTGGCTTACACCTTCAGCGCGTCCCTTGGGGGCGGGCGTTTCTGAGGCAGTCCAACACCAGAGGTACAAACATGAGCAAAACTCAACCCTCTATCCTCAACCCGATAAACGGCCGGATCGTGGCCGAACAGAAACATCATACGACCGGTGATTTGAACGCCGCGGTTGCCAGAGCGCGGGAGGCGCAGGCAGACTGGCGGGTAAGGGGTCTGGCACATCGTTCCCGTATCATCCGAAGCGTATCTGCCCTCATCGCCGAGAGGGCGAAACAGCTGACCGATACGATCTGCGCCGCTACGGGCAAGCCCCGTGTCGATGCCCTGGGCACTGAGCTGTTGACCGCGGCCCTGGTCTGCCGCTACTATCCACGGCTGGCCCGACGTATTTTACGGCCGAAGCGAATCCGGAGAAGCTCGATCCTGTTCTTCAACAAACGTTCCCGGCTGGTGCGGGAACCGTACGGTGTGATCGGGATCATCAGTCCCTGGAACTACCCGCTGGGCATCCCGATGCACGAGCTGGTCCAGGCACTGCTGGCCGGAAACACGGTCGTGCTCAAGGTCGCCACCCAGAGCCAGCCGGTCGGGGAGGCGATCGTTGATCTTTTTCGCGACGCCGGCCTGCCCGAAGGCGTGCTCAACCTCATCCATCTGCCCGGTTCGAAGGCGGGAAGAGCCTTCATCCGCTCCGGAATCGACAAGCTGCTGTTCACCGGTTCGACCGAAGTAGGCCGCAGCCTCATGGCCGGGGCTGCGGATCGACTGCTGCCTCTGAGCCTCGAGTTGGGGGGAAACGATCCGATGATCGTGCTCCGGGATGCCAACCTGAGCCGAACGGTGGACGGAGCCATCTGGGCGGGCTTGAGCAACTCGGGCCAGTCCTGCGGTGCGGTCGAGCGCATCTACGTGGTGGAACCGGTGTACGATCGGTTTGTTCAGCTGCTCAAGCGGCGGATCGGGCGCCTGCGTTTCCGCGTGGAGCTAGGCGCCCTCACAACCGCGTCACAACTCAAGACGATTCGCTCCATGGTCGAGGATGCCCGCAAGGCGGGTGCTGAGGTCTGGATCTGCAACTGGAAGGATGCAGACGGGGAGGAATCAGCCGCCGGAGGAATCCAAAACAAACCGCCCTACATCCATCCCCCCGTGGTGATCGAGAACGCGGATGAAAGCATGCTGGTTCATACACGGGAGATCTTCGGGCCTGTGCTGGCTGTGAAAAAGGTGAAAAATGCCGAGGAAGCCCTGCGCTGGGCCAACGATTCTCAGCTGGGACTCTGCGCCTCCGTCTGGACCGCGGATCGACGTAAGGCCTTGAAGCTCTCAGAGCGGCTTCAAGTCGGCGTGGTGATGATCAATGATCACCTGATGAGCCACGGCATGCCGGAAACTCCGTGGGGCGGCTACAAACAGTCCAGCATCGGACGCTGTCACGGAGAACTGGGATTCTTCGAGGTAACCCAGGCTAAGGTCATTGTGGATGACCTGCTGCATCGATCCCCCCGCAACTTCTGGTGGCTTCCCTACGACAAGCACCTGGAGGAGGGAATCCTTGGAGGGATCGACGCCCTGTTCGCCCGTTCCTTGAGCAGGCGCGTCCGGGGATTCGTCAGATTGATGCGCAGCTACCTGGGGAGTTTCAGGCCGCCAGAGCAGGATACCCGAACTCGAGATTGATTCGCCCGGGGACTACGAGCTCGGTTTGTTCACCCAGGTCTAGGAGTCGTCCCGAATATCCGGCCGGCCGCGCTGCCGCTTGAGAGCCGCGCGTCGTTTCTTTTCCTGCAGCCGGCGTTCCCGGGCTGCACTGCTCGGCCGGGTGGACCTGCGGCGCCTGGGCCTTCGGGCCGCCTGACGGATGAGCGCACAGAGCCGCTCCATCGCGTCCTGACGATTGCGATCCTGGGATCGAAATCTCTTGGCTTCGATAACCAGGACACCCTCCTCCGACAGCCGTCTGCCTGACAGGATGATCAAACGAGAGCGCACCTCATCTGGTAGACTGGGAGAGCCGAGAACGTCGAAGCGCAGCTGCACCGCGGAGGAGCTCTTGTTGACCTTCTGGCCGCCGGGACCGGTGGCACGGATAAACTCGAATCGGATCTCTCTTTCGTCAATGGCAATTTCCGGAGTTACGGCAATCATGGCCATAATTTCAATCCGCTCCGGCGCCAGCGTCGGCGGGCGAATCGAATCGGTAGCCCACCCGGTGCACCGTTACGATGTAGCGCGGATGAGCCGGATCATCCTCGATCTTCTTGCGAAGCTTGGCGATGTGCTGATCCAGGGTCCGGGTCGTCCCCTCGTAATAGATCCCCCAGATTTCATCCAAGATCTGCGAGCGGGACAGCACCTGCCCGCGAGCTTTAAGAAACAGGGACAGAAGCTCGAGCTCCCTGGTCGTAAGAACAAAGGTTTGTCCCCCCTTGTTGCCCTGAAGCCGCTGCGGGTCGATTTCCACATCCCCGAAGCGGAAAGGTTCGCTCTGTTTCGGCTCCGGGCCGGTTGCGGCGCAGCGACGCCGCAGCAGTGCCCTGATGCGGGCCAGGAGCTCGCTGACTCCGAACGGTTTTACAACATAATCGTCGGCGCCCATCTCCAAACCGGCGACCTTGTCCGGCTCCTGTTGTTCCCGGGCTACGATCTCATCCTTGAAGGTCGTGGCGATATCCTCGAACACGGGGACCTCGAGGCGATTGCTCAAGAAGTCGCTGTTCAAGCTCAGGAATGAAAGCTGCTCCTCATCCAGATGCCCGCCCGCCCGCGGCCAGAGGATCTCGAACTCCGGCGACAGCACGAAAGTTGAGACTACCAGCGGGGATGCCTCCCGCCATTGAGACAGCGAGCCTTGGGGATCGGTAAGAGGATCGAGGGGGGCGGAGTCGGCCAGGTCCTTCTCGATCCGACCCAGTTCCGTCTCCGCCAGGGATACCAGATAGACGACCTCGGCCAGCAGGGTCCCCTCCAACTGTTTCTCTATGTAGGCCTCTTCGCGGTTGATCGAACGAACGGCGATCACCGCCAGCAGAATGCCGGGAACGAACACAACCAGGCCGAAGATCCAGCCGAGGCGTTTACTGCGAACCGGGTATCTCATCTCGCCCCCCATCTTCCCATCGTTCTCTGGATTGTGCAAGCTCAAGCCGCCCAGTGGCCGCCTGCGCGGCCGGCGTTGCATTTGCTTGCCAATCAGAGGTCTATCAACGAGTCCAGGGGAACCGCCCCCAGGTGGCACACTGTGTCGCTGCAGAACAGGGCGCTTATCCCGAAATCACTCAGTTCCCCGGAATACTCGAAGCCCAGATCCACCCCGGGGCGCCGCCGGTAGCGCATCCACTACAAGGCGTTCAAGAACCGCTGCGCTTCCGCTCTGGAAAAGCTCGCCTTCTGCTGGTATCCGGTCAGAGCCACGATCACTCCGGTCGTTCCGCTTTCCATTCGAGGCAGATCCTTGAGCTTCTGTTCGACATCCGAAACGATCTGGGCCACCTCCTCATTCCGGAATGCGTCCTGGTAGGCTTCGGTATCGGAGCGTACGCCCATCTTGCGGTTCGATTCGGCGACCATTTTCCACACCTCCATCTGGTTGTTTCCGGAGGAGCCCTGGGCGGCGGCACGCATCGCGTAAGTTCCCAGGTTTTTCTCACTCCTGAAGGCCCCGCTTACGTGGTGCCAGCGCCCGGATTCAACGCAGTACACGGGCAGCAGCAGCTGTTTGCGGCGGGGAGCAATCAGTACATCCCGGGCCACGATACGGTCCTGTTTACAACCGCTCAAGATCTCTCCACCCATGATGAAGATCCTACTGTCGCTGCGGTTGCTGACAACGACCCAGGGCACATCGCCGCTGTCCTTCTCCCCGATCTCCAGGACACCCCGCTCCAGCGCCTGATCCAGAGTCAGATACGAACCCGGGCCGCTGCTCCCCTGTGCGCTGCGGGCGAACACCGGCACGACCGTGAGGTGTCGGTAGGTCACGGGCTTACCGGATTCCAACTGTTCGAGGAAACTCTGGAGCTCCTCTGCAGACTGGGAAAATCCCCAGACTGCGGGAACCAACATCCCGATCACAACCATTCCTGCGAGCACTGCTCTGTTCATTTTCTCTCCTCCTGGTCTGGTGTTTTGAGTGCGAGAATCAAGCTGTTCGCACTCACAGCAGAAAAGGGTAGCAGCCACTCCCTCAGAAGTTGTCACGGTGGGGTAAAAGAGTTGTGAAGCTGCAGCTTCAGCAGGGACTAATATCAACCAGGACCGGAGTTCAGCCGATCCGGGGCTTGCAGAGTATCTCGCAGATCCGAAAATCCTTAATCTTACGGGCGTGGGTAGGCCGGATCACAATGGCGGTGTCGCAGCCCTCATCCGTACCTCCGACAGCCACGATTTCCCTGCCGGCGGGGATCAGGCCGGCTTCAAGAGCCATAATCGACACTTCCACGGCGACCTTCATTCCCTGGGAGAATAGGCGCAGCGTATAGGAAACCACACTGCCCGGAGTATTCTCATCGCAGAGGCCCTCTGCCACGCCGTTGCCCAATCCGTGAATCGTGGTCAAAGCACGGACGCCCACCTGCTCGATTCGCTGCCGCTCCTCCGTGCTCATCGTCCAGCCCTCTCTATCGAAGGCAGTGGAAATGCTCACAGCGATGATTTCGATGCCAGCTCCCTTGAAGATTTCCGCCGCTTTCAGTGCGGTATACCCATGGGTCGAGGCCAGAACGACCTGTCCGATCCCCAGTTCCTCAGCCCGGATGCGGGCCAGACGCAGGGTCTTCTCAGTGTTTTGTTTTCCCTTCTTTTCAAAATAGACTATGTTTCGTTCCATATGCTCTGACCTCGGTCAACCGCTATTGTATACGACTTTCGAAGACTGTCAAAAGGAAAAACTCCCATGCTCCTTTCTTGTGTAGCGCATTTCTGCTTTCCGATCCTCTGCACACTAGCATCCCAATCAAGAGGAACGTTTTCAGGTGATCAACGGTATCTTCCATACGAACATCAACGGCAGGGAAGCATTCTATCATCCCGGCGACAATTTCAAAGTACCCAAAAGGACGGTACACTGGATGCAGATCGTAAGCGAAGATTTGACACACCCTTGATTTCGTGGAATTCTGTATGAAAGCCTGGGTCGATCCCTTGCATAAGAGCTCATCATCCAAAATCCCTGCAGGAAGCGAAGATGGCAGGAAAGATCGGAATTGGAATCAGTGGAGCTGGCTTTATGGTAATGCTCGATACCCGGACAAGATCTCAGCTGGCCCCATGGATCGGCTGAGGAGGTAAGGGAGGAGGATGAATAATCCAGCGGATCGATGGCTTCAGATGCTCGCAGTGGCGGGGGACGAGCCGTCCGGTGACAGTCCGCTCAGCCGGTATTTCCGAAACAGCTACGATCTTCCCGCCGAATGGAGTCGGGTCCGCAGGCGCTACCTGGGGATGATCAATACCCACACTGCCCGCTTCAACAGCCCTGAGCTGAGCATGGCCCGGGCTCCGGGTCGGGTAAACCTGATCGGGGAGCACACGGACTACAACGGCCTGCCCGTGTTCCCCATGGCCGTAAACCGGGACATGGCCTCGGTGTTTTCACCCCGGAGTGACCGGAAGGTTGTGATTGTAAATACGGAGCCGGGCTTTGCCGAACGGACTTTCGACATCGAAGAATCCATACCTCCCCATCCGACCGGGGACTGGGGCAACTACTGCAAGGCCGCGGTGCAGGGACTGCTCGATTACTACCGGCAAAAGCACCGGGGCGCGGAGCGCTTCTGCGGCTTCGAGGCAACCATCGACGGCGATATTCCGATAGCCGCAGGCATGAGCTCCTCTTCCGCCCTGGTGGTACTCTGTGCCCTGATCTTTCTAGCCTCCAATGGCCTCGATCTGCACACCACCCCCGAAGGGCGGCTCGAGCTGGCAGACCTTCTGGGTGGGGCGGAACGGTACGTGGGTACCCAGGGCGGTGGCATGGATCAGGCCATCTCTCTAATGGGCATGGCGGGACATGCCGTTA
>Ga0315554_1000583_pt1 | contig 21793 bp, 13 predicted proteins | sample SalMarSW160370MG_FD_202114 | JGI IMG/M metagenome (GOLD analysis project Ga0315554, IMG submission 202114) | Salt marsh sediment microbial communities from the Plum Island Ecosystem LTER, Massachusetts, United States - Salt Marsh Sediment SW1603-70 ... | reverse complement strand
AGGAGAATGCAATCTATGTTAAAGGAGAAGATGACGGAAAGTTTGATGATGGTGATTATATACTTTTTTATGGAAGAGGGAATGATTTTTGGGATTATGATACAACTCAAAAAGCAATAAAGAGAAATTTTAATCTATATTCAAAACAGAATTATTATTTCATTACTTCCGGGGGGACTGCAGGAAAAAGGATCCAGGAAAAATCAAGCTTAAATGAATCGAATGTTTACATGCAGAATTCAACAAAAGCTTTTGCGGATTGGGATGTAGATAAAATAAATCTGTTCGGCAGCGGAAGGTATTTTTTAGGAGATGGCTTCTCATCCACAAATATTTCAAATACTTATACAAATAAATTGGATGGCAGAATTTCAAGTATCCCGATAAATTATTCGATTAGAATTGTTAACGCAATATCGGATTATATCTATTTAGAAGTTTTCGAAAACTCTAATAGAATATTAGCACAAAATTTAAGTGGTTATTCAGCAAATGATGATTATACCCATGGAATAGAATATAATTTAACAGCAAGATTTACCGGGGATCTTCCAGATAATAGAAGTGTTTTAAAATTTCAGATTACTTCTAACTCTTCGAGTACATCGGCATATCTTGACTATTTTGAAATCTCCTATCAAAAAGAATTGACTGCATTTGGTGATAACCTGGAGTTTTACTCCAAAGATACTTCTTCTATTATTGAATATGATCTTACGGGATTTTCAAATTCGAATATCCAGGTTTTTGATGTATCTGACTTTGCGAATGTTAAAATATTATCTAATCCGGTATTATTGAGCGGTGGAGAATATAAATTCCAATCAAAAGAAAACTCAGGGAAAGTATCGAAATATTTGGCAGTCGGTAATGATCAATATAAAACTCCCGTAAATCCTGTAGCAGTAGAAAATCAAAATCTTCATGGGATATCTGATGGGGCTCAATATATTATAATTACAGATAAAACTTTTAATGAACAGGCAAATCGTCTGAAAAGTTACAGGGAATCACAAGCCAGAGAAAAGCTTTCATCTATTGTTGTAGATGTAGATCAAATATATAATGAATTTTCATGCGGCGCCCTTGATGTATCCGGGATTAGAAATTTTATCAAATATGCATATGACAACTGGAATATAAAACCCGAATATGTCCTTTTATTTGGAGATGGTACATACGATTATAAAAATATTGAAGAGCATAATAATAACTTTATTCCCACCTACGAAACTGTTCCAACCGGCATATTAAAATATAACGAGATCTACTCATACCCGATGGATGATTATTATGCAATGGTTGACGGGAATGATTATAAGATAGATTTAGCAATTGGACGCATAACAATACAGACTCTTGATGATGCACAAATTGCAGTAGATAAGATAATTGATTATGAAAACAATAAGGATAAAAGTCTCTGGCGTAATCAAATAACAATGGTAGCCGATGATGGTCCTGCAGGAATTGCAAATGGTCAAGTAGTAAATGACGGTAGTATCCATACCGGTCAAGCAGAAGACCTTGCGAATAACGTAATTCCAGCTTCATTTAGCATAAATAAAATATATCTTGCTGCTTACCCGACAGTTATTACAGGAGTCGGCAGAACCAAGCCGCAAGTTAATGAGGCAATAATTGCAGCTATAAATCAAGGGACATTGCTGTTGCATTATGTAGGACACGGAAATTATCATGTCTGGGCTCATGAAAGTGTATTTGAAAACAGCAGTTCTATTCCGAGGCTTCACAATAAAGACTATTTTTTTCTAACTGTAGCTTCATGCGGTTATGGCGAGTATGATAAAACTTCTTATCAAAGCGGGGCTGAACTATTATTATCAAAACAAAATAGTGGTGCAATCGGTGTTTTTTCAGCTACAAGACCTGTTTATTCGGATGCAAATGCCGCATTAAGCAAAACATTTTATGATTATCTTCTAAATTCTAAACGTGATTCATTAAACTTACCAATCTCTATCGGTAAAGCATATATGTTTTCAAAAGATATACATTATGCAGATAATGATCGCAAGTTTACACTATTTGCAGATCCTGCTTTGCAGTTATTAATTCCTCAATATAAATCTGAAATAGATTCAATAAATGGTCAGGGTTTTGCTTCTTTAAAAAATAATACCGGTTCCGGCACAGCCCAGGTTGCTGCAATTCAAATAAAAGCTTTAAGCAATACCAGGATTGAAGGCTTTATTGAAAAACCGGATAATACAGTTTGGAATGATTTTAACGGCGAGGGAATAATAACAGTTTATGATTCCGAAAGAAAAGTTCCTTTAGAACAGCTAAGTGGCTATGCAGTAACTTTACAGGGGGGAACAATATTTAGAGGCAGCGTATCTGTAACTAACGGGCGTTTTATTTCTAATTTCATTGTTCCAAAAGATATTTCATATCAGGATGAAAATGGAAAGATTATTGTATATTTCTTTAATGAAAATAAAACAGCAGATGGTTTAGGATATACAAACAATATTACAATTGGCGGAACCGACTCAAGTGTTGTAAATGACGGCAAGGGACCTGATGTTGAAATTTATTTTGATGTAGCTTCTCCAAGTACCTCATATTTGATTAATCCCGATTCAAAGTTAATTGTTAAGTTATCCGATGAAACAGGTATTAATTCCACCGGGACAGGGGTCGGTCATGATCTTGAAGGTATTTTAAACGATAACATAAACAACCCGATAGATTTCACTAACGATTTTACAGGTGATTTAAATTCGGGAGGAAAATCCGGTAAGATAAATTATACTTTTAATGATATTGCAACCGGGGAATATAAAATAGAAGTAAAAGCATGGGATGTATTTAATAATTTTTCATCTAAGACTGCATATTTTACAGTTGTTAGCGGAGATAATTTGGTATTAAGTGACGTATATAATTATCCAAATCCGTTTTCAAGAAATACAACATTTACATTCCAGCAGAATTTAAATTCGTTACTTGATTTAAAAATAAAGATATACACCATTGCCGGAAGGCTTATAAAAGAAATTGAGCAAAATAATATTGGTGATAAATATGTAATGGTTCCCTGGGATGGAAGAGACCAGGATGGGAATGTAATAGCCAACGGAACATATTTTTATAAGTTGATAGTGAAGACAACTGACGGTAAATATAATACCAATATAATAGGAAAGCTTGCTGTTATTAGATAAATATTTTTACCATTGAATTCTTAAGAACATAAAGGTTATTTTGTATATTATATATCCTGATTTTATTTAAGATGAAATAAATCATTATTGGAGGTACATAAAAATGAAAATCATTATTAGGCTAATGTTGGTCAGCATGATGTGTACGGTAGCTTATCAAGTTGCATATGCCCAGGGTGAAGCTGCTGTGCCATTTCTAGAATTGAATCCTGATTCAAGAGCCGGGGGAGTCGGTGAATCCGGCGGCGGATTGGCAGATAATTCCGCTGCAATATATTGGAATCCTGCGGGTATTGCTTTCCTTTCAGGAACTGAAATAAGTATTACTCACAGTAACTGGCTTCCTCAATTTAATCTCGATCTTTTTTACGATTATCTTACTTTTAGACAATATATTGATGATCTAAAGGGAAGCATAACTTCAAGTATTACTTATATGAATTATGGGGAGTTTGTACGGACAGGACCGGATAATCCTGATCCGCTTGGAACTTTCCACTCTTTTGATGCAGCTTTTACAGTTGGTTATGCAACAAAATTATCTCCGGATTGGGGCTTAGGTTTTAATTTCCGGTTAATTTACAGTAAATTATCCGATCAGCCTACCGGTGAAGAACAAGGTAGAGGCACGGCGACTTCAGTCAGTTTTGATGTTGCCGGCATGTGGAGACCTGCAACTTTTGTACTTCCTTTAATTGATGAAGATATTGGTGGTAAAATAAGTATCGGCGCTAATTTAAGTAACTTAGGTCCTAAGATCTCATATATTGATAGGGCACAAGCAGATCCTATCCCTACTCAAATTAGGCTGGGTTTTGCATATCAGCTAATGGGCGATGACTATAATTCCTTAATGTATACATTAGATTTTAGCAGGCTGCTTATTGATAAAACACCGGTTGATAGCTCTAAAGGAATTTATACTTCTACATCCAAAGAATTTTATCAAGCTATTTTTACGTCATGGACAGACAAACCGTTTAGTGAAGTATTAAGATCTTTTGTTACTTCTATGGGACTTGAATACTGGTATGGTACTCCCGGTGACTTCTTATTTGCACTAAGAACAGGATTCTTCTACGAAGATCCTGCTTTTGGAAATAGGAAATTTATTACCTTTGGTGCCGGTATTAGGTATGATATTTACGGATTTGATTTTAGTTATATTTCTACAGATGTGTTTAAGGGGGGTGATAACCATCCGCTTTCAAATACATTAAGATTTTCTGTAATAATTGGATGGGGGGGCGTTCCTCAAAAATCAATGGGGATACCTCGAGGAATTTAATTTTAAATGTCAAAAATATTTCTTTTTTTCATATTTATAATAAATTTGGGCAGTTTATCTGCCCAAAACTTTATTGGTAAGCTAAATCCATATCCAGATTCTCAAAGATTATCTGCCGGTAAAGATACTTTAAAGATTCTGGCGGTAATGGTTAATTTTCAGGAAGATAGAGATGACGCAACTTTCGGGAACGGGAAATTCGGATCGATTTATACACAAGATTACGGATTATCAATCCTTGATCCTTTACCTCATAATAAATCATATTTTGAAGCGCACCTTCAATTTGCAAAAAATTACTTTGCTAAAGTTTCAAATGGAAAACAAAATATCGCTTATTATGTTTTACCTGATACTTTAACTGTCTCCAAAACGATGAGGAATTATTCACCTCCAAGTAATTCCACCGATTTTACAGCATTAGCAGATTTTTCCCAGGAAGTTTGGTCAAAAGCTGCACAGGTTTACCCAGATTTCGATTTCAAGGATTATGATATTTTCCTGATCTTTCATGCGGGGGTTGGAAGAGACATCTCGCTTCCAGGCAGTGTGGGTGATGAAAGGGATCTTCCTTCTATTTATTTAAGTACGAAAGCGTTGAAAGAAATATATGGACAAACCTTTCCGGGTTTTCCTGTTTCCAACGGAACGTTTAATATTACAAACAGCATGATAATTCCTGAAACTGAAAGCAGGGAGTTATCAACTTTAACAGGCGTTTCATTAATTGAAATTTCCATCAACGGATTAATAGTATCAAGCATTGCAAGCTACCTGGGTCTTCCGGATCTTTTTGATACTGAAACTGGAAAAAGTGCAATTGGCCGATTCGGCTTGATGGATGGGCAGGCTATTTTTGCTTATAACGGTTTATTTCCCCCGGAACCATCTGCCTGGGAGAAAATATTTTTGGGATGGGCAGAACCGGTTACCGTAAAACCTGGAAATTATAATATAAATTTAGTCACAAATTTAGCTGCCACAGGTAACAATACGACAATTTTAAAAGTTCCGATAAATTCAACAGAATATTATCTTCTTGAGAATAGAATCAGGGATGCACACAAAGACGGAGCAAGAATAAAATATGTTCTAGGCGGCAATACTTTTACAAAAGTATTTGAAAAGGATACAACCGGTTTTTATAGTTTCCAAACGGATTCTCTTCAAGGTGTGGTTATAGATGTCGATGAATTTGATTGGGCCGTCCCGGGGAATGGAGTAGTAATTTGGCATATTGATGATAATATAATTAACTCTAAAATTGCCGAAAATAAAATTAATACCGATATTCAGCATAGAGGTGTCGGGGTTGTTGAAGCCGACGGAATTCAGGATATCGGACAGGAATATACAGATATATTCGGAGATGTTGTTGTTGGCGAAGGCGCCCCTGAAGATTTTTGGTATTCATCAAACCCATCCAAGTTTTATCAAAATAAATTTGGAAAAGATACACGGCCAAGCAGCACGACAAATTCAGGAGCTTATAGCTTAATCACTATTTCAGATTTTACCGATTATGCTAATAAGATGAGTTTTAAAATTAGCTATAGTGATTCAATTGTTGCTACGATATTTTCTCAGAATCTAAGTCTTCCATCAGCTGAAAATGAATTAACTAATTATTCAAATAATCAATTTGCCCTCGTCAACGGTTCCAATTTATATATAATCAATAATAATGGAATTAAGACAGATTCAGTTAACAATTTTTCTAAATTCAAGGCTGCATCTGTTTCAATAAACAATATTAATTATCTAATAGGTGCTTTTAATTCCACCTTAAATCTCTATTTAAATGATAATTCCACAATTAAGGCAGATACTGTAGATGTTGGTGAAGAAATAACTTCACCTCCTATTATTTCAGACAATTCGAAAATTTTGATAGGTACTACTAATGGAAATATCAAAGAATATTCCATCGGTTCATTTCAAGATAATCCGCAATTGATATCAACAACCAATGTATCCTCTGAACCTATAAAAGAAATTGCAGCTGATAATAATTATTATTCATTTATAACTAATTCTCAATTGATAGATAAAGACGGGAACTCTTTCCAGTTTAATTCAAGTCCTGACAATAATGTTCAAAATTTGGCATTAACTCTGGATAAAGATGGAAACTATATATCAATAATAAATTTAAGTAATACTATTTATTTAATTTCTAAAGGAAACGAAGTTGCACGTTTTCCTTACCAGGACAGCATTGCATTTTCTTTGGCAGATCTGAAACAGGATGGTGAAAATTACGTCATCATAACCGATGGGAATAAAATTGATGCTAAAAATTTAAATGGAGTAGATGCAGATAATTTTCCATTTGCAGACCCTCTTGGGATCGGTTTTAAAGGAATCCCTCTAACAGCAGATTTTTATGGAAGCAAAAATTCCGAGATTATAGCAGAAACAAATGACGGAAGAATTTATGCTATTGATGGTGAAACCGGTAAAGTTGTTGATGGTTTCCCAATTTCTATAGGTGCAATATTAAGTTCAACACCATTGTTATTTGAAAATAACGACAAAATTTCAATGGCTGCCATAAATGAAAAGAATAATTTATCCGCATGGGTTATTGGTGCTGCCGAAGGGAATATTTTTTGGAGCGAAGAAAACGGAAATAATTTCAATAATTCATTTTTAAAATCAGCTCAAGACGTTTCAAGAATTAATGAGTTCTTCCCGAAAGACAGGGCATATAATTACCCCAATCCTGTATATGATAATCAAACTGCAATTCATTATTACGTATCGGAAGATTCCAAAATAAATATTAAGATTTTTGATCTGGCCGGCGACTATGTTGCCGAATTAAATGATAATGCAAAAGGCGGGTTGGATAATGAAACAATCTGGAAAGTGAATGATATTCAAAGCGGGGTTTATCTCGCTAGAATTGAAGCAACCGGGAGCAGCGGTAAAACCGAAACAAATATTATTAAAATTGCCATCATAAAATAGGAGCTGGATGATCCTTCTTTTACAATTTTTAAATTTAAATAGTGAATCGGAGGATGTCATTAAGTCCCTTTAAACCGACTGCTGTACGGCAGTTATTGATCATATCTTTTATTTTTATGTTAAATTTTTTCAATGAATAATTTTTGTGGAATTTGATTCTTATGCGTTTATCCCTTTTAGCAGTTTTGGTTTTTACTTTATTTAGTTTTAAAGCTTTTGCTCAATTTACCGAGTTTCATCCTGAGCTTCAATGGTATACAATTAAAGGGAAGCATGTACAGGTTCATTATCATGCCGGCGCAGAACGAACCGCAAAAGTTGTATGTAAAATTGCCGATGAAGTCTGGGGACCGATTACTTCTTTATATGATTATGAACCTGAAACTGTTCATTTTGTAATTAAAGATCTTGATGATTATTCGAACGGCGCAACTTATTTCTTTGATAATAAAATTGAAATATGGACAAGTGCACTTGATTTTGATTTGAGAGGTACTCATAACTGGTTGAGAAATGTGATCTCTCATGAATTTACACATATGGTGCAGATACAATCTGCCATGAAACTTACAAGAACGGTACCTGCAGTCTTCCTACAGGTTTTATCTTATGAAGATGAGAGAAGACCTGATGTGCTCTACGGATTTCCGAATATTATTGCTTCTTATCCTCTTGCGACTATAAATATGCCTGCGTGGTTTGCCGAAGGTACTGCTCAATATATGCGTAAAGAATTTAATTATGATAACTGGGATACTCACCGCGATATGGTTCTTCGATCATATGCATTGGACGGAGACCTGCTTACCTGGAATGAAATGGGGGTTTTCGGCAAAACAAGTCTTGGTAATGAATCTGTTTATAACCAGGGCTTTGCTTTAACCAGGTATATATCTCAAGAATACGGTGAAGATAAGCTTGAGAAAATAACAAGGTCTTTAGGTAAACTTACGCACTTTACAATTGATGCTGCATTTGAAGATGTTTTGGGAAAAGACGGCGATGAGATTTATAATGAGTGGAAAGATTATATCACCCAGGATTATAAGAAAAGATCTGCAAAAGTTTTATCGAATTTAGTGGAAGGAGATAAAATAATTTCCGAGGGTTTTGGGAATTTTTATCCTGTTTTCTCTGCAGACGGTTCAAAATTTATTTATGTATCAAATAAGAATTCGGATTATTTCGGATTATCAGCAATATATCTTTACGATTTTTCAACTAAAAAAGAAAAGCTCCTGGTTTCAAATGTTCGTTCGACGGTTGGATGGATCCCCGGGACAAATAAAATAATTTATTCCAAACTTTCGGAAGATAATCCCAATTGGTATAATGTGCATGATCTTTATTGTTATGATATCGATAAAGATGAAGAAACAAGGCTGACCTACGATTTAAGAGCAAATCAGCCGGCTGTTTCACATGACGGGTCTAAAATTGTTTTCTTATTTGAACGAGACGGAACAACAAATTTGGGTATGGTAGATATTAATGGAAAAAACTATAAACGTTTAACAACTTTTGAAAACGGGGAGCAGGTATATAATCCTAAATTTTCAAATGATGATAAATTTATTGTCTTCGATTATTCTTACCAGGAAGGGAGAGATATTGCAAGAATAAATGTTGATAGCACTGATTATCAAAAAATAGTCTCTTTAAAAAGTGACGACAGAAATCCGGTTTTTGATAAAAACGGTAATTTGATTTATTCTTCCGATAGAACAGGGATTTTTAATATCTATTCATTAAATCTTAAAACAGGAGAAAATAAACAGCTTACTAATGTAATCGGCGGTGCCTTTATGCCGGATATTTCTAGCAACGGCGACATTCTATATACCGGCTATACATCAAAAGGATTTAAGATTTTTGAGATCAAACCGGAAAAAGAAGAACAAGTTAAAGCAGGTTATGATTATGTATGGACAAATGATCCTCCGCTAAATCATGATAAACCAAAAGGTGATCTGGTGAAATTTAATCTTGATAGATTAAAAAATTATAATGATTACGAAACACCCGATTACAAAGAAGAAAAATATAAAGGAGTTTTTTCGAAACTTACATTTTATCCATTAATTCGTTTTGATAATTATAACACTGCAAATGGATTCTTTCAAAGGATAAAACCTGGTGTATTCGTTACTTCAAGCGATATGCTGGATCGCTATTCTATTTTTGCCGGTGCTGCTATAAATTCAAGACTTGAACGAGATTTATTTTTAACGTTTGATTACAGGAATAAATTACCGCTTCTTTTTGATATTGGTATTAGACCGGAACTATCTCTTGAACTTTATAATATAACCCGTAAGACAAATTCCAGCGTACTGTTTGGTGCTGATACAATTGATAATCAAGTCCAGTATGATGTTAAAATTCCAACCGAAGTAAGCTATAACCTTTTTGAAGTTGATTTGGCAGCTAAACAAAGAATATTTACGAGAGGAAGTGATCTTGAATTTAGATATATTTTTAGCAGGTATACTGCAACTATCGGTGATTTTATATACTATACTTCCGATGGAAGGCCTCAGCTGAATCCGACATTCAACGATACTTATTTAATAGGAAATAACTTACAAATGAAATATTCATTTGAAGCTTTGCTTCCTTATAAGGATGCGGATATTAATCCTATCGGTACGGAGTTTTCTCTTCAATACAATTACGAAATGAATAGATATAATAATGAAGGGAAATATAGCGCCGATGCAGGTTTTTTAAAACCCGACTATAACAATTTTAATTTTCACCGTCTTGAATTAAATTCAAAATTTCATCTTCCTTTATGGCATGAACATACTTTGACAGCTCAATTAAGAGCAGGCTCAATTTTGGGTCCGACTGTACCGGATTTCTTTGACTTCTATCTCGGCGGTTTAATAGGAATGAAAGCTTATCCCTTCTATGCAATTTCGGGAAATAGGATTGGTTGGTTAAATCTTACTTACCGGTTTCCGTTATTTAGAAATATTGATGCACGAGCCGGCCATCTTTATCTTGATAAAATTTTCTTCTCTGTTTATGGAGACTTGGGAAATGCATGGAATGGAAAAATGCCGGGCTTAAATAAATTTAAAAAAGGAGCCGGGGCAGAAATCCGTTTACAATTAAATTCATATTATCTTTTCCCGACAAGTGTGTTCTTTAATGCTTCTTATGGCTTTGATAAATTTACGCGTATAGTAAATAATGAGAATATTACATATGGGAAAGAATGGCGGTTTTATGGAGGAATTTTATTCGGTTTTGATATTTAGAAGTATTGTTAAATTATTTAATTGTTAAATTGCTTTTTTATTAATTCTAATAACAATTAAACAAATTGATAATTAAAAAGTTCAATAAATTTTTAGGAATTTAAAATGAAAAAATTTTCCGGCTTAATTTTAATACTCATCTTTGTTATCCCTATTAAAGCTCAATCAGAAAAAGTAGCTCTATCAGGGAATTTACAAATTGATTCCAGGTATTTATTCAGTCAAAATAATATCATTAACCCAACCCCGGCTTTTTCGGCTGCACAGTTTCAACATGAAGTTTCTGAAAGCGGGAAGAAATCTCCATTATTAGCCGGTTTATTTTCTTTGGTTCTTCCCGGATCCGGTGAATTTTATTCGGAAAGCTATTTGAAAGCCGGAATATTTTTGGCTGTGGAAGCTGCAGTTGTAACTACCGCAATTATTTATAATAAAAAGGGAGACAATAAGACAAACGATTTTCAAAATTATGCAGATAAAAATTGGAGTGTTGTTAAATACGCCCAATGGATGGTTGATAATAAGGGGCAGCTGGGATTGCCTGACAATCTAACTTATAGTGATATCATTATTAGCAGTGATCCGAATTTACCCCCATGGAAACAAGTCGATTTTAAGGAATTGAATTATTATGAAAGTTTAGCCAGTCAAAATAGTCAGATTGGTTTTACTCATCAATTATATCCTCACGGAGAACAACAATATTATGAATTAATAGGTAAATATCATCAATACAGTCCCGGTTGGGTGCAATTTGATCCAAATGATAATGATACCCACAACGTGCCTCAGCAAATGCTTTTCTATTCCGGTATGCGTGGGAAAGCGAATGATTATTATAATATTGCTGAAACTGCTGTAATTGGAATCTATATAAATCACTTTTTAAGTCTTTTGGACGCTGCCTGGAGTGCTATCAGGTTCAACAAAGATCTGGCTGTTAAAACAAGGGTGGAATCAATTAATCTTGGTGATAGAGCACTATTGGTTCCAACAGTAAAAATAACATATAATTTTTAGTTACTTATAAATATTTTCTCACTTTATTATTTATCAGGCGATATCATTAATTTATGGTATCGCTTTTATTTTATTACTGAAATTATGAATTTGTTTATTAAAAAGAGGTTTTTTAATCGTTCGGCTAAAGTCGATCCTACCTATGGCGAAAATCCTACTTTTACTTTAAGTAGATTAAGATTAGGATTAAGAGTAAGATTAAGATTTTTGTGTAACTTTACATATTAGTTTTTAATTATGAAAACTCCAATTGTTGTAATTATCGGAAGACCAAACGTTGGAAAATCAACTCTCTTTAATCGTTTAGTTGGTAAACGGGAAGCTATAGTTGATGATATCAGCGGCGTTACAAGGGATAGAAATTATGGAGATGTTGAATGGGTCGGAAAGAAATTTACATTAATCGATACCGGCGGATATGTACCGAATTCTTCGGAACTTTTCGAAACAGCTATAAGGGAACAAGTTGAAATTGCAATTTCGGAAGCAGATGCAATTCTTTTTATGGTAGATGTCAGAACAGGTATTAATCCTGTGGATATTGATATTTCAAATATGTTGAGAGCGGGTAACAAAGATTTTTTCCTCCTGGTAAATAAAGTTGATTCGGAGAATTTTGAATCAGCTGCAGTAGAATTTTATACCTTGGGTGTAGAAAAGCTTTATGATATTTCCGCTCTTGGCGGAAGAAAAATCGGGGACCTGCTTGATGAATTGACTGGAGATTTTCCTGTTAGTAAAAATGTTGATGAAGAAGAAAAAGACCAAAAGCTAAAAGTTGCAGTTGTAGGTCGTCCCAATGTTGGGAAATCTTCTTTAACAAATGCCCTACTTGGTTATGATAGGAGTATAGTAACGGAAATTCCGGGTACGACCCGTGACAGTCTCGATTCTATTTTAAAATTTTACAAGCAGGAGATTATTTTAATTGATACGGCTGGTCTGCGTAAAAAGAAAAAAGTTCAAGAAAGCATAGAATTCTATTCCACTATAAGATCTTTAAAAGCAATAGGCGAATGTGATGTTGCCGTTATTATGATTGATGCACAATTTGGAATTGAAGGGCAGGACCAAAAAATAATTGATGAAGCTATAAGGTGGCGGAAAGGAATTATCCTAGCTGTTAATAAATGGGATCTTATTGAAAAAGAGACTAATACAGCTAAACAATTTGAAAATGAGATAAGAAATAAAACTGGGGCACTAGACTATATTCCCGTAATATTTATATCCGCAAAAACAAAACAGAGAATTTATAAGTTGATTGACCTTGCATTGCTTATTAATACTGAAAGAAAAAAGAATATACCCACAAGTGAATTGAATGATGTATTATTATCGGAAATTGAAAAAACTCCTCCTCCTTCAACTCCTACAGGTAAAGAAGTAAAAATTAAATACATAACTCAAGTCGGGAAAAATTACCCGGTATTTCTATTTTTTCTAAATTATCCAAAGGATATTGCGGAGCATTACAAACGGTTCCTTGAAAAATTGATAAGAAAACATTTTGGATTTAATGGTGTCCCAATCACTTTAAGTTTTAAGAAAAAATAAAAAATATTAAAATGAATATCTTTAAATTGCAGCAAGAAGAATAAATTCAAACTATAAAATTTGTATCGTTAAATTGTTTTATTATTATCGAAACTTTAGTCCTGGTTATGTTCCGTTATTTATTTTATAATAATATAGCAACTAAACAATAAGGCAATTTGATTGTTAAAATGAATAAATATTTTTAAAAAATATTCGATAAAATAAAATGAATAATAATTTTTATCTAATTAACCATCCTCTTATAAAAAGAGACATTACTATTTTAAGAGATGCAGCTACTTCACCGGAAATATTTAGAGCTGTAGTAAAAAGGATTTCTATAATTTTAGCAGTAGAAATAAGCAATGATTTTGAAATTTCCGAAACTAAAGTATCAACACCTTTGGAAGAAACTAAAGGTTTTAAGTTAAATCAAAGTATTGTTCTGGTTCCTGTTTTAAGAGCAGGGCTCGGAATGGTTAATGGATTCTTAGAAGTTATTCCTGAAGCTAAAGTCGGGCATATTGGTTTGCAGCGTGATGAAGAAACTCTTCAGCCTGTTGAATATTATTATAAAACTCCAAAAAATATTGATAAAGCAAAGGTAATATTAATTGATCCAATGCTTGCTACAGGAGGAAGCGCTTCCGAAGCCGTAAAATATTTGAAAAAGAAAGGCGCTAAAGATTGCAGGTTCGCTTGTCTTGTTGCTGCCCCTGAGGGATTAAAAAAATTACAAAAAGATCATCCTGAAATGAAAATTTACTGTGCCGCTTTAGATAGGGAATTAAACCAAAAAGGTTATATCCTCCCTGGTTTAGGGGATGCCGGGGATAGAACTTTCGGAACTCTATAATATTTTTGTATTATTTACTTTTAGAAGGTAGGATAAAATATTTCTTCAACTTATTCTAATAAAACTTTCCACATGAATAAATGTTTGAACGGATTCATGCTCCGGTATGTAAATAATTCTTCTTTATATGGTAACTTTTTTATTTCCATTCTTTTAATTTTATGTTTAACTTCATTTCTTCATGCTCAAAGTTATCCCGAACCAATAGTTGATAGTTTATTAAAAAAGGGGATTGCTCTTATAATAGATCAGGAATATCAATCCGCTGAAAAAGTTTTTGAAGAGTTGAAGACTCAATATCCGGCTTTACCGCTTGGAGATATTTATCTGGCTGCTAATGAAATTGCAAAATCATATGATTTTAACCGCGAATTTAATGATGAATTAATTACTAATAATTTGAATAAAGCCATGGATAAATCCGAAGCTTTGCTGGATAAAGATGAAAATAATATCTGGAACATTTATTTTCTTGCATTGTCTAAAGGTTATTATGCATACTATAAAGCATTAAATAAAAATTGGTTTTCAGCAATATCTAATGGATTTGACGCAATAAAATATTTTAAGAGATGTCTTCAAAAAGATTCTTTGTTTTATGATGCATATACAGCTATTGGCAATTTCGAATACTGGAAAAGCAGGAAAACTGAATTTTTAAGCTGGCTTCCGTTTGTTGATGATGAAAGTGATGAAGGCATGAAATATTTAATAAAAGCTGTAAATAATCCGGGTTATAATACATATTTGGCAATTCATTCTCTTCAGTGGATATATATTGACCAAAAAAAATATACTGCAGTAATTAGACTTACGGAACCGGTTCTTGAAAAATACCCGGAAAGCCGTTTCTTTAAATGGGCATTGGCAAGAGCATATGAAGAAATTGATAAAAAGAATTCAATAAAAATTTATTATGAAATTTTGGATTCATATTTAAGTATTAATGAATTAAGTAAATTTCATGAAATTCTTCTTAAACATTTGATAGCCCAGCAATATGAACAATTAGGTGAATTTGGGAAAGCATTAAAATTGTGTGAAGATATTTTAATTATTGATTATTCTTCTTCACCCGAAAAGGATAGATTAGATAGGCGAATTAAGAGAGTTAAAGAATTAAAAGAAAAGATTGAATCAGAGATGAGAAAAAGATAAGAATTATTTCGGATTTCGGATTTTTTAAAACAGAATATTAAACTCCACATTTTTACTCAATCCGTAATTCACTATCCGAATTTCGTAATTTTTCATCCCTTTATCTATTCATATAAATAAGTTAAATTAATAGTAAGTAAAGTATAAGTTTTAGATGAATTTAGCTTCAACAAATAAGAAAATGCTTGATGAGCTTCTATCTACATGCAGAAAGCATCTTCCTTCCATTAATGAAGCACTCATAACTAAAAGCTTTGAGTTTGCAATGGAAGCCCATAAGAATGATCTGCGTGCTTCCGGTGAACCGTACTTTACACATCCTTTCGAAGTTGCTATGATAGTCGCGAAAGAGCTTCCACTGGACGATGTTACCGTGGCAAGCACACTTCTTCATGATGTTGTTGAAGATACCGAGTTTGATCTTGATATTCTGGCAAAGGAATTCGGTAAAGAAGTTGCCGAAATTGTTGACGGAGTTACAAAAATCAGCGGAATCTTTAAAGGGCAGGAAATTACTCAAGCTGAAAATTACAGAAAACTTCTTCTTTCGATGATTAAGGATGTCAGGGTAATTTTAGTGAAATTTGCGGACAGGCTCCATAACATGAGAACATTGGAATATGTTAGCCCTGAGAAGCAAAGAAGAATTGCCCAGGAAACTCTTGAAATTTATGCTCCTTTTGCAAACCGTTTCGGTTTAGGAAGGGTAAAATGGGAATTGGAAGATCTTTCATTTAAATATTTGAACCGCGAAGCTTATGAAGAAATTGCAAAAAAAATCCAGAGCAAAAGAAAAGAGAGAGAAGCTTATATTAAAAAGTTTACGGAACCTTTGCTTGATAAACTAGATGCATATAAATTGAAATATGAAATTAGCGGCCGGCCAAAACATCTTTACAGCATCTACAGGAAAATGGTTAGAAGAAATAAACCTTTTGAAGAGATTTATGATCTTTTTGCTATCAGGATAATTTTAGAAACTCTAAATACAAATGATTGCTATACAACATTGGGAATTGTAAATCAAATGTATTTACCGGTTCCGGATAGATTTAAAGATTATGTCTCAATTCCAAAGACAAACAATTACCAATCAATACATACAACGGTTGTTGGTCCCGAAGGAAGACTGGTTGAAGTTCAAATAAGAACCAGGACAATGCATGAAGTTGCAGAGAAAGGTGTTGCAGCTCATTGGCGTTATAAGGAAAATAAAAGTGCACCTGATAATAATCTTGATAACTGGGTTAACTGGATTAGGGATATTTTTGAAAATGCTACAAGAGAAGAAACAAGAAAAGACCTTCTGGAAAGCTTTAAATTAAATCTTTACCAGGATGAAATTTATGTTTTTACCCCGAAAGGGGATTTGAGACGTTTACCGATAAATGCAACTCCGGTAGACTTTGCTTTTGAAATTCATAGTAAGATTGGCTACCACTGCATTGGAGCGAAGGTAAACGGTAAAATTGTTCCGTTAGATTCGGTTCTGCATAGTGGGGATCAGGTAGAAATTATCTCTTCAAAAAATCAGCATCCGAATAAAAACTGGTTAAAATTTGTTACTACTCACAAAGCAAAATCCGCTATAAGAAAATTTTTAAATAAAGAAGAAGAAGATATTGTTGATTCAGGGAAAGAAATTTGGGAAAAAAGACTTAAAAAATTGAAACTCGAGTTCACGCTGAACGATATCAATAAGCTTGCTTTGAGCTTAAAGTATGAAAACAATAAACAATTTTATAAAGCTATAGCCCAGGGAAAAATTAATCTTGAAGAAGTATTAACAGCGACACAGGAAAAAGCGAAGAAAGAAGATAAAACACCGGTTCTTGAATTTGAAAATTTCGCAAATATTGCAAGGGAAGATGTTGGCGGTGTTTTGGTTGATGGGAAAGAGGATGGAATTTTGTATTCTTATGCAAAATGCTGTAATCCAATCCCCGGGGATCCTGTAATTGGTTATATTACTGTAGGTGAAGGAATCAAAATTCATAGAAAGACTTGTTCAAACTTATTAAATCTTTCGGTTAAAGACGGGAGTAAATTAATCCCTGTTCAATGGCCTCAAAATGAAGATTCATTATTTGTAGCAGGAATTACAGTCATGGGAGAAGATTCTCCCGGATTACTAAATGAAATATCTCATGCTATTGTTGCTTACCAGAATACCAATATTAAATCAATAAATATCAATACTAATCATTCTATTTTTGAAGGCAGTGTGACTCTTTATGTTCATAATTTAGATCATTTATCTCGGATAATGGATCGTCTTAAAAAAGTAAAATCAATTTATTCCGTTGAAAGATTTGAAAGTGCTTAATGCTTAAAGAAGAAAATAGAATATTAGCTATTGACTTCGGTTTAAAAAGAATTGGTTTAGCACTTTCTGATCCGCTGCTTACGTTTTCTTATCCCTTTAAAACTATTTTTAATGATAATTCTCTTTGGCAGAATTTGAAATCTATTATAGAAGAAAAAAAAGTGAAGAAAATTATTCTCGGGTTTCCTTTAAAAAACAATGATGAAAAAACACATGTTACGAATTCGGTGTTGGAATTCAAAAAAAAATTGGAAAATAAATTCTCTTTGGAAATTATCTTATGGGATGAAAGTTTTACTTCCGAAATGGCAAAACAGATTATTATAAAAACAGTAACAAAAAAATCCAAAAGAAGAGATAAAGGTTTAATTGATCAGAATTCCGCTGCGATAATTTTACAAGAATATTTGAACGAAAATAATTAAGTTCAAGCCTGCCGGCGAAGTTTTAAATAAGCCGGGGTCAAGAGTAAGCTCAAAAATTTGTCATATATTGTAAATTATAAATATTTATAGAACTTAAAGTTATTTTCATTATTTTTTATTACTATAATTACATTTAAAATCAATTATTAAATTTCTATACATTTTATGCAGTTAGCGTTAGGATTTATAGAAACTGATAGCTATGTAGGAGCAGTTGAAGCTTCAAATGTAATGGTAAAAGCTTCGAATGTTATTTTAATAGGAAAAGAAGTCTTTACTTCCGGTGCGGTTACGGTAAAAATTATGGGTGAAAGTGATGCTGTTGATTCTGCAATCGAAGTAGGAACTCAAGCAGTAAAAAAATTAGGCAAGAATGTTTCATCACATATTATTATAAATCCTGATGAGCAGTTATTAACAATTCTGCCTGAAATAAAAGATCTGTTTTTCTTGCTTAAAAAAACTCCAAAAGAAGTTATCGGGAAAAGTGAAATTGCTGAACCGGCAAAGAAAGAAACTGCTGTCGAAACCCTAAAAGCTCCTAATGGAGATAAACCGGTAAAAACAAAAATAAAAAAACCTTCTAAAGTACCTAAGGAAAAAAAGGAAGTTAAAATTAAAGAACCGGTTTTAAAATTTAAAAACGATACAATTTTAAGATTGAGAGAAGAAGCATTAGGTTTGAATAAAAAAGCAAAAGAGGTAAAGCAAATAAAAGGAAAAAAAGCTAAAGTTGAAAAACAACCTAGCTCTGATTTGGAATCGTTAAATGTACATCAATTAAGAAAATTAGCAAGAAGCACAAAAAATTTTCCCATTCAAGGACGGGAAATTTCAAAAGCTAATAGAGGAGTACTTCTTGATTATTTAAAAAACTTGAAGTAATCCGTAAAAGAAATAGAATGCCAGACTGAGCATATCGGCATATGACATTTAATCGTTAATTAATTCTAAAATGAAAAAAAATCTTCATATAATAATAATTTCAATTATATTTTCTATTATTCTCTGGGTTTCAATTTCGTTATCTAACGATTATTATGCTACTTTCAAGATTCCTCTGAAGATGGTTAATTTCCCGGAAGGATATACAATCGGTTCCAAAATCCCTGATGATATATCCGTAAAACTAAAAGGGGAAGGATGGAAATTAGCGGCACTTAAACTTGGAAGAGAAACTGATTACATTGTTTCGGTCGGCAAAGAAACAGGGAAGCGTTTTATAAATCTTTATAATTATTTAGTGGATAATCAATGGCTCTCATCGGATATTGAAGTAATTGATATTTCTCCTGATACACTTTCTTATAATGTCGAAAAAATTGCCTCAACACGTGCCGAAATTATTCCCGATTTAAATCTGAATTTCAAACCGGGTTTTGGTCTTGCGACTGAAATGATAATCAGACCGGAATCTACAACTGTTTTTGGACCTTCAAGCAGGATAAAGAATTTACGGGCGGTTTCAACTGAAAAATTATCTTTTAATAATTTAGATGATAAAATTGATGAAAAAATACCCTTAAGACCCATTCCGGAAATGAATTTTAGCAACAGTAATGTAAATATAATTCTGGATGTTCAAAAAATAGTTGATAAAAATTTTGATAACCTGCCGGTTGAAATAATTGATATCCCTTCAGATAGAAATGTGATATTGCTTCCTAATAAAATAAGTATCGGTTTAAGAGGAGGAGTAGACGTTTTGGCAAAGCTGAACAACGATCAGTTAAAAGCTCATATAAATTATAGGGAGGTTGTTCTCGATACACTGGGAAGTATTATTCCCAAAATTACTCTGCCGGAAAATACTTCGCTTATTTATATAAAACCGGAACGTTTAAGGTATATAATCAAGAAATTTAATTAATTTTGAATAATTTCTTGTTCAAATGTTATATTATCCTAATATTCTCTATTCGTTATTTGGAAATAGAACCTGAATAATGAACCTTAGGATATTTGAATGTTGAATCTAAAATAAAATAGGAATAAATGTTTATTACTTTTGAAGGTATAGATTTTTGCGGAAAATCTTCCCAGGCAGATCTTCTAAAAAATTATTTAATAAAAAATAATAAAAAAGTTGAAATAATAAGGGAACCCGGTGGAACAAACATATCTGAGAAAGTCCGCAGTATTCTTCTCGATAAAAAGAATGAAAATATGTTTATGGAAACTGAAATATTCCTATTTTCGGCAAGCCGTGCCCAGCTAGTTAGAGAAAAAATTAGACCTTACCTCGAAAAAGGAATTTATGTAATTTCGGATCGCTTTCATGATTCAAGTATTGCATATCAAGGATTTGGAAGAGGTATTTCGATAGAATCGGTAGTACATGTGAATAAACTTGCAATAGGCTCAACAATTCCCGATATAACTTTTTTTATTGATATCCCTGTTGAAGAAGCCGAAAAAAGGAAAACGGGTAAAAATGTAAATGAACTGGATAGAATAGAGATTTCGGAGATGAATTTTTTTGAAAAGGTTAGAAATGGTTATCTGGAAATATCAAAAACAGAAAAAAGATTTCGAGTTTTAAAAGGTATGGAATCTATCGATAAAATCCATAACAATATTATTAATGAAATTATATTATTTGAAAATAAGGAGTCGGTATGAAATTTAAGAAGCTCTCGCACTTAATAATAGCAGGCTTTGTAGTATTTATTTTTTCCGGATTTTTTACCGGTAAGAATGATATCTATTTTGAAATTAATAAGAATATGGATCTTTTTAGCAGGGTTTATAAGGAGATCACATTTAACTATGTAGATAATATTAACCCTGAAGAATTTATGAAAGCCGGGATACAAGGAATGCTTGGCTCCCTTGATCCTTATACAATTTATATCGGCGCTGATAAGAAAGATGAGATAGATTTAATTACAAACGGAAAATATGGCGGTGTAGGAATTTCAATTGGAGTTAGAGCAAATAAAGTTACCGTAATTGAAGTCCTTGACGGCTACTCTGCCCAAAAACAGGGGATAAGAATTGGCGATCATATTTTGCAGGCAGGGGGAGTAGATATAACTCCTGAAAATGTTGAAGATATCTCTTCACTTGTAAAAGGTGAACCCGGTACAACAGTCGATATAAAAGTAACAAGAAATGATGACAAGGACACAATCAATTTTAATTTAGTAAGAGAAGAAGTAATTGTTAAGAGCTTGGCTTTTTATGGATTCTATCCTGAGAATAGTAATAATGTTTATTTAAAATTATCTAACTTTAGCAGATCAGCTGCAGATGAAGTTCGAAATGCTCTGAAAGAATTAAAAGCAAAGAAAGAAATAAAATCAATAGTTCTTGATCTTAGGGGAAATCCCGGCGGCTTACTGGATGAAGCCGTGGATATTTGTGATAAGTTCCTTGCAAAAGGTAAATTAATTGTGGTTACAAGAGGGAAAACAGATGAAAGTGAAAAGAAATATTATTCTGTCCAGGAACCAATGGTTGGTGATGCAAATCTGGTGGTTTTAATAAACGGAGGTTCTGCATCTGCTTCGGAAATTGTTGCAGGAGCAATGCAAGATCATGACAGAGGAGTTATTTTAGGTACAAAATCGTTTGGTAAAGGCTTGGTTCAAACTATAACGCCGCTAAATTATAATACATCACTAAAAATAACTACGGCAAAATATTATACACCTAGCGGAAGGTGCATTCAGAAGATAGATTATTCAAAAGAAAATAAAGTAATAGAAGATGTTGATTCTATTATTGCTACTCCTTTTTTGACAGATAA
>Ga0315554_1000582_pt1 | contig 21815 bp, 21 predicted proteins | sample SalMarSW160370MG_FD_202114 | JGI IMG/M metagenome (GOLD analysis project Ga0315554, IMG submission 202114) | Salt marsh sediment microbial communities from the Plum Island Ecosystem LTER, Massachusetts, United States - Salt Marsh Sediment SW1603-70 ... | reverse complement strand
CCAGCATGCGCTCTCGAATTCTTTGCGCCAGCTGTTCCATGTCTTTGATCTGACTTTTATGTTCTTGCAGCGCCTTGATTTTCAAGTCGACGAAGCGGGTGACGTCGAGCACCGTATTGGGATGCTGCGCCATAGATACGTACACTTGTTCGACCTTGTGCGGCTCCACACCTTCCGTGTCCAACATTTCCGTAAAGTACAGTCCCGAACCCGCTGCCGGGAACACAGCGTCGATGGTGGCCTGACCCGCCGCGCGATGGTCGGGATGGTTGATGTAACGGGCGCCGGGAAAATAATTCGTCGGATCGCACGTGACCACGATGTTTGGCCGTTTGATGCGGATGGCGCGTACCAGATCCTTGCGCAGTTGGATGTCCGGTACGAGATACCCATCGGGATAGTCGAGGAATTCGACTTCCTTTACCCCAAGGATTTTTGCCGCTGCCCGTTGTTCTCGCATACGCAGCTCGGCGAGTGCCTTCGAATCCGTGCCCACCTCGTCGTTGCCTTTATCGCCACGCGTGAATAAGAGGTAGCTCACGTCCCAGCCCAGAGAGGTCCAGCGAGCGATCGTGCCGCCACAGAAAAATTCCGGATCGTCAGGATGTGCCAACATCACGAGGACCCGGGTATTTTGATCGTGGTCATTATTTTGATCGTCCATGTCTGTCCTTAATTCTCTACACAATCGCATCCGCCGTTCGTTTTTTTCTTGCACGATTGTTGGGCCTTCGCCGATAAATTCTTCAGTTCTTCATACGGCTCGATTTCGTCCGCCGGGAACTCGACGTTTCGCCCGTCTTCCATTTGAACGATGACGGCCCTTTTCAAAGCCAACACGTCGACAACTTTCCCCTCTCCCATCGGCGTCACCACGCGTTTCTTGCGCTTTGGCAGATTCTTCCTCGCTTCAACATACAACTTGTATTCATACAGCAAGCAGCAGCGCAATCTGCCGCACATGCCTGTGATTTCTTCTGGGTTGAGCGAGATACTCTGTGCTTTCGCCATACGAATGGAAATGGGGCTGAATTCCGTCATGTACAGCGAACAACAACGTGTTTCCAATCCACAAGCGCCCAGGCCACCAAGGATCTTGGCCATGTCACGCGGACCAATTTGACGCAGCTCGATTCGCGTGCCGCGGTAGGTCTTCCTCAAGCTGGAATGCAGTTCCTTCAGATCGATCTTCTCATCACCCTCGATGTGATAGAAAAACGTCAGGCGCGCTCCATCGTAGGAATACTCCGCCTTGGCGATTTTTACCCCCTCCAATTCCAGTCGCTCGACATCCTCCCGGCACGCCTCCAGCACTTCCTGCTCGCGTTTTTGCCAGATCCGCTGCATGACGAGCTCTCGCGCTGAGGCGCTCCTCTCCACCTTCTTCCAGGAGCCTTCGGAAGGCTTGGGCGGTTTTTCCGGCTGATTCACGACCTGACCCAGTTCGCGGCCGCGACTGGTCGATACGATGACATAATCACCGGGCTTTACTTCCGGCACGTTACTCGCGTCGAAGTGATACAATTTGCCGAGTTCATTAAATCGCACACCCACGACTTTGCTCGTGGACTCTCTTTTCGCCATAACCAACCTTTACGCTTGTTCCCTCTCCCACTGCAATTAATATAATCCAACCTCAGCCACATTCTACTTTTTTCTTTTCTTCCAGCAAGTTCAATCGATTATCTCCAACGGTATGCTTTGTTTCTTATCCATCGCAAGCAGGCTGATCTTGGCGGCGATTTTTTCAGCGATGGAAACGAGCGCTTGCGCCACTGCGGATTCCGGACGATCCAACACGATCGGTTTGCCTGAGTCGCCCGATTCGCGAACGATCGCATCCATCGGGATTTCTCCGAGTAATTCAACCCCCGTCTCGCCGGCGAGTTTCTTTCCCCCTCCGTGTCCGAAGACATCCACGCGCTGTCCATCCGGCAGTTCGAGATAGCTCATGTTTTCGACGACGCCTAAAATCGGAACATCCATCGTGCGGAACATTTCCAGCCCGCGCCGGGCGTCTTCCAGGGACACGTTCTGCGGCAGCGTAACGATCACTCCACCGGAGAGTGGAACTGATTGGGCGAGGCTCAATTGCGCATCCCCCGTCCCTGGAGGCAAGTCTACAATGAGGTAATCAAGATCGCCCCAGGCAACGTCGTTGATGAATTGCTGGATCGCGCTGTGGAGCATCGGGCCTCGCCAGATGATCGGCTGTTCGGGTCGGACGAGAAATCCAATCGACATCACTTTCACGCAGTACGATTCGGCGGGGATCATTTTCCCACCTTGCGGCGTGGGCATAGCGTCCAACCCCATCATCGTCGGCACGTTGGGACCATAGATATCCGCATCGAGCAAGCCGACTCTGGCGCCCGATTTTGCCAATGCAGCGGCGACGTTCACGGCAACGGTTGTCTTTCCCACCCCGCCCTTGCCCGAAGCAATGGCAATCGTATTTCGCATCGTCTGGATGCCTTTATCTTTGATGCGGCGATCTGAAGGCACACTTGCACCGAATTCGATGTCCACCTCTGAAACGCCGGAAATGGCCTCGACGGCGCTGCGCGCGCTCGTCTCGATGTGGCTTTGCAGGGGGCAGGCAGGAGTGGTCAATTGTATCCGGAAGCTGACCTTATCTCCGTCGATCCTCAAATCCTTGATCATATCCAGGCTGACGAGATCTTGATTTAACTCCGGGTCGATTACTTCACCCAACGCAGCCAATACCTTCTCTTCCGTTACCTCGGTTTTATTAGCCATTTTAAGAGTCTCCAAACGATGATTCGTACACTTCGTCGATAATCGGCGCTGCGTTTCGCATGAATTCACTCACGTCCTGATAGGCTCGATCGTAACACTGAAGTAAATTCGAATCCGTATCCCGATAGCGCCGTACGGCATGTTGCGCACACGTCGTGCAGCCGCGCAGCGCTCGATACGAATTCGTGTGGCAATTGAGGCAGTTGCACATGCGTACGATGAGCAGGCTGAACGCCAGATGATCGACCGATGCCTCAGGGCTTGCCAGGACTTGATCGATGAGATCCCGCCATGATTCACCGCGCAGATTGCGCAGATGCGGCGTCACCCGCATCGGGTAAATAATCTCTGTGTCGCTATGGTACACGAATCATCCTATCTGTTCTTTAGAAGAGGATCTTACGCAGAACCCGCGCGCCTTCTGGCATTTTTAGCAGCTTCCTTTTCTGCACGAGCTGCTTCTTCGACGGCATAATCCGAAGGGCGGATCGAACGGTAGTACTCGACGGGTCGCGACAAGCGATCCTTATCGAAGATGTGACTCTCCAGGCGATTGTAGGAAGCGAGTTCGTAATCGTGATCCATCTTTATCGCATCGAACGGGCAAAACTCCGCACACAAACCACAGTTCATGCAGATATCGATGTCGATATAGAAATTCGTCGGTGCAGGTATCGGCCGTCCCGTCTCCGGATCGTTCGAACGTTCGATCCAGATACACTGCGGCGGGCACACTTTGGCGCAAATGCCGCATGACGTGCATCGATCCTCGATCGTTCCATCCTCCGCTTCCTCGTAAACCAGGAAGGGAATGTATCGGAATCCCTCCGGAAGAGGCAGTTTCTCTTCCGGGTACTGCACGGTGAAAACACCCCGCGCCTTGGGACTCTGACGGGTTAGTATCGCTTCGTCCCGGTAGTAGCGCCTGCCGAGCCAGCGAATGTCGTCGATGTACGTACCGATAAAGTGCTTCAATGTAACGTAAAGCCCTTTTATCAACCCCTCACCAACCATCCGGAGTCCACCACCCTTTCAAACGCTAACGCATCGCTATCGGTCTGTTTCGCCCAGGACGATGTCGATCGAACCCAAAACGGCGACGACGTCCGCGATTTTTTGTCCCTTGCACATCTCACCCATCGCAGTCAAGTTGATGAACGACGGCGCTCGAACGTGATAGCGCCATGGATTGGGTTTTCCGTCGGACACGACATAAAAACCCAACTCGCCCTTCGGATTTTCAACACGACCGTAGGAGTCTCCCCGCGGTACACGCACCTGGTACGGGGATTTTCCGGTTTGAATCTCACCCTGCGGGATATCGCGGATGACTTGCTCCAGGATCCGCAGGCTCTGCCAGATCTCGTCAATGCGGATCAAATAACGGTCGTACACGTCCCCATTATTGCGGACAGGGATGTCGAAATCGAAACGATCGTAAATCGAATACGGATCGGCACGCCGCACGTCGTACGCTACGCCGGAGGCGCGCAGTACCGGGCCTGCCGCAGAATATGCCAGCGCCTGCTCCCGGGTCAGTACCCCGACGCCGATTCCACGCGCGCGTACGATTTCGTTCGAGGTGATGTACAGATCCAATTCCTCGACTTTGCGCGGCAGGCGGTTCGTTACAAGTTCCTTGATGACTTCGAAGGTGCCATCCGGTAGATCGCGAGCCAGGCCTCCGAATCGCAGATAGTTACACATCATGCGAGAACCGGAGACGGCCTCGAAAACATCGAGGACGAGTTCACGCTCGTTGATCGCATACAACGCAGGGGTAAAGAATGCACCCAGATCGTTGAGTAGAAAGCCGATTGCCCACAGGTGGTTGACGATCCTGGTCAGCTCCGCCATCATCACCCGGATGTACTCCGCCCGCTCGGGCACGGCGATACCCATGAGCTTTTCCACCGCCAGTGCGTATCCCAGGTTGTTGCTCATGGAACAGATGTAATCGAGCCTGTCGGTGAAAGGCATGTTCATGATGTAGGTGTTCCGTTCAGCGATCTTTTCGTGATTCCGGTGTAAATATCCCATCACGGGCTGCAGATCGACGATGGTTTCGCCATCCAGCGTCACGACCATGCGGAAGACGCCGTGGGTCGAGGGATGCTGCGGTCCCAAATTGACGACGATTTGATCCGTCTTCAGCGGCTGGCCGTTACCGCTACGCTTCTCGGGAACGCGTGACAAGCCCGCGTAAAGACCGGCATCGCCTTCCGGGATCCAGGTTTCGGCGGAGAATTTCTCGGGATAGTGTACGTTCTTATGAAACGGAATTTGATCCTCGATACGGATCACGTCTCCTTCAGGCCAGCGGCTCTTGAAGGGTTTATTATCTTCTTCGTAATACGGCTCATGCCAGTCTTTTCGTAGAGGATGACCGTAGAAACCTTCCCACGTAAGGATACGTTTCAGATTGGGATGGCCTTCGAAACGGATGCCCAACAGGTCCCACGCTTCTCGCTCTTGAAAATCAGCCCCCGGATATACCGGAACCAGGGAAGGAACGCTTGGGTTTCCGCGCGGCGTCTGCGTCTTGATGACCAAGGCGGGCCCACCCTGCGAGCGGAAAAAGTGGTACACGACCTCCATCTTTTCATCGGGAAGATAATCCACGCCGGTGACGGAGGATAAATAATCGTAGCCGAGTTCTTCACGTGCCGCAGTCGCAAATTCTACCAGGCGATCCGGTGCGACAAGGAAGCCCTCGTGCCCTTCGCGTTCATCCACAAGGATCTCACCATCAAAATGAGCCCGGATTTCGTCCAAAATAGTTTTCTTGCGTTCTTCAAGCATATCGAGTGATTCCTCACCAACACCTGGTCCCATTCAGCTCTCGATACTTTTCTCTTTTACGTTTGCGCGTTGCTGTTCCTGATCGTACGTTGGAAAGTCCCGCGGATCGATCAAATCCGGACCGAGGATCGGCACGGGAATCGACTCCGCCGCTCCCTTCCGATACCACGGGACCTTGCGGATCGATTGACGTTCGATTTTCTTCTGTAAGGTGATCAATCCGTGCAGCAGCGCCTGCGGTGTGGGAGGACAGCCTGGGACGTAAACGTCCACAGGAAGGAATTTATCGACGCCGGAAACCACGCTGTACCCTTCCTTGAAAGGGCCTCCGCCGGAGGCACAAGCCCCCATAGCCAATACGTATTTTGGTTCCGGCATTTGATTGTAAAGCCGCACGATTTGCGGGATCATTTTCTTCGTAACCGTACCCGATACGATCATCAAATCCGATTGCCTCGGTGTAGGACGCATTACCTCCATCCCGAAACGCGAGAAATCATAGCGGCTGGCCGCCACGCAGATCATTTCAATGGCGCAGCACGCCAGGCCGAACATCATCGGCCAGACCGAATTCTTACGCCCCCAGTTGTAGATTTTGTCCAGCGATGTGACTGATACCAGCCCTTGAAGTTCCTCGGGGACGGGGATTTCGGGATTGTTGATATCTTCCGTCATTCATCCCTCCGCGCGCAGGGGCCTGTAGCTCCCACGTCTTCAGGCCCCCGCCATCAGAATTATACTTCCTCGATAAGGGGTGTCAAGCAAACGGGCTCTATACCTCACAATTTCGTTCCAAATTCTCCAAGTCGAACCTGTCCGAGGTGCTGTTTTATTCCAGGTAGGATTTGACATTAGATACTATTATGCTATTATAGACCCTATTAGTGTTTTATTACCGCTTTTCCCTGATGGAGGTGTTTTCCATGGAGCGAACGGGACGAGAACCATCGGCAGTTCAGCTAACGGATGCGGCCGTTCATCGAGTGCGCAATCTGATCACGGAACGGGATCTGAAAGACCACGCGCTGCGCATATTTGTCACGGGCGGTGGATGTTCTGGTCTGAAATACGGCATGGCGTTGGAGCGGGATGTCCGCGATTCCGACGTGCGTTTCAACTTTGACGGCGTCGATGTCCTCATCGATCCGGACTCGCTGCCGTATCTCGCCGGGGCGACGGTCGATTACGTTGACGATATCATGGGCGGAGGATTCCATATCGAGAATCCCAACGCCGTCGCCAACTGTGGATGTGGAAATTCTTTCCGCACCAGGGATTCGCGGAAAACAACTTCCAGCGAGAACGATTGTGTCGGTGCTTGAAGAGAAGAACCTACACCGTAACTGATGTCAAAAAACCGCCGTATCGGGCGGTTTTTTTCGCCTTAATGAATAATATGCCCTCTATCGGCTTCGCAGGAATGAAATCACCATGCCGAACAATCCCACGACGAGCAATCCCAAAATGGCCAGAATTGGGGGTACACCACGAGATTGGCTAACGATGGATGGTGTAAATGTAGGTTGAACGACGGGCTGCGCGGGCGTAAACGTCGGCAAGCGCGTCGCAGGCGCTTCTCCGAGGTTGAATTGAGCTGCGTAGGTCGGGTTGATTGTCGCCGTGACGCGCGGGGTCGGCGTCGGAGGGGGTTCGATGATGGGGAGAAGCTCGTTCGAATCGAGTACCACGTAGCGCGAATATACCCAGGCATACTCATCGAATTGGCTGGGGTACACGATCATGATCCAGTCCCCACCGGCCGAACGGCCAACCGCCGGCGCTTGCTGTCCGGCGATGAGCACGCCGATTTTGTCGTACTCCGTCCCCGGTCCGAGACGCACGTTGACCAGGTCCGGAACGACGATCATCGGTCCTTCGGGCGTGCCGGTCACCGTAATCACGACCGTCGCTTGGGCGATCTCAGTCCCGGCGGATGCGCCCGTGAATAAAACCATCATCGTCAAGATGCAGGCAGCAACCCCCATCCAGGCTACGATTCTCATCCGCGAGTTCTCTCTCATAGCAGCCCCATTCCGGCGCATTATACTACAGCGCGTTGCGCGGGAATCCAGGAAATGGATGCCCGCGTATGGTTTGCTTGTTGAAAATCCTACGCTGATGGAGCCGCTGCGAGTGGTTGACTCACCTCACTCAGGCGTGTCGTCCGCGATGCCTCGATAAAATTTATACGGCGTCTTTTTCCGCAACCATTCGAACGCCGCGTGTCAATGCCTCGATATTCGCTTCGAGGAGGTTTCTGCGGTACTCCGGGATGTGCTTACGCAGCGAAGTCTCTACTGCATCGAGGGGCACGATTTTCAACCGATGAAGCAGCGCACCCAACAGAACGATGTTCGCCAGGCGTTTGTCTCCTACTTGCTCGGCAATGTCGTTCGCCGGCACCGCGATCACGGCGATGTCCTCTCTGCCCGGTTCACGATCGATCAACGAGGTGTTCACCACCAGAACACCACCCTCTTTCACCAGCGGCTCGTACCGCACCAGTGAAGGAATGTTCATCACGATTGCGGCGGACGGATTGCGGATGAACGGGGAACCGATTTCGTCGCCGCTGAGGATCACGGTACAATGCGCGGTTCCACCCCGCATTTCTGGACCATAGGAAGGGAAATACACGACTTGGAGATCGGTCTCCAATCCCGCATAAGCCAACAACTTCCCGGCGAAGAGCACTCCCTGCCCACCGAAGCCGGAGATGATAATTTCTTCCCGCATGCTAGCCTCCGGAATCTCGATCGCTTTCTGTGAGATCTACAGCTAACTTGTAATCCCCGAGCGGAAACGCCGGGAGCATGTGTTCTTCCAGCCATTTCATCGCATCGGCGGCGTTCATGCCCCAATTGGTCGGGCAAGTCGACAGTAATTCCACCATGGAAAGTCCGAGACCTCGCTGCTGTACTTCGAAAGCCTGTCGTATCGCTTTTTTAGCTTTGCGAATGTGTCTGACGTCGTGCAGACTTTGGCGTGTGATATACGCCGCACCGTCCATCTGAGCCATCAATTCACACATGCGCACCGGATAGCCATGCAGTTCGATTTTTCGGCCCATTGGGGTCGAGGAAGTGCGCTGGCCAGGCAGAGAAGTTGGCGCCATCTGCCCACCCGTCATGCCGTAAATGGCATTGTTGAGGAAGAACACGCTGAAATGTTCGCCGCGTGCCGCGGCGTGCAGGATTTCCGCGATCCCGATCGAAGCCAGATCCCCATCGCCTTGATAAGTGAAAACAAAAGCTTCAGGATTGACGCGTTTGATTCCGGTGGCCATTGCCGGTGCGCGGCCGTGCGCCGCTTCCGTGAAATCCATGTCGAAGTAGTTATAGGCGAAGACGGCGCAGCCTACGGGTGCGACGCCGATTGTCCGCTCGCGAATGCCCATCTCATCGATGACTTCGGCGATGAGGCGGTGCGCCACTCCATGGGTACAGCCCGGACAATAATGTGTGCCCATAGCAGTCAGGCTTTTGGGCTTCGTGTATACCAACGTTTCTACCATTTCACTGGTTGCCATCGCTGCCTCCAATTCGACTCGGCTCATTTCCACTGCACATGCGCGCTGTGGATCTCCTTTAAAATTTCATCCGGGAAGGGAACGATCCCGCCCATTTTTCCGAAGAAGGATACCGGAGCCCTGCCTTCTACGGCCAAACGGACGTCCTCCACCATCTGGCCGCTGTTCATTTCCACAACGAGGATCGATTCGACCTGGTCGGCCAATTCACCAACTCTTGCGTAAGGAAATGGGAAAAGGGATACCGGCCGCAGCAATCCGACTTTGATTCCCTCCTCACGAGCGGCTTGAATTGCGGATTGTGCCACCCGGCCTGCAGTGCCAAAGGCCACAATACCGATTTCGGCGTTCTCGAGCATGTACTCGCGGTAACGCACCTCGTTGCGTACGATTTCCGCCAGCTTCTCCTGCAGATGTTGATTGAACTTTTCGCCTTCAACGGGATCGATGTAAATCGAGGCGATGATATTCGCCTCACGCTGTTTCGCACCCGTCAACGCCCATGCAGGGCGTGCTTCCTTCGCTCGAACCTCCTGCATCGGGGGCAGTTCAGCCGGCTCCATCATCTGCCCCAGGCTTCCATCTGCGAGGACGACCACGATCCAGCGGTATTTCTCGGCCAGATCGAACGCTTCGACGGTAAAGTCGATCAACTCCTGAATGGTCGCCGGCGCCAATACGAGAGGGTGGTAATCACCATGCCCTCCGCCCTTCACGATTTGAAAGTAGTCTGCCTGGGACGGAGCGATGTTACCCAGCCCGGGTCCGCCGCGCATGACATCGACCAACACAATCGGCACTTCGGAAGCGGCGATGTAGGAAAGGCCCTCCATCATCAGGCTTACGCCGGGGCTGGAGGAGGAGGTCATCACGCGCACGCCGGCGCAAGCAGCGCCGTAGACCATGTTGATGGCCGCGATTTCGCTTTCGGCTTGAACGAACACACGGCCGAGTTCGGGCATACGTTTGGACATGTGTTCGAGCGCTTCCGTCTGAGGAGTGATTGGATAGCCGAAGTATGCCTCGCACCCAGCGCGCACGGCAGCTTCCGCAAAAGCAATGTTGCCCTTCAGAAGTTCCTTCGCCACGCCATTACCCTCCTTGCCAGGGTCTGACTGAGCTCAGATATTCACTTTACTTGCGGGGATAAATCGGTATACGGTTATCGCAGCGTCCGGACAGACTACGGTGCATATTGCACAACCCGTGCACGCTTCCTCGATATCTACGAGTTCGGCCGGCCGATAGCCTTTTGGAGTAAAACGGCCCGTTGCCATGTGGATGAGATCTTTGGGGCAGACGGTTGTGCACAGTCCACAACCTTTACAGAGCGTTTCATCGATTACGATACGCCCTTTTGCCATACGTTAACCTCCTATGGGTGAACCTTGGGCACATCATAAGCCATTAATTACGTTATATCCCGAACGTAAATCGCTCCCAGTGTTGAGCGTCCCGACTTGCGAAGTACAAACATCCTATTTTGGAGTAGCCCTATCCGTTTCGTTAAAATTGCCCGACGGATGCCGATCGTCCTGAAGGAGATTGTTGAAGGCTGAGATCGCGGGGCGATGGTGGATACCGACACAGCGCTGTATAAAGCTAATCTCGCAATCCATAGGATTCGATCAAGTCCTCGATCACGCGAATATCTTCCGAAGTAACTTCTTCGAAGCTGAATCCTGTAGCATAGAAATCGGGGCTGTCGTCCGGCCTACACCAGATGCTGCGCGCGTTGAATGCAATATGAGCGCTGGAACGAATTTCTGTCGGAAGGGTCATGCGAAAGTAAAACAAGCGATCGGTTTCGATCGGTTCTTCGCTGAGGAGCATCAAGCCTTCCGTGGTGATATCGACGAGGTGTCCCACGAGGCGTCCCGTGCCGCGCTCGAATACCCGTAAATAATAGATCAAGTGCCGGCGATTTAAGTTCCGTCGTTCAGCCAACCCATTTCTCCAAACACCACGCCTGTGCGGCAGCGCCAGTTTACCTCAATAAGAATCCACGCGTTCTCATTAATGTATATCATGTTTTCAGCACATCATCCAACATAACTTTCTTCTGCGTCGTCGATCAAGGCGATGACTTCCATGCCCGTCGAGGAAGCGATCTCCTTCGCCATAGACCGCAATGCATCACGTTTGAACAGACCACTGCGCTCTTTTGGATTTCCCAGAATTGCTACGGCGATCTCTTCTTCGCGGGCAATCGATTGGATTTGTTCCAACAAACTTCCCGCGCGGACAATGACGCGCGAATGAACTCCCGCCTGCTCGGCTTGTCTGGCGGCGGTCTGATCCAGGAATTGCTGCATGTGTCGGATTTGCGCCTCGACGTTGATCACCAACGGAGTCGCCTCGCGAGGTAACGCGTTTTTATCGAACACGTAGAGAAAGACAATCTCCGCGTTCATGTCGCCTGCGATCTGGATCGCCCGCGCATGAGTCGGCTGGCTGGCTCGACCACCGCGCGTAGCACACAAAATTTTGCAGTCGATATTGGCTGCCCTTGTTTTCTTTCCGCCCCCCAGCAGCCTCGGTATCCCCCAGCGATATGTCCCATAGGCGATTGCGATCAGCGCCGCCAGCGCGGTGACGGCCGACAACCAGTACAGCAGATCAGCGCCAGCCGCATCCACAACGAGATAGCTGATAAAACCGAAATAGGTCACCACCAGATACGAGCCGATCACCCGGTTGATCGAACCCTTGCGAGCGGTGAAACCGCGATCCATCAGCAAGAGCGCCAGGAACGAGATGTTGATGAAGTTAATGAAGAAAATGCTGGATACTGCCGTGTCTTCGACCTCCAGCGGTCGGATGAGCGCAGGTAGTCCCAAGCCAAAGAGCAGATTGAACAGATTGCTGCCGAACGCCGTTCCCAGCACCAATTCGGCGTGCCTCCGCCGCGCCGCTTGAAGGGAAGAGGCAATTTCCGGCAGCGATGTTCCTGGTCCAATGATGATCAAACCGATGATGAACCAGGGCACGTTCATTTCCACCGCAATGGCGGACGTGTTGAGGATCAGCAGCCGCGAGGCGACCACGAGCACCAATAAACCCCCGAACAACGAGGATATGGCTTTCTTCTTCGACATGGTCAAGGCGTCGGGATGAGAGATACCTTCGAGCGGCGTCACTTCGACGACCAACTCACTGCGCATGTGCCGCACTTTGGCATACTGGATGATCAAACTCAATGCCACAATGAAAAGCAGCAGCATGACAATGGCTTCGAAACGATCGATGCTGCCGTCGACGATTAAGGCCGTCACCATACCGGTGGCTGCGATATAGAGCGGAATGTCCTTTTCGAACGCCTCTCGAGGGACGATGATCAAGCCGGCGATCAACGCAGATATCCCAAGTTCGACGCCGATGTTAACCAGATTCGAGCCAAGAATGTTGCCTACTACCGTCGAGGTTTCCCCACCGCCAATTACAACGACCAGATTTACGGACAATTCGGCGAACGACGTGCCCATAGCTACGACCGTCGCACCGATTACGAGTGGGCTGATGTTGAATAAGTGCGCGATAGAAACCGCGCCGTCCACCATGATCTGCGAGGCGCGGATGACAACATACAACGATAAGACCAGCAAAGCGATGTTGGCCGCGAGCGGTAATTGGATGAAGTATTCTTCCATGACGCTATAAACGATTGTGCAGGATCTTACCCGAGCGAGAGAACGGATTGGATATTTAGTGTATCAGATATCCTTTTACCCCTTCAATCGATACCTTCTATTCAATTTTATAATATTCCGGCTGCAGGAAACGAAGGAAATCCTCTGATTTGGATGACAGGTCTTTATAGTAGCCCCGGTAATCCACAGGAAGCAATGCGGCCAATTGATACATGATCTCATCGACCATCTTTTCCCGTACGTCATGCGTGATCCGCTCGCCGTGGGGGTCGATACGGAAAGGCTCACCAACCGCGATGTGGATCGCTGTTCGCCTCAAACGGCGTATGTTCTCCCGCAGTTTCTCTCCCCCGTAGTAAACGACAGGCAGTAGCGGCGCGCCGCTTTTCAACGCCAGCATTACCACACCGGGTTTGCCGCGTCGAAGCCGCCCGTCACCGCTGCGCGTACCTTCCGGCGCGATGGCGATGATTTTACCCTGCTCGAGGACGTGAAGCGCTTTACGCAAGGCCGTAATATCGACCTCACCCCTGTGGATCGGAATCGCTTCCAAAATATCAAATAAAGCAGCCATGAGTGGATTGTCCCAGGTCTCCACTTTCGCGAACCCCGTAACCGTTCGGGGGTAGACGCGCGGGTACATGATGGGAAGGTCAATGAAATTAACGTGGTTGGCGACGATGATCAACGGGCCTCGCTCGGGGATGCGCTCCAGCGACTCTGCACTGACCCGGCAGAGCAGACCCGTGAGCGCCTTGAAAGTCAGGTTTACGGCCGCAAGCTTGAAGTTCGAGTTCGTGGACGTCATCTCGCCGTGATCATTTCCAACTGTCGGGGCTGGATCGTCGTTATCAGCCGATCGCCTTCCGTGCAGAGTGTCTCGCCATCGGCGTGCGCCGGCAATGTCCCTCGAAGCGCGGATACCGAAATCCTGTCCGTCCGCCCGACGCGAATGGCGCGATGCGATGCCTGCGTGCCCTGCATGAAACGTATTATCAACGCGAAGATCGTCGCCTTGCCCACTTCCTCGGCGATACACACGTCGAACTGCCCGTCGTCGATCATCCCCTCTGGCGCCATCATGAAGCCCCCACCCATGCGGCGGCCGTTCATGATCGAAACCATCAACGCGGGAATCTCGATCTTCTCCTCGCCGTATTCGATGCGCACCGTCGGCGCTTTGTAATACAGGAACATCGTCTTCAATGCGGCGACGACGTAGGAGAGGAATCCCGTCAGTCGCTTCATCTTCAACGCTTCGAAACCGACGACGGCGTCGAAGCCGATCCCGACTCCGTTGCCGAAATACCGGCCGTTAGGAAATAAACCGCCAGCGACAAGTCCGACGTCCACCGTGCGGCGATGACCCTCGCACAAGGTCTCGCATCCCTCTTTGAGCCCAACCGGAACGCCCATGCCGAAGGCGAAATCGTTGCCGCGCCCGATTCCGATCACCCCCATTACTGCAGAACCCTCGCCGGCGTCTTTCGCCTGCATCAATCCGTTGAGTACTTCGTTCGCCGTCCCGTCGCCGCCCACCGCAACGACGTACTCACATCCCTCGCCGACGGCCGATCGCGCCAATTCTGCTGCGTGCCATGGCTTCTGAGTGAGTTCCAGGTCGAAATCCAATCCGGCGTTCGAAAGTTCCAGGCGCAGCACGGGAATCGCCTCTGCCCCCGCACCTCTCCCGGATATGGGATTCACGATCAGACGATAGTCAGTCATTCTTTCCCTCGTTTGTAAGATTTCTATTTCCGGTCGTTTACTTTTCTCCGCTGATGTGGCGTAAAAATAACATGCCGGGATTTGGCAGCCAGTACGGGCAGGTTAAGCTGGACTCCATTAATTATAGAAAAAAACGTATCAACGTTTCGGTGCAGCGCCTGACGAAATCATTAACACCCAGCGTCTGAAAATGTTCCGCTTTAAATTGGACAAGGCAGTTGAGGCCACTAATTCCTGCCTTGCGCGACGAGTTCTGAAAGCGTGATCACTTCATAGCCGCGAGTGGCGAGTTCGGGAAGAATAACTTGTAAAGCTTCCACCGTGCGTTCCCCACGCTTGCCGTAATCATGCAGTACGATGATCGACCCAGGTCTGGCTTTCCACAGCACGTAATTGGCCGATACCCACGCAGAACCGATTTGTGGATCGTAGGGATAAATCGAACCCAGGGCAATCCGGTATCCGTGTTTATCCGCGATTTCGATCATCGCAGTACTGTAAAAACCCGATCCAGGCCTCATCCACACCGTTTCACCGAATACTGAAAGTGTTTCTTCGGCCTCCAGCAAACGCCGCTCGAATTCATCCTGCTCGAGTAGAATGCTGGGTTCGTCCATCATCATATGATTGCCGATCTCGTTCCCTGATTGAAGGATCTGCTGTACGACGTCTTCGTTGCCCGGAACACGACTGGCAATCAGGAAAAAGGTCGCGTGCGAATCGTATTGTGAAAGTACCTCTAGAATTTTTGGGGTTTGCTTTGCGTCCGGCCCGTCATCGATGGTCAAGGCGATCACCGGCTTACTCGTTTCGACAGAGTATAGAACGCCGCGCGTCTTGCCGTTCAAAGTCGAAAAGAGCCACTTGGGTTGTGTCAATACCACGACGACCAGACCACACAACACCATCACCGAGAGGATCACGAAAAAAAGCATCTTATGTCGCTTCATCTTCAGATTGGGGTTAATACTACAACGTTCTTCGCCTCGCGCATGGCTACGAATCCGCCGGATCACTGTCTTCGACCAGCATTCGCCGCAGCACTTTGCCGACAAAGGATTTGGGGAGTTCCTCCCGGAATTCAATTTCCCAGGGAACCTCATAAGTTTCGAGCCGCTGCCGGCATAAATCGAGCAATTCTTCTTTCGACAGGCTCGTACCGGGCCTTGGCACGACGAATGCCTTCACTTTTTGTTCCGATTCACCTACCTGTATGCCAACGACGGCAGCCTCGAGGACTTTGCTGTTTTCGTAGAGCACTTCTTCGACGTCGCGCGGGTAGACGCTGAATTTCCCCGCCATGATCGTATCACGCTTGCGGCTGATGATGCTGAAAAAGCCGTCGCTGTCCATGACGGCGATATCTCCCGTCGCCAGCCAGCCATCCCGGATCACCTTGCTCGATTCCTCCTCATCCACACCACCTTTCGACCAGTAACCTTTCATAACTTGTGGACCCCGGACGTACAGTTCGCCGATCTTCCCCGCAGGCACATCTTCTCCGGTAACCAAATCTACGATTTTCGCATCCGTGTTGGGGATCGGAACGCCGATAGAACCGACTTTCTCGGACGGTTCGAATGGATTCGCATGCGTTACGGGCGCAGCTTCAGTAAGGCCATATCCCTCCACAAGGCGTCCTTTTGAAAGCTTCTCGAACTTTTCCTGAACCTCGATGGGCAGCGGCGCGGCTCCGCTGATGCAGGCTTTGATCGACGAAAGACCATATGAGCGGACTTTTTTGGCCTGATTGATCGCCATGTAGATCGTCGGCACGCCCGGAAAGATCGTGGGGTGGTATTTTTTGATTTGCGCCAATACCTGATCGAGCTCGAAGACAATTAATAAAACGATCGAAGCGCCCATCGCAATCGGGATGTTCATCGCGCTCGTCATCCCGTAACTATGCGTGAGGGGGATCACCGAGAGGAAGATCTCCTCACCAGTGCGAAGATCCGGAATCCAATGCCGCGTTTGCAGCGCATTCGCCACCAGATTCGCGTGCGTGAGGCAAACCCCTTTTGGCTCGTCCGTCGTGCCGCTGGTGTAAATGATCGCCGCCATATCGTCTGGAGATACGTCCACCTGAGGCGCCTGGCGCGAGGCGTCCATCATCAAATTCGCCATCGTATACTCGTTTGAAGCCATGTCTTCCGCATCTGGCTCGAATCCTGCCTGTGACCAACGTGTCATCAAGTGGCGATACGTCCTTCCTGACACGGCTTTGCGGATGCTGGTGAAAATCACCTGAATGGGATACTGCGCCTGAATGGTAGAAGCCATGCCGGCGAAGTTCGCCAGCGTGACCAACACCTTCGATTCGGTTTCCTGGAGTTGATGCAGAATGGTCGTTGCATCGGCCTCAGGATTCGAAAGCACCACGACGCCACCTATTTTTAAAATAGCGTAATAGGCGATGATGAGCTGCGGCATGTTGGGTAGAACTACGGCGACCCGATCTCCCGGCCGGACGCCGAGGCCGTGCAACGCATGGGCGAACTGATTCACCCTGCGGTCCAGCTGCTGATACGAGAGCGTCGAGCCGTAGAAAATGGTTGCGGTGTTTTTGGGTAGCATGGCGGCCGACGCTTCGAGGAAAAGGTGCAGCGGCCGCCGCGGGATGGGAAAAGTATGCGGGGTATGTTTTCCGTAACTCGACAACCAAGGACGTTGGAAACCATCGGGTTTCAGAGTCTGATCTCTCCATGTCAAACGCTTCTTCTGCTCCCCCTCCTCGAAAAATCGTTCCAGCGCTCGATTAACCGCTTGATGCCGCTCGAGTTGGACTTTGTGCTTCGAGCCGCCGATATCCACGACGCGCGCATCCGGAATCTTCTCCGCCACGCCGGTGTAAACCCGGTGCGGAAAATAGCGATCCCGTTCTCCGGTGAGGATTAAAGTTGGGATATGGATGTGTTCCATTTGATCCCACCCCGACCATTTACGCATGTTGTTCAGCATCATGCGTTTCATCACGTGCACTTCAGCGTTCCAGCGCGGCCGGTATCGCCAGAAAGGACGAAACGCTGCCGTCGGGATGCGGGAAGCCAATGAAACAATGCGCGGCATAGGATATTCGCCTGCCGTCGCAACGAGAACGAGTTTAACGAGCCTCTCTGGGTGTGCATAGGCATATTCGATGCAGATCGCGCCGCCAAACGAATGACCGACCAGGATGAACCGTTCGGCCAACGAAAGCTTGTCGGCAATCGTCTCAATGTCCTCAACGAGTTCCGGCATGGTGTATTGCGTGAAGGGCGCGTCGCTTTGTCCGTGGCCGCGCAAATCCGGCACAACGACGCGATATTCCCGGGAGAAGTAATTGATCTGGTACTCCCAGGTTTCCGCACAGCCCGCATATCCATGAATGAAGACGACCGTGTTTCGAGCGTGTTCCGGCCAGATGTCGATTACGCTCAATGAGCTATCGGACAATCCTTTGATCGGCACATCGGTGCGATAAAGGTTGAAATCCAGTTGGACGGCGCGCCGCTTCAGGCCGCGTAACTTTCGCTTCATTTAAACCTCCTCGTCGATCGCGAAACGGAGGTAGTGCCGAGTGATCAGGCCAAGTTGTTCGACGTTTCGATTGCAGCTTTCATCTAGCATAAACACCGTTAACACAAAGATGAAACGGCGAAGGATCTACCAAACGGTTCGGAGGTCGATTAATTCTTGAAGCGTCAACGGCCGTTTTCCATGTCCGCTGTAGATCAACTCCGGCCTTTCCGCCTTGAGTCGATCGAGGCTTTTCCCGATGGAAGACCAATCCTGAGCAAACAACCGCTGCACATGCGGTTTTCGATGGGTCGATAAAAGGTCGCCGACAAACGCGTATTTACCTTCCACAATCAAGCTGGACGAGCCCAGGGTATGTCCCGGCGTATGAAGGACGCAGGCATCGATGCCGTAGTCATCCAGCGTATCGCCGTCTTTTAAGACAATGTCGACTTCGGTGGGTTCCAATGAGACGACTCGTTCGATCAGCGGTATCATGGCGCCTACGATTCGACCCCTCCCGCGCGGTTCGCCGAGAGAGCTTTGTCCCATCGCCATGGCGTTGACATCCGCGTGATGAACGGCGATAGGTGCACCCGTTGCACGGCGCAGCGCGGCCGCGCTGCCGTAATGATCGAGATGCGCGTGCGTGATGTAAATCAACCGCAGGTCACCGCTGTCCAGGGAATGAATTTTACGCAGGACGCGATTCTCAAACCCCGGCATACCGGCATCGACGAGGATCAAACCGCGAGCGGAAGCCAGCAGGTAGGCCTGCACCATCCCCAATGAAAGGCTTTGAATTTCCAACATGTTTAGAAGCGGTATCGGTTCGAACGTTCGTAGAGAGACTGCCGGCGTTCTTCCGTCGGAGGTTGGCGGATGAAAATCATTAGAATCAGGGTCAGGACAACGCCCAACACGAACCCTCCGATATGGGCGAAGAACGCGACTCCACCACCCGAGGAGGTGTTTACGCCGATGGAAAATATGCCGTTGAAAAGCTGCAGCACGAACCACAACGCCAGCACCGACCACGCCGGCCATTCAGAAAGCCGCGAGAATAAGCCCAACGGCACGATACCCTGCACTCTCACACCGGGGAATAACACCAGATAACTTCCCAATACGCCCGCGATCGCGCCGCTTGCGCCAACGAGAGGAACAGTCGAAGATGGACTGGCCAGAATCTGCGCCGTCGCCGCTGTAAATCCGCTGGCGAAATACAAAAACAGGTACATGATTTTTCCCAAGCGATCTTCGACGTTGTCCCCAAATAGCCAGAGGTAGAGCATGTTGCCGATCAGATGCGCCCAACCGCCGTGGAAAAACATGCTGCGCAGAATGTCCAACAATGATTCGGTAGTGAACGGCGCGGCTGCAACCTGAGCCGGCACGACGGACAGGTCCATGAACATCGACTGCAGTTGACCTTTGGGGAGACTGTCCTCCCACAGGAAGATCAAGACGTTCAAGGCGATCAAGGTATACGTGAGAATGGGAAAACGACGGGTGGGGTTTATGTCTCGCAAAGGGAGCATCTACAACCTCGCATCGAACATCGAACGCGGGATCCCTGAAATCCGTAATACGCAGCGGCCTCAAATTCCTTTCAATCCATTCTAACCGAAGGGCGGCCGCGCATACAAGCTCTCGCACTTCGATTGCGGTGAAGCCTATGCGAGACGGCACACCAAACCCTTCAGGTAGCGGCCTTCCGGAAAGTGAAGCGAGACGGGATGATCCTGCGGCTGACTCAGCCATTTCACGATCTGCGCCGAGATCGCTGCATCAACCGCAGCGCCCGCGACGATTTTTTCGAACAACGCCGGAGATACGCCGCCGGAACACGAAAAAGTGATCAACTTTCCGTGCTGCCGCAGAAGCTTGAAAGCCAACAGATTGATGTCCTTATAGGCGCGCGCAGCCCTCTGCTTCGTCGCTGCCGTCGGCGCAAACCGCGGCGGGTCGAGGATGATAACGTCGAACGATGCCCCTCGATCTCGAAACGCACGCAATTCGGCGAATACGTCTCCCTGAATCCAATCGCAATCATCCGCGGAAAATCCATTCAGTGAGACGTTGCGCCGAGCCAGCGCCAGTGCATTTTCCGAAGAATCGACCGAAACCACGTGCTTTGCCTCTCCCGCCAACGCGGACACCGTGAAACCGCCCGTATAGCAAAAACAATCGAGCACATCTTTCCCGCGCACGAGCGAGCGAACGATGCGCCGATTTTCACGCTGGTCCAGATAGAATCCCGTTTTTTGCCCCTGACGCACATCGACGAGAAACTGCAGGCCATTTTCCAGGATGGTCGTTTCTCCAGTCGGTTCCTCCCCGAACGCCGCGAGCGCCCGCTGCGGCAATCCTTCCTTCTCACGCGCTTCGTTGTCCGAGCGTTCGTAGATACCGGCGCACTCGCCGCTGGACGCCAATATCGAAACGATCGCATCCCGCCAGGCTTCTACGCCGGCCGTCAGGAATTGCACCACGCGCAAATCGACGTAGCGATCGAGGATCAGACCCGGCAGTCCATCCGATTCAGCATGGATCTCGCGATAGGCGTTCACACTGGTGTCGTCGCGAAGTGCGCCGCGCGCATCGACGGCCGCATCGATCCGTTGTTTGAAAAACCCTGCGTCGATTCCCTCATCTGCATTCCAGGTCCAGATTCGAGTCCGAATACTGGAAATAGGAGAATATGCGCCTCTCGCCAACCACGCACCCGCGTGATCGAACACTTCGACCGTGTCGCCGGATTGAGGATCCCCCTCGACGCGATCGATCGCTCCGGAAAATATCCACGGATGCCTGCGCATTACAGAACGTTCTCGACCGCGCTTCAATCTAATTGATTTCATCAGTGTATTTCCAGGGAGACGGTTTGGAACTTATTATGCGGAGGACCTTGTTGCTGCAAACATTCCTCCTCGAAAACATGTACCCTGCAAGACTCCGGGCGCTCCGAATGCTGTATCAATTCTCTTTCAGCAAGGCTTTCAGTTCGTCTTCATCGATGGTGGGAATTGCTAACGTCTCCGCTTTCTGGAGTTTCGATCCCGGCGATTCGCCCACGACCACGTAGGACGTTCGTTTGCTGACACTACCGGTGACTTTTCCCCCCCGACTCTCGATCAGCGCCTTTGCTTCCTGCCGCGTCAACGACGGCAGTGTTCCTGTCAGAACGAAGGTCATCCCCTCCAGAGGTGTCGGACCGGATGGTTCGCCGGATTCAGTCACTTCCGGCCAAACGCCTGCACGCCGGAATTTTTCGAGCAGTTCCTGGTTGGATGGCTCGTGCATCCAATCGACGATCGCCGTGGCGATATTGGGGCCGATGCCTTCGATCCGCTCGAGTTCATCGACCGTCGCTTCGGCGAGTGCATCAACGTTCCGGTATCGGCGGGCAAGATCCGCAGCGACGACCTCCCCGACACCGCGGATTCCTAAAGCACCGATCAAGCGATAGAGCGATTGATTCTTAGAAGCTTCGATGGCTTCTAGCAGGTTATCGACCCGTTTTTCGCCAAACCCCTCGAGCGCAAGCAGCGCATTTCGATCCAACGTATATAGATCTGCCACGTCGCCGACGAAACCTTTTTCGACCAACAACGCCGCGACTTTGATGCCCATGCCCTCGATGTCCATCGCACCCCGGGAGACGAAGTGCTCCAGGTTGCGGATCAATTGCTCGGGACAGGCTGCGTTGACGCAGTAGACTCCAACTTCTCCCTCGACGCGTTCCAGTTTCGCCCCGCAGGATGGGCAGCGCTCGGGAATCGAGTAGGGAACCTCCTCGCCGCGGCGCACATCGACCACCGGTCCGATCACGTACGGGATGACGT
>Ga0315554_1000580_pt1 | contig 21823 bp, 31 predicted proteins | sample SalMarSW160370MG_FD_202114 | JGI IMG/M metagenome (GOLD analysis project Ga0315554, IMG submission 202114) | Salt marsh sediment microbial communities from the Plum Island Ecosystem LTER, Massachusetts, United States - Salt Marsh Sediment SW1603-70 ... | reverse complement strand
TAAGTATCGTAAGGGTGTGAGAAAATGATACTGTCTGACAGAGACATCAAAAAATACATAGCTGACAAGAAGCTTGTTATTGAAGGCCTTAATGAAGAGAATATCCAGGCTGCCTGGGTTGACCTGACGCTTGGCAGCGAGTTCCGCCTGTTCAAAACAACATCACAGCCCTACATAGATGTAAAATCACCAAAGGACTACACAGAAAAGATAGAGTTAAAGCAAGGCGATAACTTCATAATCCATCCGAACGAATTCGTCCTTGGCCAGATAAGCGAGAAGATAAACATACCATCTGACTTGGCTGCTTACGTAGACGGAAGATCTTCGCTAGGCAGAATCGGTCTTGTTGTGCACGTGACCTCGGGCTTTGTTGACCCCGGCTTCGCTGGATATCTTGTCCTGGAGATGACCAACGTAGGAAAAATGCCTATTGCGCTCTACCCTGGCATGAAGATATGCAAGCTTGTTTTCTTTGCATTATCAAGCCCAGCTGAAAAGCCGTACTTCATGCGAAAAGACGCAAAATATCATGGCCAGGAAGGCGTTGTAGGAAGCAAAATCCACGAAGAATACAGGAAATAAAGTCAGTACCCCCACATTGGGTCGTTCTTTCTCTTCAGCTCTTCTATCTCTTTCAGCACTGTTTTCTCGTGTTCTGTAAGGAATTTTTCATGTTCTCTGAGCTTCTTGTACTCACTGCCGCTGATATCCGTGTACAGAGTATCAGACTCATTGACCTGTCGCCCTATTGTTGGCCCGTCTATGGAGACAGCAACCTTGTCGCTTATTGTTGCCTCTTCCAGATTCTCGCCCTCTGACTGGATCTGCTTTACAGTGCCTACTGTTTTTGATGCAATGAAGAGCTTGTAGCCTGGCTTTATTATTCCTCCGAGCACTTCGCAGCCCACAATAGCAGGATTGCTTGCGCGGAACACACAGCCTGGCAGGAGCTTCAGCTTGCCTGGCCTTGTGACCTTTTCCAGGCCTTTCATGAGAGCTGCCTCTTTTTCCTCGCCTGCCCATTTATCATAGGCTTCTATCAAACGGTAGATAACATCAGACATCATAATTCTTATTTTTTTGTTCTTTGCAAATGTCTCTGCTTCCTCCAGTAGATGTACGTTAAACCCGATAACTATCCTGAACAGCGGGTCTGCATTTGCCTCTGCTTTTATTACATCCTCTTTTGATATCTTTCCCAGTGTGGCCTCTCTTATTGGATGCTGCCTAAATATGTTTATCAGCGCCTCAAGGCTGCCTATGGTGCCGGCCTTAAGTATCAGTCCTTCTTTTTCTGTTTTTACCTCCACTTCTTCTTTCTCCTTTTGCAGTTCTTTCTGCAGCTGCACTGCCTCCTGCTCGCTTCCTGCTATCCGAATTTCGGAGCCGGCTACAATGCTTTCAAGCCCTGGAGCAACTATCTTTACGCCAGCTGCTGCACTCACTTCATCCACGCTCTGGAATTTCTTTTCAGTCCGCATATCCCTTAGCGGAGCAGGCTCCATTAATGCGCGTATCTTTGTTACTGTATTATCGCTGACTAGGTAATTGCCTTTGTGCACTGTACCGTCGTATATTACAGTATCAATAGTAGTGCCTAGACCAACAACCTCCTTTACCTCCAGTACTGAGCCCTTTGCATGCTTAGTGGTAACGAGCGTGTCCTTCAGGAACTGCTGTGCAAGGCCAGCTAATATCGCCAGAAGCTCAGGAATGCCTTCTCCTGTTTTTCCTGATGTTGGTATGACAGATATCTGCTTTCTGAAATCCTTTATTCTATCGAATCTCTCTGCTGCAAAGCCCTTGCTTTCCAGGCTCTCTGTTATCTCATAGAATATTTTCTCAAAATCCCCTTTTACATCTTCGCTCTGGTTTTCTATATTGTCGCAGAAACAGCAGATGGTTGCTGACTCTGCCCATCCCTGCAACCTGTCTATCTTGTTCAGAGCAATGATAAACGGAGTTTTTGAATCCCTTAGTATGTTCAGGCTCTCAATGGTCTGGGGCATTATACCTTCATTTATATCAATAACAACTATGGCAATATCAGCTATTGATCCGCCTCTTTTTCGCAGCGTTGTAAAAGCCTCGTGTCCAGGCGTATCTATAAACAAAAGACCAGGAATGCTTATGTCTATCCTGAATTTATCGAGCAGGTTGCCGCAAATCTTCTTTATAACGTCAGTTGGTATCTCTGTTGTTCCTATCTCTTGGGTAATGCCGCCAGCCTCCTTGGCAGTAACAGCTGTCTGCCTTATCTTGTCTAGCAGACTTGTTTTTCCATGGTCTACATGACCCAGTACAACTATTATCGGCTGGCGAAGCATACTAACACCAAGTTGATACCCCCATTAGAGGATTAGCATCTTAATTGATGCTAATCCTCACTAAGTTAACGATATCACCACTAAAAGAATTTCCTTATAAGGATAAAAACTTTATCAGTTTTTCCATTAATCTATTATTATGATAATAGCCAAGTCAAGGAAGCTCAACTACCTTGAGAGGCTTTATTCCCGGCAGTTCTTCAGGCCTGCAGAGCTTGGCAAGGATATAGAAGGTTCTTCGCCGCCGTCTGTTTTTGTGGGCAGGTACAACTATCCAAATGTCTTTGTAGGCCCGCTTGTACCCCAGGCGCACGGAGATACAAGCTACATGGATACGCCTGAGACATGGATCAGCAAGCAGGCCTTTGACATCATCGATTTCCGATTCCAGCTGATACGGGGAAAAAGCCTTGTCAACGTGCACGAATCCAGTAAGTACGTTGCCTCAATGAGGGAGATGGCATTGTCAAAGAAATCAGCAGAGATAGAGGCAAGCTTCAAAAGCAGTCCTAGAGGCGGATATTTCCAGGAAGAGACCCAGCCATTCGGTCCGTCTGCTTATGTGGAGAAAATAGCTGTTAATGTGAACAAAATGGAGCCTCATATGGAACGCTCGTACTATGATACCGACCTCAAGGCACTGGACGCAATTCTTTATCTCTATTCAAAAGGCCTTTTTGTTTCACAGATACAAAAGGCCTTCAGCATCGGCTCTTTTGGCATTGAAAAGAACAGGAGGCTGGTTCCTACAAGATGGTCCATTACTGCAGTGGACGACATGCTTTCAAAGAACCTTCTTGGCAAAATAAAGCAGTACCAGACAATAGGCGAGTTCCGTGTTTATGAGACAGAAAACATAAACAACAAGTTTGTTGTAATACTAATGCCAACTCCATGGCGATACGAGAGCATGGAGGCATGGTTCCCGCAGATCATTGGAGACAGGCTTGAAATCTACTCTGATTACGAGTACTTTGACGGTAAGAAGGAATATGCCTGCATAGGCGGCTGCTACTACTCTGCCAGGCTGGCAATAGCTGAGAGGCTTGAAGAGGAAAAGAAACAGGCAGGCGCAATCCTCCTGAGAGAGGCATACCCAGGCTACATCCCGCTCGGTGTCTGGAATGTGAGGGAAAATGTAAGAGACGCAATGAAGAAGAAGTACAAAGGCTTCGAGACCCTCAACGAGGCACTGAACTATGCAGGCACAAGGCTCAGGGTACCTGCCAGGCAATGGATCGAGCAGAGCCATTTACTGAAGAATGAATTCATCCAGAAAAAGATAACAAGCTACTTATGATTCTATTCTTTTAATGCAACAAGTATTATAGGCACCATGGTCTCAGGCGGGCCTATGACCTTTATCTTTTTCAGCAGACCCTTTTCTTCATAATACTCTATCAGCGGTTCTGACTGGTCTCTGTATATCTGCAGCCTGTTTCTTATAGTTTTTTCATTGTCGTCTTTGCGCTGGATAAGCTTACCGCCGCACTTGTCGCAGACACCCTCCTGCTTGGTCAGCAGCGGCGGCATGCTTATGCCGTCCCTGTTTATGTCAGCGACATTGTAGATAGCACCGCATTTCTCGCAGATTCTCCTTGCAAGGGTCTTTTCAACGATTATATCATCTGGAAGAATCAGGTTTATCACTATATCTATATCAACTATCCGCTCCAGTGCCTTTGCCTGCTCCCTTGTTCTTGGATAGCCGTCAAGTATGAAGCCGTTCTTGCAGTCATCCTGGCCAAGCCTGTCTTTTATAATGCCTATTACGACGTCATCAGGCACAAGCTTGCCCTCTTTCATGTAGCTCTCTGCCGCTCTTCCAAGCTCGCTGCCTGAGGAGATTGCATCCCTGAAGATGTCGCCAGTTGATATGTGCGGTATTCCAAGTTTCGGGCCTATCCTAGAGGCATAAGTGCCTTTGCCAGAGCCTGGCGGGCCAAAGAATATTATTCTCATGACATGAAATTGCCTTATAACACTTAAATAATTTAATAGGAGAATCAGCCCATCAGCTCTATCTCTATGTTTACTTCCTTTGGTATCCTTATCCTTGTTATCTGCCTCATTACCCTGTCATTGGCGCCAACATCAAGCACTCTCTTATGAATGCGCATCTCCCAGGTCTCCCAGTTGCCGCCGCCGCCTCCGCGGTGCATGCCGTCTCCGCACGGCGTTTTCATAACAGGTATCTTCAGCTTTTTTGTCGGCATTGCTATGGGTCCGCTGACTGCAACGCCCAGTTTCTCAGAAATATCCTTGATTTCTCTACATAAATCATCCAGTTGCTTTGGATCCTTACCAGTCAGCTTTATTCTTGCTATCTGCACATACCCCGCCTTTGCTTCGCAAACGTGTCGTATCCCATATTATGTATTCTCAACTATTTAATAAAGTGTCAAGTATTAAAAAGTTTCTTACTCAGATCTTTCTAATTATCCTTGTCTTGCCACCCTTTTCAGCTGTTATCTCCTCTGCCTCTAATATGCCTTTGCTCTCCATTGCTTTCAGCAGGCGATAAAAGCCTGAATAGCTGATATTGAGCTTTTTCTTTACCAGCTTGTACAGCTCGCCTGATTTTATCTCTTTTTCTATCAGCTCAAGAACAATTTTCTCATTGCCTTCCAGCTGCCTGGTATCAGGGCTTATAGAAGCTGCAGCCCTTTTTACATGGTTTTCTTTAACAGCTCTTGACGAATCTGCCTCAGCCTGCATCACTGACTGCTTCAGCAGCTCTATGCCAAAACGAAGGTCGCCCTTTTCAGAAGTCAGCTCTGCTATTCTTTCGATAATCCTGCCTGATGCAACGTTCTTGTAAAGTCCCAAGTCAGCCCTGTTCCTGAGAATAGAGAATATCTCGTTTGTTTTGTAGGGCAGGAATTCTATCAACTGCGGCTGAAAAGTGGACCGGGTCTTGTCGCTGAGCTTATGCAGCTCGTTCTTCTGCATGACCGATATCATGCCAACCTTAACACCCGAATAGCTCTCATAAGCCCTTAGCAGGTCGTAGAGCACGCTCTCGTTGTTCTGCAGGTAGTTCATGTCATCCAGTGCAACAACAAGAACCTGCTTCTCCTTTGAGAGTTTTGCAAATATCTTGTCGTATATACCGGAAAGCGGCACGCCTGTTTCCGGCGGTAGGTATCCTAATATTTTTTTATGAATCTCAGAGAATATTCTAAACGGCGAAGAATGAATCTGGCAGTTCACGTAGACAAGGACCGCTCTGTCTGTTTCCTGCTCCAGCTGATTGAAAGTAATCTTTATCGCAGTTGTCTTGCCTGTTGCAGGCCTTCCTATCAGCAAGGCATTCAACGGCTTTGCAGAGCGCAGAGCTGGCTTTAAGCAATAAGCCAAAGCCTTCAGCTGACTGTCCCTGTAATTGAACTGATCAGGTATGTGGCTGAAGTCAAAAACATCTTCATTGCGGAACAATGTTTCGTAAGGCATGATAACTTTTCTTTCAAAAGCTTAAATCCATCAGATAGATTTATAAATTTTTGCTACTCACTTCTTAACATGAATCTTAGCATGGGTTATACCAATCTAAAAAGAAGCAAGACTCCGATACCTGAGGAAATGAAGGAAGCCTTTCCTGATCATTCGTCTATCATGGCTGAAATAGGATACGCACTCGATAATGATAAGAGCACGCCATTCAATCCAATTTTTTATTCAGAGGTTAGGTTCTTGCTGGTTCCTAAGAACGGAGGCGGACGTTCCAATTACAAGGTTATATCTGAATTAGACGGACCTGACTTTGAGAAAAACAAGCATAAAGATGTAGTCATACAGGCAAAAAATCTTATCCGTGACAAAGAATATATGACTGAGATTTTAAGGGAGTATCTATATCAATTGGCACTCTAGTTCTGCAACTTTTCAACTTTTCACATGCTCTTGGCAAATTGCCTTATACCGCTCAGAAACATGTTTAATCGGTGATCAAATGGATGCAAAAAATCTGGATATGAGCGAGGGAGCAACCTGGTTTATCAACAGGCCCAGCATAAAGGCCCTGAAGAAGAAGGAGATAAACACGAACCTGTGGGATATCGTGAACAAGAGGTGCTAAAATGAAAAAACACAACTGCGGTAATGGCTATTACGGCCACCTGATAAGGAGCCACGGCATAATCTTTTGCGGCTTCTGCGGCAAGGAATTCAAGAGGTGATAATAATGTGGTTTGGAACAAGCTTCATTGACGAAATCGAAGACGATGAATGAGTTTTGTTACCCAAGAACAACATCCATTCTATAATTATTACCAGAGCCGGAAACCTTTTTGCTTTTTATCCTGAGCTGCCTAGAGAACAACGGGCAGTTAAGCACGAGCGTTTCGAATTCACCGCCCTCTCCAGCCGGGTTTATCTTGTATTTTTCATAGAGCTGCTTGGCATCCTCGACGAACGCACTGTCTATCTTCCTACCGAGCCATTTCTCATCCAGCGGATAGGCTGCTACTCCTGTTATTATTACCTCGAATTTTTTGCTTATTAACTCATTGAGCAGCTCCATCTCATCTTTTTGCCACAGCGGATTAATAATCTCTAATCCAAGCCCTTTGCATATCTTCTCTACTCTTGATGCCTGATAAACGCTTTTGACAGCGCCTGTCACAACTCCGTCTATCTTGTACTTTTCCTTGGCTTTAACAATGGCCTTTTCCAGGTCTTTTAACTCATCTTCCTTTTTCCCTTCTGTCTCCTGTTCTATAAGAGGGATTTTCATGACATCTGCCTGTTTTCTGACGCATGTTATAGAAGGCGTGTGGAACATGTAGCTGTACGGATTCTTCGAGTAGACAGAGATAAGGCAGACTATCTCGTGCTGCTTAGCCAGGTAAGCAGCATAGGTACTGTCTTTACCACCTGAAAACAAAGCAGCTATTCTCATAAGAAATTACTATACCCAATACTTTTATTCTATTAATTCAGATTGATTGATAAGAACGCTTGAGTTTTTTCAAGCCCCGGCTGCGCGGCCATGGGATGGTAAATAGGTTAAGCAAGAACTTGTAACTTTTATTGTTCCCTATTTCTAATATTTTATCATCAAAAGTGTATCTGTATCTTTTTAGAAGTCTCCTTCCCGCCTTAAGAGCATTAGATGGGGATTTGCCTCCGATACGCAAAGGATATCCACAATTGTCAATGAGACAATAAGGTTTCGTTTCTTCCATTTTCTAACACCTTAACTTGAGCTTTAAAGAAAAGTATTTAAATTAAACGGTTGTCTAGCAAAGATAAAAAATAAGAGAAATAGAAAAAAATCTAAAACTATTCTACTACAGTTTCTATGCAGATTCCTGCTGCAACTGTCTGGCCCATGTCTCTTATAGCAAAACGAGCTAACTCTGGTATCTCTGACTGCTTCTCTATGACCAAGGCCTTTGTAGGCTTAACCTTTATTATAGCTGCGTCACCTGTCTTTATGTAGTCAGGATTCTCCTGAGCAACTGCACCTGTCTTAGGGTCCAGTTTCTTTGTTATCTCTGTTACTGTGCATGCTATCTGTGCTGTGTGTACGTGGAACACTGGGGTATAGCCTTTGCTTATAACAGAAGGATGGTTCAAAACGATTATCTGTGCTGTGAACTCCTTTACAGGCTTTGCTGCTGAATCCGGATGGCAGGCTACGTCACCTCTCTTTATATCCTTCTTGCCGACTCCACGGATGTTGAACCCGATGTTGTCTCCTGGCCTTGCTTCCTGGTACTGTTCATGGTGCATCTCTATTGACTTCACTTCACCCTGTGTCTTTGAAGGTACAAAAAGAAGCTTGTCGTTGACCTTCAGGATTCCTGTTTCCACCCTGCCAACTGGTACAGTACCTACTCCTGTTATTGAATAAACGTCCTGAATAGGCAGCCTCAATGGCTTGTCTATAGGCTGTTCCGGCGACTTGAACATGTCAAGTGCCTCTACCACAGTAGGTCCCTTGTACCAGGCAGTCTTGTCTGACTTCTTGGCAACGTTATCTCCTATATAACCGCTGGTTGGTATGAAATTGATTTCATCTGTCTTGAAACCAATACCCTTCAGCAGTTTAGTAGCTGCCTCCTTGGTTGCATTGTACTTTGCCTCTTCGTAGTTGACAGCATCCATCTTATTGATGGCTACTATCAGCTGGTCAACACCAAGAACCTTTGCCAGATAGGCATGCTCCTTGGTTTGTTCCTGCACTCCTTCCTTAGCTGAAACAACAAGAATTGCGCCATCTGCCTGAGAGGTTCCGGTTATCATGTTCTTTACGAAGTCCCTGTGGCCCGGACAGTCTATCAGTGTGAAGTAGTACTTGTTTGTGTCGAATCTCTGGTGCATTATGTCTATTGTTAACCCTCTTTCTCTTTCCTCTTTCAGCTTGTCCATTACGAAGGCAAACTCGAATGTCTCTTTCTTAAGCTCCTTCGCAAGGTCTTTCAGCTTTCTCATTGTGTCTTCTCTTATAGATCCTGTGTCGAATAGCAATCTTCCTACTAGTGTTGATTTACCATGGTCTACGTGACCAATGGTCACTAGGTTCATATGTGCTTTTTTATCAGCCATTATCTATCACCAAATCAAATACCTTAGATATTGCTAATCTTTTTAAACCTTTTGCAATTTGGGGTTTTTGCATGAAAGAGTTCAAAAATTACAGTGCATAAACAGCCAATATTGCTGCAGTTACGAGGATTATTGCCAGTGACCAGAACAGGGTACTGCAGCGAGCTTTCTGTTCTTTCGCACCTATGTAAGCCATGTACATCCATACCGGACCGTACTGGGAAACAAAATCAAGCTGCACCATAAGAATATTCTTTGCTATAATCGCAAGTGCCAAGATGCAAAAGGCAGTTACCAAAGAGATTTTTAATTCATCGGAGAGCTTCATAATTATAGTATAATCGTATGATATTTATTGCTTTATTTCATGTACTCCTTTTCCCATCGGTCAATATCCTCTTCCCTGACTACTCTAGCCTTTGGCCTGCTACGCAGCGCAAACCTCTGCCTTATCGTTATTCCAATGACAATGCCTGCTGCTAAGCCAAACAAATGGGCTGCATTGGCCGTATTGCTTGGGTAGAACATGCCTGCCAGGTCGATTAGAGCCCAGAAAGCAGCAGCTGCTATCAGGGGCATTGGAACCCAGAAATATATCATCATTTTTGGCCTTAGTATTGCTAGGCATCCGATCAAGCCCATGATTGCGCCTGATGCGCCTAGCGAGGCGCTGTAGAAGAAGGCAGAACCAATGCTTGCTATGATGCCTGTTACAAAGAATATTATAAGGAATCTCCTGGAGCCGACAACGCTCTCCAGTATCAGACCGAATAGGGCTAAACCAAACATGTTGTAGAATATGTGGCTTGTATCCTCAGGATCATGCAGGAATATGGAAGTAACCAGTATCCAGGGCCTTGATAGAACATCACTAGAGACTAATAAGAAATCATCAGTTACAGCATCATATGAGAGCTGCAACATGTATACAGACACGCATAGAACAAGCAGTATCAGTGCATAATAGTTCATAAAAAACCTATTCCTGTAAGTTCTTTAAAGGTTTTTCAGCAAATTCTTATTATGATTAAGGCAGTGCTTTTTGATCTAGACCAGACGCTTATTGATTTTCTGGGCATGAAGAGAAAGGCCAGCAATCTTGCGGCCAAAGCCATGATAAAGGCAGGCCTGTGCTTGGACAAGCGGAAAGCAGGCAGGCAGCTTTTTGAATTCTACCTGAAGCACGGCATAGATTCAGACACTGCGTTTAACAAGTTCATAAAGAAGATGCACGGAAAAATGGATTACAAGATACTTGCTGCTGGCATAAACGCCTATCTTTCCTCAAAGCTAATCGGCCCCTATCCAAACGTAAGGCAGACATTGCAGAGGCTGAAGAAAAAGAAAATAAAGCTAGGCATAGTTACTGATGCGCCTGCTCTCAAAGCCTGGAAAAGGCTGAATGCAATGGGGCTTGATGACTTTTTCGATATAGTCATTGCCTACGAGGATACAAAGAAGACAAAGCCGCATAAGCTTCCGTTCAGGCTGGCATTGAGGCAATTGAAAACAAAGCCTGAGTATGTGCTCTTTGTGGGCGACAATCCAGACAGGGACATAAAGGGAGCAGAAAAAGCTGGCATGAAAACAGCCTTTGCAAGATACGGCGGCAGAAAGCGCTGCAAGGCAGATTACGTCATCGATGACATAAGCGAGATACTGAAGATAGTGAAATAGACTGCTTTTAAATTATTTTGCAGACAGTTCTAACTATGATAGATTTTGACAAGATAATTGACAACTATCTTTTCCGCGAGTTCAGGCCAAAGAAAGAGGGCAGATATTATCCGTCAGAAATAGGCAGCTGCCTCAGGAAGATATGGTATTCCTACAAGTATCCGCAGGAGGTGAAGCCTGATCTGATAAAAATCTTTGAAGTAGGCAACATCCTGCACGATTTCATTACCGAGGTCCTCAAGAGCGAGAGGAACCCGCATATCGAGCTTCTGAAATCAGAGCTGCCTGTCAAGACAGAGGTTGATGATTTCACGATATCCGGCAGGATAGATGATCTTCTCCTGGTAAAGGAGAATGGAAAAAGCATTTTAGTGGAAGTGAAGTCCACAAAGAACATAGCTTTTCAGCAGAGACCTTCTCATAGCCACATTATGCAGCTCCAGTTCTACATGTACGTTAGCAATATTCATTCCGGCGTCCTGCTCTACGTGGATAAGAACAACCTTCTGACAAAGTCCTTTGATATAGAGTACGACGAGGAAACAGGCAAACAAATAATCGAGCGATTCAGGCGGCTGCACGCTTCGCTGAAAAACAACAGCCTGCCAGCTGACGAGGCAAAGCTGCTAGATGAAATGCAATGGATGTGCCGATTCTGTGAATACCGGGACAAATGCGACAGGAACGAGGCTTAAGTTCTTAAAGTTAACTATAGTTAACTTTATCGTTGGCTATTTAAGGTTAACCATCGTTAACTTATAGATGTATAACCTTCCGCAGGAAATAGAGGTATGGTACGTGATACCTGCAGTGAGGAGGGAATTCGCAAAAATATTCACTAGGCAGTATAATCTCACGCAGGAAGAGGCTGCTGAAATTCTTGGCGTAAGCAAGGCAGCTGTTTCTCAGTACATAAACTCGAAAAGGGCAAGCCTGAAGCTGCCAAAAGAGATTATAGTAGAGATAGAGAAATCAGCAGGCAGGGTTATTAAGAATAAAAAACTGGTTGTCGAAGAGATTATGAGAATAATAAACCTTGTCAAGAACAGGAAGCTGCTGTGCAATGTCTGCAAAAAATACAACAAGGGTATAATAAAAATATGTGCAATGGACCCAGTTCGGGGCTGATAGGTAATAATTATGAAAGGAATCGGAGGACCGCTGGATATAATTCACAGTATTGTAGTAATCATATTAGCCATGCTGCTGTTCATGTATGGCTGGGGCGGCCATGCATTAGACCCCATATTTGTTGTGCTCCTGGGTGTCGGTTTATTCGTCTTAGAGATATTTGCCTTGGCTGGTTGATAGATATGAAGAGAATATACATGGATCATGCTGGTACAACACAGCCGTATTCCGAGGTATTCAAGGCTATGGAGCCTTTTTTTGGGGAGAGATTCGGCAACCCATCGTCTATCCACAGCTTTGGAAGGGAGGCAGACAAGGCCCTGGATGATGCAAGAAGAACAGTTGCAGATTTCCTGGGCGTTTCTGCTGAGGAGCTATTTTTCACGTCAGGCGGCACAGAATCCGACAACCTTGCTCTGAAGGGCGTGGCCTTTGCAAACAAAGGCAGGCACATAATAACCTCCAGCATAGAGCATCACGCTGTTTTGCGTGCCTGCGAGTGGCTGGAGCGGCAGGGATTTGCGATTACCTATTTGCCTGTTGACAAATACGGTCTTGTTTCTCCAGAGGAACTGGAAAAAGCCATAAGAAACGACACAATACTTGTCTCAATAATGCATGCAAACAATGAAATAGGCACCATAGAGCCTATTGACGAAATAGGAAAGATATGCAGGCGGCACGGTATCTATTTCCATACAGATGCTGTCCAGACCTTTGGCAAGATTCCAATCAAGATGGACAATATTGATTTGCTCTCAGTTTCGTCTCATAAGATACACGGCCCAAGAGGGGTTGGTGCCCTGTTCATAAGAAAAGGCGTTAAGATTGATCCGCTGATACACGGCGGCAACCAGGAAAGGGGCATGCGAAGCGGAACCGAGAACATAGCAGGAATCGTAGGCTTTGCCAAGGCAGTTGAGCTTGCAAAGAAGAATATGAAAAAGGATGCAGACAGGCTGACAAAACTAAGAGATAAGCTGATAAAAGGCATTTTGAAGATGCCTGACTCATGGCTGAACGGCCATCCTGTCCAAAGATTGCCAGCAAATGCCCATTTTGGCTTTAAGTATATCGAAGGCGAGGCCCTTGTTCTGCATCTGGATATGAAGGGAATAGCAGCCTCAACAGGCTCTGCCTGTTCAAGCAAGGAGCTGAAGCCTTCACACACGCTGCTTGCTATTGGCCTGAAGCCTGAGGAAGCACATGGCTCTCTAAGGCTTACGCTTGGCAAGGATAATACAGAAGAAGATGTTGATTACGTGCTTTCGGTTCTGCCAGGCATTGTTGAGAATCTCAGGAAAATAAGCCCGTTCAAGAGGGAAAATAAATGAAAGGGATTCTCTTTGCTGTAATTGTATTAGTCTTCATTTCAGGCTGCACCAGCCAGGCAGGAGGAATTTCTCTAAAAACCATTTCTACAGACAAGGCAGTGTACCATTCTGCAGAGCTCATGAACCTGAGCGCTCAGCTCTATGCTGAATCATCCCTAAATGTTACTGTTGTTGTTAACGGCATAGAAAACAGGTTTAATGTTGAGAAAGAGATAAGCCTGAATAAAGGAGATAATGAATTGTCTTTTACCTACGCCCTGCCCGGGTGCAATGTCTGCGGCGGAATAAGTGCAGGGGATTACAACCTCAGCTTTACTGTAAGGTATAAAAACCTTACGATAGAAGATTCTACGATAATAAATATACAGCAGTGATAACTATGGTATTGTTTTGCATTCCGTGTCTGGTCTTGTTGGCATACTTCCTGGTAGCAGGCATATTTTTCCCCAGATACAGGTTGTACATAAAGGATGGCTGGCGATGCTTCCTAGATAAGCTAAGGGGCAAGAAATGCTCTGTGTCTTTTGATAATCGTATGAGGCTGGCCTTCTCAATGTGGCTTACTGAAAGAGGCTTGGTAAAAATGGGAAAATTCTTCAGCAGCGAGAAGAATTTCAAGATGACATTTACTATACTGGGTATATTCTTTACTATATTATCACTTTACCTGCTAATCATCTGGATTAACTTCCTGGTTACCCCGCCATGCACAGAAGAAGTCTGCGGAATCTAACTAACTATTTATAATGAAACAGGATAAATGCCCCACATGCCAGGTTGACATGGGGAAGCACATTCATCACAGGCATAGGCCTTGGTACAAAGAGCCTCTTTATATAGTATCTATATTTGCATTTCTCTTTGCCTTACTTAGCATGTTTTTTCCAGTTCTCAGCCCGATGGTCACCTCCATTGTCTTCTATGTTGAGATGATATGGTGGGCAATACTCATAGGTCTGATTATAGGCGGCTTTATTGGTTACTTTGTTCCTGAAGAGTACATCAGCAAGCACCTTGGCTATGGAAGGCGGGTTGTGCCCTACGCCGTTGTTCTCGGGTTCCTGATGAGCGCCTGCTCGCACGGGATACTGGCTATAGCGATTGCACTGTTTAGAAGAGGCGCCTCAACAGCAGCTGTTATTGCGTTCCTGCTTGCATCGCCATGGGCAAACCTGCCGATGACAATAATCTTATTCGCGTTCTTTGGCCTGAATGCCCTGTTCATCATCTTCGGTTCGCTGCTCATAGCTGTTGTCACTGGCTTTATTTTCCAGCTGCTGGAGAAAAAGAAAATGGTTGATATTGGCAACGTTGTAAAAGTAAAGAAGACATTCTCTGTTAGAAAAGATATCAAGAAAAGACTGAAAAGATACAGATTCAAGCCTACTGATGTAACAAACACGCTTCATGCTTCCTGGGACCTGGCTAAAGCAGTGTTATGGTGGGTCATTATAGGAATATTTCTTGCATCCTTTATAGGCAGTTACATCCCGCAGGATATCATGCAGACCTATTTTGGCCCGACCCTTATCGGGTTGCTTGGAACACTGTTGCTGGCAACAGTAATAGAAGTATGTTCTGAAGGCTCTTCGCCGCTTGCTTTTGAGCTCTACAGGCAGACAGGCGCTTTCGGCAACTCGTTTGTCTTTTTAAACGCAGGCGTTGCAACCCAAAGAGAACAGCAATATGGCTGCTTTTAATCACACTTCCGCAGATTTTAATCCTTGGTTACATATTTAATATTTTTATCTGATTAATGATGATTAATGATGTAATAGTGATAGCATGTACTCAAAAAAAGTAATGGATTTGTTCCGCAATCCGCATAACATGGGCAAGCTGGATGATGCAGACGGCATCGGTAAAGTAGGCAATGTTATCTGCGGCGACGTTATGTATATCTACATAAAGGTAGCTGATGGCAGGGTTTCGGACATAAAGTTCGAGACCTTTGGCTGTGCAGCTGCCATAGCAACATCATCTATGATAACCGACCTTGCCAAAGGCAAAACCCTTGAAGAGGCATTAAAAATCGGAAGGCAGGACGTTTCAAACGCTCTGGATAATCTTCCGCCTATAAAGGAGCACTGTTCGAATTTAGCAGCAGAGGCATTGCACGAGGCAGTATACGACTACTTAAGAAAGAACAACAAGCCAATACCAGATGAGCTGAAAAAAGAGCACGAAGGAGCTGAAGAAGACCTGGAGACTATTAAGAAAAGGCACGAGAAGTAGGCGAGTTCTATATATTTAAAAAGTTTTCTGCTGTTTTATGGAACAAGGTGAATCATGATGAGAAGGACGTGGGTTCAAGATGTATTGGCGTTACAGGCACCTGTATTAATTTCAGATATGACTTACAGGAATCATGAAAAAATACCAAAAGGTTCAAAATATACCACCGGAGAGCCTAAAAATGGATACACTAATTATGTAGGAATTTATTTTGAAGACCCAACTGCAAATCCAAATAAAGAGGTCGTAACCGGAGTAGTCCAAGTTATAAAGTATGTTTCTGATATGAGAAGTAGAGGTATTACATCAATTGGTTTTGATAAACTAATTGAAGCTGGTTATAGAGGTAGGGCTGAAGAAGCCCAAACATATATCTTCGAATTTATTAAGGATGGTATAGTGAATCTAAGGGAAGAACTAATCAATGAAGTAATTAGTGGTAATTATGAAAGTGTGTGGAGATCTACGAACGACTGGCTTAAAGGACTTGGCTATGAACCAGTAGAGCCAGAAGATATCTTTCCCGAGCCCGTTGCAAAATAATATATCTATCCATTCTTCTGTTTTGATAAATAATCATCAACAGCAAGGACAGCCTTTGCTCCTTCGCCAGCTGCTACTATGATCTGCTTTTCCGGCACATCGGTAACATCACCTGCTGCAAATATGCCTGCTACGCTGGTCATGTTCTCCTTGTACATCTGGGTGCTCCTGGATATCATTATCTCGTCGTGCATGTTCCTTTTTACGATTCCTGCAAAACCGACGTTCGGGACAAGGCCTATTTCCACGAAAACACCCTGCACATCTATGCTCTTTTCTTTTTTGCCTGTTTTTATCCTCACTGCAGTTACGAATTTATCCCCGTGAATCTCAAGCATCTCTGAGCTGTTGAATATCTCTACCTTACCTTGCCTCAGCCTCTCCCTCATGATTTTGTCTCCTGTGAGGTTAGGCGCGATATTCACTACGTATAGCCTATTCACGAACTTGGTCAGCTGGAGTGCTGTTGTTAAGGCAGCATTGCCGCCCCCTACCACTACAACGTTCTTGCCTGCAAACAGCGGGGCATCGCACGTAGAGCAGTAGCTGACGCCCTTACCCAGGAATTCCTTTTCCCCAGGCACGTTCAGGCTCTTGTATCTCTTGCCTGAAGCAATTATAACAGCCCTTGTTTCATAGCTACCTTTGTCGGAAATAACCTTTATTGTCTCGCCTGATTTTTCTATATTCTCTACGTTCTCCTGCCTGACCTCTATATTATAGTCCTTCATGTGCTCTTCGAACTTCTTGATAAGATCAGCACCGCTGAGGTAGTGATAGCCAACATAGTTTTCTACAGTCGGCGAGAGCAGGGTCTGGCCGCCTATGTTCTTTGAGATTACAAGAAAGTTAAGCCTTTTCCTAGCAGCGTATATAGCAGCTGTTATGCCGGCAGGACCAGCACCTATTATTATAAGGTCGTACATGATTATATTCTGCTTTTTATGCAATAAAAGCTTTTCAGAGAATCAGTCTTCGTCAGGTTCTTCATCAGACGCCTCAGGCATGACGTCCGCCATGGTAACCGAAAGGCCGTCTCCAGAACCTCTTGTAACAGAGTACTCGGTACCGCATTCCTCGCAGGTAATAGGCCTTGGCGCCTCCTGTGCAAACCCTACTTTAATTAGGCGCCCGCACTCCACGCACTCGAATTCGTCTCCGTCTGTCTCGATGTGAAACATAATGATCTGCTAGAGGCTAACACGAAAAAGTTTTTAAGCCTTTCGGAGTGCAGTACTGCGCCTTAATAGATAAAATAGAATCAATCAAAACAGAAAAAACAAAGAAAAATGCTCTATTTCTTTGCCAGCTTCTTTTTCTTTATGTAGACCCAGAGTTTTTTGGTCATCTGGCTAGGAGCTAATTTAGCCTTGCCAAAAACCTGCTCTAGTGTTGCCTTCTGCCCGGCAAAGCTTATAGCATAACCCCCGAATGCCTTCTTCTTTCCTTTTTTCGCCTTCTTTTTTGCCATTTTAACACACCCAATTGATAATTATTAATTTCTCTGTATTTAAAGCGTGCTTAGTAGGATTCCCTGCTTATGTTGGCTGTGTTAGGCGTTACAATTATCCATTCCTCTCCTACGCCTGCTATGTCGCCGTTCAGGCTCTCGCATGCTGTCCTTATCTTTGTTATGCTGTGCCTTAATTCCTCTTCATTGCTGTCTTTCAGTTCCTTTATCTTGGCTATTACTATGTTGCCGTCTTTCAGCTTTCTGATTATCCTGTCAACGCTTGAATACTTGTCAAGCTTCTCTATCATTATTCTGACATAGTTGCTCTCTTCTTCCTCAGGCATTATCTCTGCATACTCCCCTTCCTTCTCCTTCAAAATATCTGGCAGCTTCATACAATCACTATTATAAGAACAACATCATCTTCTTAAACCTTTCGAGCCCCAAGGCCTAACTATTGTGCCACGGGAAGAAATAGGTTTAAATATATTTTTAGCATATTACAATCATCCATGTGGTTATATGGGGTTTAAGCAGTTCCTCGATACTAAGCGGGAAGGCTTTAGAGAATCTGTCTATAAAAGCGACATACCTCCCTTTTCATGGGTAGCATACCGTTTTTTTGTTGTCCCTCCAAGAGAATATCAATCAACCTTTACACATAAGGGGGGTCTAGATGAGTCTGTTAGAAGATTCAATCAGGCACTTAATCCTACAGCCGATGAAAAAGAAAGGCTAGTAAATGATGTAGAAAAAAAGAAACAAAAAATAAGGAACAATCACGACAGAATACTGGCAATTGCCGAGGCAATCTATAATCAGGGATGCCAGGATGCTTTAGATGAATTTAGGAATATTACTTCAGAATCAGACTGGGATGCTATGTCCGAGCCAATAGCTTACAAATTTGGTAAAACGATAAGAAGCCTTTGGAACGACTATAGCAAGCGTGCTTCAGATTCTGAAAAAAAAGCAAAACGTGCTGTTCAAAACCTAATGATTGGAAAGAAATTAATGACAAGAAGGATTGCGAACAAATACGGACCACAAGCTAAAGACAATTATAATGCTATTATTGATTCTATCGAAGATACGTCAAAAGAAGTTTATAGGCAGCTCTCAACTGAATATGGAGACGAGATTAAAAGAGAAGCTGATGTATTTCAACTGAAAGAACAGCTTGACGGTCTCGACTTAAGGGGATTCTTAGAAGAACTGTCAGAAATGGTTAAAGGTGCTGCTGGAGACCTTAAGCGTGTGGAAGACAGTATAACTGGTAAAATAAAGGACAGAGCACCCAAATTGGTTTATAAACAAAAGAAAGTAGAAGCCAAATAAACCCGTTTCCAGGAGACTGTTAAAGTTCTATTTATAAACTTTTTTCCCAATAGTTTATTGGGTGTTTTGATGGATGCCAACCTGATTGTTACGTTCGACCCTGCCCACGCTGGCAAGGCGAAAGAAGAGGTAAGCGCCCTGCTGACAGAGGTCAAGGAAAAGCCGAAATTCCTGAAATCAGAAATAGACGGTTTGTTCTTTCTGAAGGTGAAGGACCCGAAAGCAGCAACCAAAAAACTTGTACAGGAATGCAAAAAGAACCCTGACAAGTTTGAAGTGACCTTTCACTGGATGCCTATAGACAAGTGGTGTACCTCTAAGATAGAAGACATGTCCAAGGTTCTGAAAGCCATAGATGCAAAGATGAAACCTGACGAAAGCTGGAAAATGGACATGAGCAAGAGGCAGTACGAGGGAGAGACACCAGACCTCATCATAAAGCTGACAGACAACATAGACAAGCCGAAGGTAGATCTGAAAAATCCGCAGAAGATAATAAAGGTGGAGATAATAGGAAAGCAGGCAGGCATAAGCCTGCTGGATGCCTCGGAAAACCTTGATGTCTCAAAGCTAAAAGCAGGGAAATAAACTAGGTCTTTTCTTTTTCTAGTTTTTTTGTTATTTTAAAGTGGACTTTGGCTACGTTAGGCAGGATATCTTTGCCGTATTTTTTTACAAGGTCATTTGCTGCCGCTTTTACATGGGCAGAGCCCTTTGGCAGCACAACCCCAATGTCTCTGCCAAGCATCCTGAGCGTTCTCAGGAACTCGTACCTTGCCAGTATAGAAGCAGCTGCAACTGCTGTGTCTTTTTCTGCTTTGAATACTTGGTTAAGCCGCACTTTCCTGCCCCTTTCAAACAGGGCCTCTGCCACAAAATTCTTTTCAGTGAACCTGTCGCTTATTACAAGCTCGCATTTGTTGTTTTTCAGCAGGTTCTCTATTGCTCTGGCATGCGCCCATGCAAGCAGCTTGTTCAGAGATTTGAACTTTGCGTACAGCTTGTTATATTTTTCAGGCGATATCTTGACAATGTCATGCTTGCATATCTTCTTTATCTTCGGGGCAAGGTTCTTTATAGCAAAATCAGAAAGCAGCTTGCTGTCCTTGACGCCCAGCTTCTTGAGCAGGGCCTCATTCTTGTCGTCAACAAGCGCAGCTGCCACAACCAGATAACCGAAATAGTCTCCTTTGCCTGCCTCGTCTACACCAATCCTCATAATAGCTTTTATCCTCCAGGCTATTAATTGTTGAAAAGCACTGAAACTTCAAGTAAAAGCCACACTGGACTAAAAAAACTTTATATCTTTCAGAAAGAAATTATTAGCATGATGAAGCTTTCCATATCAAGATGCTGCAAATGCAGCAAGATTCGCCTGGTTGACAAGGTCAATGACGAATGGATATGCTTCGCCTGCAAACAGAAGATGAAAAAGAAAAAGTAATGCTATTTTCCGTTCTTATAGGTAAAACCAGAGAAATTAATCAGAGGGACACGGTTCTTTAATCCATCATAAAGCCTTTTGACATCAGAAGCCTTTGCACCATCAGCAATAACCCTTATATGGTAACGATGTCCATTTTTATGTCCGTTTGTATATTCATTATCCAAGGTCTTATCTAGTTCAGGACACTCACAACTAAGTCCTTGTATTGCTAATACTCTTTGTCGGATGCTTTTAGCTGCAGTTGCTTTATCAGTGGCTATTAGGCCTTTTTCATATACTAATTTTCCCATATAATAATCACCTTTCCACGTTACTAGCAAAGATAAGTTTAAATAGCTTTCTTAGAAGCCAGTTATCGGTCATCCCTTCCCGGCAAGAAGAAGAATCATCCCAGGTCAGCTAAAATGCTTGTAACATGTAACAAAAGCTGACAAGATTAGCATAAACCTGGATGATTTCATTTAGTCCAATAAACTATTGCTGAGATTGTATAAAAAGATTACTAGCTGTGGTTCTTCTGTTCATCTAACACGGAAATAGGCAAAATTGCCTAGATAATCACAGTCAACCTCTGAGTTAGTGTTAGTATCAGGACCAATATTAATGACAGTAGCCCTTCTGCCTGCAAGGTCTAATGGAATACATCTATAAGTTATCTCAAATGAACCAGCATCGGTACTTATCTCAATTGGTTTAGGACAAGGTACGTTACTGTCAAGTGATTCTTTATAAGATTCGCAGTCCTCTTTATGAGGACAGTCGTAGTATTCTATTGTCATATCTAATTCCATAGCAGAAATCTTCTTAAGGCTTATCGGCTTATCCTGGATACATGGCCTTCTTTGTAGAGTTTTATGACATTGTCAACGAACGTGTCTATCTTGGGCTCATGCGAGACAATTATGACCTGCCTTAGCTTCAGCTCGTTTATGATATCCCCCATCCTATCCAGCTGCTCGCTGCTGAAGCCGTCTGTTGGCTCGTCCAGTATGAGCAGGTCCTTTGTCTTTATTGTTTCTATAAGGGAGTTTATGACCCTGTTCAATGCCAGCCTGTAGGCCAGGGCAACCGAAGTCTTTTCGCCTCCTGAAAGGTTGCTGTAGTCTGTCTCATAGCCATTCTGTTCTATAACAGGCGAGAACTGCTCATCCACCCTAACGCTCAGCTCATCACCTATCAGTATCCTGAACCAATCCTGGAACAGGGAATTGAACTCCTCCTGTATAGCAGCCATCACGTTCTTTTCTATAAGCAGCATAAGATTTATGAAATACGAATCAAAGAACCCTATTGTAGCTTCAATGCGTTTAATCTGCTCTCTGCTTTTTAATTTCTCTTTAATCTCTCCTGTAATGGATGCTAACTCTGTTTCTATGCTCTCTAGCTGTTGTTCCATTCTGCTCTGGGTTTTTTCAGCATCCATCTTTTCTCTGAGGATTCGTTCAACCTCATCCCTGAGTTTCCTGCTTTCTGCCTCAAGTGCAGCCAGGGACCCAAGTTTTGGCTTGAGCAATGAAAGCTCTTTATTTATAGCTGCTGTGTTTTCTGCCAGAGAGATGCTTTCTGCCTCCAGTGCGTACTTGTTTTTTGTTATATCGTTTAGCATGCTCTCTAACTGCGATTTCTTCTCAATCATAATTTTGTATCTACTGAGCTCTTCCTGCTCCTTCCTAAGCTCTTCTAAACTGCCTGACAGTGCAGTGATGCTCTTAGCTATCTCCTTTTCCTTGCTCAGTTTCCTGTTTATATTTTCTCTAAATGCCTCAGGTGAGTGCACGTCCTG
>Ga0315554_1000578_pt1 | contig 21829 bp, 18 predicted proteins | sample SalMarSW160370MG_FD_202114 | JGI IMG/M metagenome (GOLD analysis project Ga0315554, IMG submission 202114) | Salt marsh sediment microbial communities from the Plum Island Ecosystem LTER, Massachusetts, United States - Salt Marsh Sediment SW1603-70 ... | reverse complement strand
AAGCGGTACGCGAGCTGGGTTCAGACCGTCGTGAGACAGGTCGGTCTCTATCCGTCGTGGGCGTCCGGAGATTTGAGGGGGGCTCTCTCTAGTACGAGAGGATTGAGAGGGACAGACCTCTGGTGTGTCAGTTGTTCCGCCAGGAGCATTGCTGAGTAGCTAAGTCTGGTTGGGATAAGCGCTGAAAGCATCTAAGTGCGAAGCTCGCCCCAAGATTATATCTCCTGTCCTTTGCCTTCGGGCGAAGGAGTAAGACCGCAAGTAGACTACTTGTTTGATAGGCGGTGAGTGTAAGAGCAGTAATGTTTTGAGCTTAACCGTACTAATGGTCGAGGGCTTGACCCGCTTCAGAGTTGATATTAGTCTTTTAAAGAGGCGCCCTTTGTAAAAAGGGCGTTTCTTTTTTTTATACATCCGATTGCATTGAGCCGGCCTTTAACGTACAATTGGGCGTAGTGTTAATCCATTTGGCCCTATTACCAGATGAAAACTGACACTAAAAGCGGGAAAAAGCCCATCGGCTTAATAGCCGCCATATCGATTGGCGTGGGCGGTATGATAGGCGCCGGCATCTTCTCCATATTCGGGGTCGGGGCTCAGATTGCCGGAAATGCGGTATACTTCTCCTTTACTATTGCCGGCGTAATAGCTCTATTTTGCGCTTACTCATACGCTAAGCTCAGTTCTACATTCCCCTCGGCCGGTGGTCCCGTCGAGTTCCTGGTCAGGGGTTTTGGCAGCGGCATCACCAGCGGCGGGTTCAATATTCTGCTCTGGATAGCCTATATCTTCGCCCTGGCGCTTTTTGCCCGCGCCTTTGCCAGCTATGCCGTCACCTTTTTCCCGAATTTCAACACCAGTGTACTGCTCTATGTTTTCCTAAACGGTGTGGTTCTGGCTTTCCTGTTAGTGGACATAATCGGGGCGAAGGCGGTTGGCCGGGCTGAGATATTGATAGTAGGCGTGAAACTGGCCATTCTGGTTTTGTTCATAATTGTGGGCTCGATATTCATTAAGCCAGCCCTGCTGTCCACCTCCCAGTGGCCCAGCTCGACTAACATCCTCTTTGCCGCCGGGATTCTTTTCCTCGGCTACCCGGGTTTCGGCCTGATAACCAATGCCGCCGAAGACATGGCTGAGCCCAAAAAGATGCTGCCCAGGGCGATATATCTGAGCATTATTCTGGTAATCGCTGTCTATGTTTTGATCGCCCTTGCGGTCGTCGGCAATCTGGGTGTTGCCAAGATTATTGCGGCTAAAGACTACGCCCTGGCCGCCGCGGCCCGGCCCTTTCTGGGCAATATAGGCTTCAGCGTTATGGCGGTAGCCGCGCTGTTCTCCACGGCATCGGCTATCAACGCCACCCTCTATGGCGGGGCCAACGTCAGCTATGTGCTGGCCAAGAACGGGCAGCTGCCCGCACAGTTTAACCGAAGAACCTGGCATGGCAGCCGGGAAGGCCTCCTTATCACGGCGGCGCTGGTACTGGTATTCGCCAACTTCTTTAACCTGAGTGGCATCGCCATGCTCGGCAGTGCCGCCTTCCTGATAATATACGGCTCGGTGAACATCGGCCATTTGAAGCTGCGTAAGCAAACGGGGGCCAACAAGTACATGATATTGGCTTCGATATTGCTTGTCTTTCTGACCTTCGGCCTCCTGATCTATCACCTTTACCAGAATTCCATGACCACCCTTATTACATTGATAGCAGTTGTCGCTTTGTGTTTTCTGGCAGAGGTGATATTACAAAAAGTATTTGGCCGTAAAATGAAACATAGCGGTACCCCGACCAGGTCTTGATTCTTACGTTATACCTGGCGAAGTGGTTAAAGCCCACTTAACCCCCTTTCTGCCGTATGGTACCAAAATACCACTTTAACCCCTTTGTTTTGTTTAAAAAAATGTGCTAGAATAGGGCTTGCCTTCTGGTGGTTAGAGCGGGGTGGTACCACCCGTTCCCATTCCGAACACGGAAGTGAAACGCCCTAGCGCAGACGATACTGAGGGGGCGACCCTTTGTGGAAAATATGCCACTGCCAGGAGGCTTTTGACCTTTGATTTGGCTTGCTTTATAATTAGATTAGGTGAGTTATGGCTAGCCGATTTGAGAAGTTTTCAGAGCGGGCGCGGAGGGTTCTTACTTTAGCCCAGGAAGAGGCGCAGCATTTTAACCATACCTATATCGGTACCGAGCATATCCTGCTCGGCCTGCTGCGGGAGGATGAGGGGGTAGGGGCTAAGGTCCTGGCCAACCTGGGCGTGGGTCTGAATAAGGCGCGCTCGGCGGTTGAGTTTATCATCGGGCGCGGTGAGAAGCCGAGCACCGGTGAAATCGGGCTGACCCCCCGGGCCAAGCGGGTCATCGAGCTGGCTATCGACGAAGCCCGCCACCTGGGCCATAATTACATCGGCACCGAGCATTTGCTTCTGGGGCTGCTGCGTGAGGGGGGTGGGGTAGCTTCCGACGTTCTGGATAGCTTTGGCATTACCCTGGAGCGGGCGCGCGCCGAGACTTCCAAAGTGCTGGGGGAGGGAGTGGCCAGAGCCAGGCCGGCCCGCTCTGCCAGCCGCACCCCGGCTTTAGACCAGCTTGGTATTGACTTAACGGCGGCGGCTACCGCCGGTAAGCTTGACCCGGTTATCGGGCGGAATAAGGAAATCGAGCGGGTAATTCAGATTCTTAGCCGCCGCAACAAGAATAACCCGGCGCTCATCGGTGAGCCTGGCGTTGGCAAGACGGCTATAGTTGAGGGCCTGGCCCACCGCATCATCGCCGGCGACGTTCCCGAGACGCTGGAGGGGAAGCGGATTGTTACCCTGGATATGGGTTCGGTGGTGGCCGGCACCAAATACCGCGGCGAGTTCGAGGAACGACTAAAGAAGGTAATTGACGAGATAAAGGCCGCCGGCAACTGCGTGCTCTTTATTGATGAGTTTCATACCATGGTGGGTGCCGGGGCGGCGGAGGGGGCGGTTGATGCTGCCAATATCCTCAAACCATCCCTGGCACGGGGTGAGTTGCAGTGCATCGGCGCTACCACCCTTGATGACTACCGCAAGTATGTAGAGCGGGATGCCGCCCTGGAGCGGCGTTTCCAGCCCGTCCTGGTGGAGGAGCCTTCCGTAGATGAGACGCTGGATATCCTGAACGGGATTAAGGAGCGCTACGAGGAGCACCACCAGCTGACCATAAGTGACGAGGCATTGAGTGCTGCCGCCACGCTGTCTTCCAGGTATATCCCCGACCGCTTTATGCCTGATAAGGCTATTGACCTGATTGACGAGGCATCGTCCAGAGTAAGAATTAGACGCCGGACGATACCGGTTACCCTGAAGGAAGCCAGGCGGGCGCAGGAGAGTGTGCAGAAGGACAAGGAAGCCGCCCTGACCTCTCAGCAGTACGAGTATGCCGCCGAGCTGCGCCAGCGTGAGCTCCAGATGGAAGAGAAGATAAAGCAGATGGAGGATGACTGGCATACGGAGCAGGAGCAGGCCAAGCCGGTGGTAACCGCCGAGGATATTGCCGAGGTGGTCAGCATGTGGACCGGCATCCCGGTGGTGCAACTGGCATCTGACGAGACCGGACGCCTGCTTCAGATGGAGGAAGTGCTGCATAAGCGCATCGTCGGCCAGGATGAGGCGATTAATACCATCTCCCGGGCGGTTAGGCGGGCCCGGGCCGGAATCAAAGACCCGAGGCACCCTATAGGTAATTTTATCTTTCTCGGCCCCACCGGCGTGGGTAAGACCGAGCTGGTTAGAGCTCTGGCCGAGTTTATGTTCGGTAGTGAGGATACCCTCATCAGGCTGGATATGTCCGAGTTTATGGAGAGGCATACCGTCGCTCGTTTAGTCGGGGCGCCTCCGGGGTATGTCGGCTATGACGAGGGCGGACAGCTTACCGAGGCGGTGAGGCGCAAGTCTTACTGCGCCATACTTCTTGATGAGATTGAAAAGGCTCACGAGGATGTCTTTAATATCCTCTTGCAGATATTTGACGACGGGCACCTGACCGATGCCAAGGGCCGGCGGGTTGATTTCCGCAACAGCATTATCATCATGACCAGCAACATCGGTGCCAAGCTCATCAAGAAGAGCGGCACCATCGGTTTTGCCTCGCGCACTGATGAGGCCAAGACCCAGCAGATGGACTACGACAAGATGAAGGAGAAGCTGCTTGATGAGTTGAAGAAGACCTTCCGCCCCGAGTTCTTAAACCGCATCGATGGGGTGGTGGTATTCCATTCCCTGACCAAGGATAATATCCGCAATATAGTTGAACTGATGCTTTCTCAGGTTTCCCGGCAGTTGGCGGAGAAGGAGATAAAGCTGGAAGTAACCGATGCCGCCAAAGATTTCCTGGGGGAGAAGGGCTATGATGAGGTCTTCGGGGCCAGGCCCTTACGGCGGGTAATTCAGGACATGATTGAGGATAAGCTTTCCGAATCGGTGCTCCGCAGCGAATTCAAGGTCTTTGACAAGGTTTTTGAGATTGAGGCGGAACTGACTGAAATTACCCCGGCTGTCCTTAATGCTGTTAAGGCGTTGAAGGGTGTCTTTAGCGTGGAAACTTCCGGGAACCTGCTCTCCGTTTACTCCTCGGAGGACTTGAAAGCGGACATAGAAAGGGTAATACAGGACAACGGTGATTTGCTGGAACATATAAAGATGAATAGCTATGTTTCCAAGGCTCTGGTTGACGTCGCCGATGGTGAAATCGTGCTGAAAACAGATGAGGAACCTTTTGCCGGGATGGCCGCCGTGGGAGCATTGCTGGGAGACGATAAAGCGTAACCCAAGATGACTGACAAGCTAACTGCTGCAGGTAAAAGGGCGGGAACACCGGAAGAATACCAGAGCCGCCCTTTTAGTTCGTCCAAATTTTGAAGGAGAAGTAAAGGAGGCTAGAAATTGGCACAGGAGAATGTCGAGTTCCCGATAACGGGCAAGATAACCAGCGTGAGTGTTAAAGTGGGGGATAAGGTAGGCGAGGGGGATATACTCTGCTTGCTAGAATCAATGAAGATGGAAAACCCGATACTGGCTCCGGTGGCTGGTACCGTTGCCAAGATAGAGCTTTCGGATGGACAGGTGGTTGAGGCTGGCGATTTAGTGGCCGTTATTGAATATTGACCGGTTTATTAAATTTAAGGGATATTTAAGATTATGGACTGGGGTTTAGTGGCCGAGATTGCCGGGGGTGGTTATGGATTATGCATCCTCGTTCTTGTAATCCTGTCAGTAGTGGCCTGGATAATAGGGCTGGTGGTGCAGAAAACGGCCAAACCGGCAGCGGAAAGTAAAGAGACCCCGACGAAGGATAAATAATTGTTTGGGTTATATGAAAGTGCCTTCGGCGCCCTGACCTGGGGCAACGTCCTTATGCTCTTTATCGGCGGGCTCCTTATCTACCTGGGTATTGCCAAGAAGATGGAGCCCGTTTTATTGGTCCCGATAGGCTTCGGCATCTTACTGGTTAATCTTCCTTTCGCCGGTATGATGGTCTATACCCCGGACGGTTTTCCGGCTTCGGTACCCAGTTTAAGTGAGATGGTAAAGGCGGTGGGGGAGGGGCAAATAGGCCTGCTGAATATACTCTATACCTACGGTATTGAGACCGAGGTAATCCCCCTGCTCATCTTCCTTGGCCTGGGGGCGCTCACCGATTTTACCCCTACCATTGCCCGCCCCATATCGTTTGTTTTCGGCGCCACTGCCCAGCTGGGTGTTTTTGTCGTCTTCATCATTGCCGCCGTTTCCGGGGTGTTCTCGATAAATGAGGCTGCCTGTGTTGGCATCATCGGCGGCTCCGACGGGCCGCCCACGGTTTATATTACCGCCGCCCTGGCCCCGCGGCTGCTGGGGCCGATTACGCTGGTAGCTTATTCTTACATGGCCCTGGTGCCGATTCTCCAGCCGCCGGTGATAAAGCTGCTGACCACCAAAAAAGAGCGAGCGATATTCATGAGGCCGCAGGTGCGCAAGGTTTCCAGGGTAGAGGTAATCCTTTTCCCTATAGCTATATTCCTGGTATCCGCCCTGCTGGTGCCTAAATCGATACCACTCATCGGTATGTTTATGTTCGGCAACCTGCTGAAGGTCAGCGGGGTTACCGATAGGCTGGCCCAATCAGCCGGTGGCGTCTTTATCGATGTCCTGACCATTCTCCTTGGGGTGGTCGTCGGTGGGCTAATGCCGGCCCAGGTGTTCCTGCAGCCCCAGACCCTGGCTATCATCGGGCTGGCGGTGGTAGCCTTTGCTTTCTCCACCGCCGGTGGTATATGGGGGGCCCAGCTGGCTAACCTGTTCCTGAAGGAGAAGATAAACCCGCTGATTGGCGCCGCCGGCGTGTCCGCCGTCCCCATGTCAGCCAGGGTGGTGCAGAAGATGGGGCAGAAGGCTAACCCGAGGAACTTCCTGCTGATGCACGCCATGGGGCCCAATATGGCCGGGGCGGTGGCAACTTCGGTAGTTGCCGGAATACTGCTGGGTATGCTTATGTAGCCGGCTTATATAATGGTGATTTTTTTGGGGGGCTTTTAAGCCCCCTTTCTTTTTTTAACCGGTGTTTTTCGTCCCCCCTGCCCTATAGGGCTGTGTCTTTAACTCCTCGTTTTGGGGTGGGGGGAAAAGGGGAGGTTTAGCCTTATTTCTGGCGTGCGTTTGGCTTCCCACCCTACAGAAGTGATACTTCTATCAATTTCCACTTAGGGGTGGGGGGAAAAGGGGGAAAAACCCCTCTTTTTTGGGGGTGGGTTAGAAAGGGCTTTAGCCCTTTTACCTTAAAGGGCGGCGGGTGGGCTAAGATATAAATGGGGGTGGGGATTCTCCGCTTGAAATACCCCCTAAAATCGGGTAAAGTCATTCCGTGGGTAAATCGGATAAATCAGCCAGGACTATCTTTGTCTGCCAGAACTGCGGCCGGGAGAGCCTGAAGTGGCTGGGGCGCTGCCCTAACTGCCAGGAGTGGAACAGCTTTGCCGAGACCAGGGTGACCGCGGCGGCTCCGTCTAACGTCTCCGCCCTGGAAAACCCGCCCCGGGAGCTGTCCCAGGTGGCGGCTGATAACTCCGACCGCTTTCCCCTGCCTATGAATGAGGTAAACCGGGTGCTGGGGGGAGGGGTGGTGGCCGGCTCCCTGGTGCTCATCGGGGGGGAGCCCGGTATCGGTAAGTCCACCCTGCTGCTCCAGGTAGCGGCCCTGGTGGCCGGGGCGGGGGGCAAAGTGGCCTATGTCTCCGGTGAGGAGACGCTGTCCCAGATAAGGCTCAGGGCGGAGCGGCTGGGGATAAGCGGGGAGAGGCTCTACCTGCTTTCGGAGACCGATCTGGGAGCCATCCTGAGCCACCTGGAGCAGCTGGCCCCGTCGCTGGCGGTCATCGATTCCATCCAGGCTATTTACTCCCCGGAGCTGGACTCGGCGGCGGGCAGCATCGGCCAGGTGCGGGAGTGCACCCTGAGGCTGATGCACTGGGCCAAGCCCAAGGCCGTGCCCGTCTTCGTGGCCGGGCACGTGACTAAAGACGGCGCTATCGCCGGCCCCAGAGTCTTAGAGCATATTGTTGATGTGGTGCTCTACCTTGAGGGGGAGCCATTCAGCGCCTACCGGGTGCTGCGGGGGGTGAAGAACCGCTTCGGCTCCACCAACGAGGTGGGCGTCTTCGAGATGAAGCAGGAGGGGCTGGCGGAGGTGGCCAACCCGTCCAAGGCTTTTTTATCTCAGAGATGGGGGGAGGCCATCGGCTCGGCGGTGGTGCCCACCTTGGAGGGCAGCCGCCCCCTGCTGGTGGAGATTCAAGCCCTGACCATGCCCACCGCCTTCGGTTTGCCCCGGCGCACCGCCAACGGGGTTGACTTCGGCAGGCTGGTATTGATTACCGCCGTGCTCACCAAGCGGGCCGGCCTGAAGCTGGGCAACCAGGATATCATCGCCAATGTCACCGGCGGTCTGAAAGTCGCCGAGCCGGCGGCTGACCTGGGTATTGCCCTGGCCATCGCCTCCAGCGCCAAAGATGTTGCCGTTGACCCGCAGCTGGTGGCGGTGGGGGAGGTGGGCCTGAGCGGCGAGTTGAGGGCCGTATCTCAATTAGACCGGAGGGTGGCCGAAGCCGCCCGGCTGGGGTTTAAGCGCTGCCTGGTGCCCAAGACGGGCGCTAATATTTCAGTCCCCAAGAATATAAAGATTTTGCCTGTGAGCACGCTGAGGGAGGCAATCAGGGTGGGGTTGGTGGGGAGCCATGGAAAAGCCTGAATTGAACGTGGTCACCGGGGCTTTCAGCCATAGCGGCAAATACATAGCCGGGAGGCTCCTGGCTATGGGGGAAAGAGTCAAAACACTGACCGGACACCCCGACCGTGAAAACCCGTTCGGCGGACGGGTGAGCGCCCACCCTTTTAACTTTGATAGTCCGGGCCGGCTGGCGGAGAGCCTGCAGGGGGCCACTACCCTCTATAACACCTACTGGATTCGCTTCCCGCATAGATGGGGCACCTTTGATAATGCTGTCGAGAACAGCCGGACACTGATTAAGGCGGCCGAAGAGGCCGGTATCCACAGAGTGGTACACATCAGCATCACCAGCCCTGCCGAAGAATCGCCCTTTCCCTATTTCAAGGGGAAGGCACTGGTGGAAAAAGCTGTTATCGATTCCAGGTTGTCCTACGCCATCGTTAGACCGGCGCTGATTTTCGGGACGGAGGGCACCCTCATCAACAACATCGCCTGGCTGCTGAGGAGATTTCCCCTGTTTGCCGTCGCCGGCTCGGGGGATTATAAAGTTCAGCCCGTCTTTGTGGAAGATTTGGCGGAGATAGCCGTGAGCGCCGGCCATAAAGATGATAATATAGTTATAGACGCCGTGGGCCCGGAGACTTTCACTTTTGAGGAGCTGGTTCGGCTCATTGCCGACAGGATACACCGCCGGGCTAGGATTGTTCACGTCAGAGCCGGGCTGATGCTTTGCCTGGCCCGATTGATTGGTTTGGTGGTAAGAGATGTGGTGCTCACCAGGGACGAAATCGGGGGGTTGATGGCCAACCTGCTCGTTTCTAATAACCCTGCCAACGGACAGACATACTTGAGCCGGTGGCTGACTGAAAACGCCGACGCTCTGGGGGCCAGCTACGCCTCCGAGCTGAGGCGGCACTAGGGGTGGTGGAAGCAAGACAACTGAAAGACCAGGGGGTGAGGTAGATAACTAATCTTAAAGTAGGCGCAGTTATTGCCGCCGCCGGGGAGAGCCGGCGGATGGGTGATATAGATAAGGTCTTCGCCCAATTGGGGGGAAAGCCGGCCTTATCTTATGTGCTCGACGCCTTTGAAAAATGCGAGCCGGTTAGCCAGATAATTGTGGTGGTGAGCGAAGATAACCTGGCAAAGTGCCGCCAGCTGATAGCTAAAGGGAAGCACGCCAAGCCTGTAGAGGTGTGTGTTGGGGGGAAAAGGCGGCAGGACTCGGTGGCAGCGGGGCTGGCCAGGCTTGATAAATGTGACTGGGTGGTAATCCACGACGGCGCCCGTCCCCTGGTAACTAAAGAATTAATCGAGCGGGGGCTGGAGGCGGCTAAAGAGACCGGGGCGGCGGCAGCCGCCGTTCCCGTCACCGATACCATTAAGATTGCCGATGATGACCTAACCGTGCTTGAGACGCCGCCACGTCAAAACCTATGGGCGGTGCAGACGCCGCAGGTGTTTCGTGTCGACTTAATATCAAAAGCCTACCAGAAGGCGGCAGGCGAGGTTACCGACGACGCCTCGCTGGTTGAGGCGCTGGGCTATAAGGTTAAGCTCTATACGGGCTCTTATGATAATATAAAGATAACCACCGGTAAGGACCTGTTAATAGCGGAGGTCTTGCTTTAAGCATGGAAACTAGGCTGCGAATCGGCACGGGCTATGATGTTCACCCACTGGTCAAGAATAGAAAGTTAATTATCGGGGGGGTGGAGATACCCTTTGATAAAGGGCTTGACGGCTGGAGCGACGCCGATGTGCTCACTCACGCAGTTATCGACGCCCTGCTCGGTGCCGCCGCCCTGGGTGACATCGGCGGCCATTTCCCGCCCGGTGAGCCTCAGTATAAGGATATATCAAGCCTGACCCTGCTTAGAGAGGTGGGGGACAAGCTGGCCGCCCAGGGCTGGCGGATAGTTAACATCGATGCCACCGTTATCGCCGAGGCGCCCAAGCTGGCCGGGTTCTTCGGCCAGATGCGGTGGCAGCTCAGCGGCAGGCTGGGTATAGACCTGGAGCAGGTAAGCGTCAAGGCCAGCACCGCCAACGGCCTGGGGCTGATGGGTAAAGGGGAGGGGATGGCGGCGATAGCCGTCGCCCTGATTGAAGGAAGAGAGTAACCATGGGACTTATCACCAGTATAAAAAAAGACATCAAGGCCGCTTTTGACCACGACCCGGCGGCGGTCAGCACTCTGGAGATTTTGCTGGCCTACCCCGGGTTTCATGCCCGCCAGAACCACCGCCTGGCCCACACCCTGTTCCGGTGGCACGTTCCGGTGCTGCCCCGGCTCATATCTCATTGCAGCCGCTTTTTTACCGGCATCGAGATTCACCCCGGAGCAACGATTGGGGAGGGCTTTTTCATTGACCACGGCATGGGGGTGGTTATCGGCGAGACCTCGGTTATCGGGGACAACGTCACCCTCTACCAGGGGGTGACCCTGGGCGGGACCAGCCAGCAGCACGTCAAGCGCCACCCCACCCTGGGCAACAACGTGGTGGTGGGGGTGGGGGCTCAGATTATCGGGGATATTACCATCGGCGATAACGCCAAGGTCGGCGCCGGCTCGGTGGTGATAGACTCGGTGCCGCCCAACGCTACCGTGGTCGGGGTGCCGGGAAGGGTGGTGTCGGTGAGAAACCCCGATACCGATACCGTGGAGAGACTGCCCGACCCGGTAGGGGAGAGGCTGGAAGAGCTGGAAAAGAGATTAAAGGAGCTGGAGAAACGGCGGCCTCCTGACAAGAAAGAGAAATAAGGGTATATACGTAAAGATGAAGATATACAGCACCCTATCCGGTAAAAAGGAAGAGTTTGCGCCGCAGGGCGACGAGGTAAAGATATACGTCTGCGGGGTTACCCCCTACTCCGATGCCCACATCGGCCACGCCATGAGCTACGTCATCTTTGACGTCATCCGGCGCTACCTGCGCTACAAAAAATACAAGGTCAAATACGTGCAGAATGTGACCGACATCGACGACAAGATTATAGACCGGGCCAACAAGCTGGGCATCCCCCCCGCTGAGCTGGCCGAGAAGTACACCAAAAGCTACTTTGAGGACATGGAAGCTCTTAATATCGTTAAAGCGGAGGGCGATGAATACCCCAGGGCCACCGAAGAAATCCCCAAAATCATCGAGGTGATACAGGGCCTGATAGACAAGGGCTTCGCCTACCCCGCCGGCGGCAGCGTCTACTTCCGGGTGAGGAACGTCCCCGACTACGGAAAGCTCTCCCACCGCAGCCTGGACGATATGAGAACCGCCGAGTGCGCCATCGGTAGCGGAGAAAAAGAGGACGCCATGGACTTTGTCCTCTGGAAGGCGACCAAGCCCGGTGAGCCGTACTGGGAGTCTCCCTGGGGGCAGGGCCGTCCGGGCTGGCACATAGAGTGCAGCGCCATGTCCCTGAGATACCTGGGGGATACCCTGGACATCCACGGCGGGGGACAGGACCTGATCTTCCCCCACCACGAGAACGAGATTGCCCAGTCCGAGAGCTTTACCGGCAAGAAGCCTTTTGTTAAGTACTGGCTGCATAACGGGCTGGTGCAGCTCGGCGGGGACAAGATGAGCAAGTCCCTGGGCAACCTGATAACTATAAAAGAGGCACTGGAAAACTACAGCGCCGACGCCCTGCGCATCTTTATTTTAAATTCCCACTACCGCAGCCCGCTGACCTACTCCGAGGAGGGGCTGGAGGCGGCCAAAAGTGCGGAAGAGAGATTACTGCGGGTGGTCTCACGGGATGACCCGGTGGGGGGAAAAGGGGAGGCTTTTAACGCTGAGCCTTACCGTAAGCAGTTTATCGAGGCTATGGACGATGATTTTAACACCGCTAAAGCGATTGGAACCCTGTTTGAACTGGCCAGCGCCATAAACCAGGCCGCCGATGCGGGTATCAGCATCCTGGAGGCTCGGAGCGTTCTTTCGGCACTGGCTGGTAACGTTCTGGGGTTGGGGCTCAAATTTAAGCCCCCTGTTCAAACAATAGAGGCAAAACCAGTTACGGTGAAAACGTCTGTCGTCAGTCCTACGCTGGTTCTGGGTGCTAATCCAACTCCTGAGCTTGAGGAGCGTGTTACTCGCCTCGTTGAGGAGCGGGTGAAGTGCCGGCAGGAGAAGAACTGGCAGCGGGCGGATGAGATACGGGAAAAGCTGGCCGAGCTTGGGGTTGAATTAGAAGATATCCCTCAGGGGACGAAGAGGATATGGAGACGTACGCCTTCGGTTGAAATGCTTGATAAGCTTATAAAGGAACTCGGCCTTTAAGATACAGCCCCTCCCCCTTTTAGAGTAAGTTTTTCTTCCCACCCTACCCCACCCTCATAAGCTGCGCTTCTAAAACTTGCTTCCCCACCCCATTTATTTCGGTTGTTTCGTGTCCCACCCACAGAAGTGATACTTCTATCAATTTCATCTTGGGGGTGGGGTAAAAGGGCTTTAGCCCTACCTTAAGGGTGGCGGGCGGGAAAAGATAAAAATGGGGGTGGGGGCTACTTCTTCCCCGTCAGCCAGAACCACAGCGAACGCAAAAACTTAAGCTTGACCATCCCCACCGGCAGCTCCAGTTGCCTTCTCTCCACCACCGGAAAGGCGTTTATCTCGTCTATTTTATCTTTTAAAAGGGGCAGCGCTTTTAAATCGCCCCGTTCCAGAATGCCGTCAATGTGATTGGCCATCTCCCAGGCCGCCTTGATGCGCTGCTCCCCGATATCGGCCATCTCTAAAGAGATAGTCCCGTATTGTGCCCTCAAGCGGTTGAGGCGCAGTATCGCCTCGTAGGCCGAGTCCACGATCTGCTGGCGGTTCATCCAGTTTGTCTCGTAGTTCAGTGAGTACTGCCAGCTGGGGGCGACCAGCGCCTGGCGGTGCTCCTCCAGCGTTTTGAACAGTACCTGGTAGCCGTAACGCTCCGGCTGCTCAAAGCTCAGACTGCCCGGGTCGAGGAAGGGGGAGATGGGGGCAATGAAGGGGGAGAAGCGTTTATCGCCGTTAAACTTCCGGAAAAGGTGGTCGCAGTAGTCAACGGTATCCATCACCGACTTCGGCGTCTGCCGGGGCAGGCCGATCATAAAGAAGATATCCAGCCGCCCGCAGCCGAACTCCAGTGCGTCGGCTATTGTCCGCTCCAGATCTTCGTTGGAGTAGTTCCGGCCGGAGGCTTTTCGTACTTTGGGGTCGTGGGACTCGGGGGAAATCTCCAGACAGAAGTTGGGGCAGGCGCGGCCCATCTGGCGCAGCAGCTCCTCGGGGGCGGGGTTAAAAAGCTCCAGAATCAGCTGGTTTTTCACCCTCATTCTCTCCAGCCGGCGCAGGACCTCATAGGCGTAGTCCGCCCCGGCCTGCTGCAGGTCGCCCAAAATAAAGATAGGGCCGGTGCTGAAGCGCTCAATCTGCTTTATATCCTGCGCCACCGCTTCCGGGGAGCGGAAGACAGCTCTCTGCCGCCCGTAGAATTTCCTGAAGGCGGCGGCGGAGCCGCCGCAGATAACGCAGTTCTCGTTGCAGCCCTTGCAGGTGAGCACCGCCGTAATGGGATAGTGCGCCCAGCCCTTGAAGGGAGCGTAGCTGGCCAGGTCGCGGTAGCGGATAACCGAGCGCACCGTATTGGCAAAGTGGCCGACCATGACCGGGCTCAGGTCGGCGGGGACATAGGAGAAGGGGTTTTCCCGCACCCCGCCCTGCCCGTCGCGCCAGACCAGATTGGGCACGTCTTCCGGCTCACGCTTATCCTTGAGGCAGGCCATAAGCTGCCGCAGCGGTTCCTCGGTGGTATCGCCCCTCATTACGTAATCTACCTCGGGGTAGTCCATAAGCTCTTTATAGAAATAGGTGGAGGAAAAGCCGCCGAAGATGACCTTAGATTGGGGGTGGCACCGCTTGACTATCTTGGCCACCTCGATGGCCCCGTGAGAGCTTACCAGCCAGTGCAGGTCAATGCCGAAGAGAGGCGTCTCCAGCCGCTTGATAAAAGCCTCGGCATCGAATTTTTTATCGTTCAGCATCCGCACCGCCAGGTTGACGATGCGCACCCGGTAGCCGGCGGCTTCCAGGTATTCGGCGATGCTGGTAAAGCCGATGGGGTACATCTCGAACATGGAAGACGATGGAATCAGGTCGGCCACTGGCCCGTAGAGAATAGCCTTCTCACGGAAGTCGTAGACGCTGGGGGGGTGGAGCAGGACCAGGTCGACCGGCATCAGCCGAAAACCCCTCCCAAAATATAGCCGATGCCCAGCAGCAACTGGGTGAGCAGGACAACCATAACGTTGTTAGCCATCGCCGGCACCAGCCGGTTCATGTCCTCGTGTTTCCGGCCGCCCCGGATTGCCCTGACGGCGAAGGGGAGGGTGAGCAGGGCTATCAGGGAGAAGAGGGGCATTATGCCGGCCGCCACCCAGCCGATTATCCACAGATAGACAACAGCTGTCAGGGCGGTATAGACCATCCACGCCTTTGTCCTGCCGATGAGGATGGGCATGGTCTTCCGGCCGGCTTTGCCATCGGCTTCAACGTCGGGGAACTCATTGAGCAGGAGCAGGTTGTGCACCAGAATGCCCGAAGGTATGGCGGCGATGATGGCGGGCAGGGTGTAATTGGTGGTCTGAATGAAGTAGGCCCCTAAAACCGGCAGGGTTCCCAGCCCCAACCCGGGAGCCCACTCCGGGAAACCCAGCCTAGTGATTAGCGGGGTATAGAGCACCGCGCACAACGCCCCGACTATCAGCAGGGGCAGCAGGTCCCAGCCGCGGGCGAGGACGAAATAGACGCCGATGGGTACCGCCAGTATTATGGAGCCCAGCCCCAACCAGAGCACCTGTCTGGGCTTAAGCAGGGCGGCGGGAAGGATGCCGCTACCGCCGCTAAAAGGGGTCCGCTTGACCTCCAGGTCTATGCCGCTTTCATAGTCGAAGTAGTCGTTGAGGACATTGACGCTGATGTGGCAGAGCAGCAGCCCTAAAAAGGTGAGCAGGGCGTAACCCAGGTGAAAGTAACCGTCATACCAGGCGATACTGATGCCCAGGAAAGCCAGCACCACCGAAAGAAGCAGGAACTGCGGTCTGGTCTCCAGAAACCATACTTTCAGCTTCACTTTAGCTACTAGCCAACTCTAAGCGCAACTACAGAGACGATGAGAAATAGAACCACCAGGACGATGGTCAGTTGAAACAGGGTTTTTTCAGCTCCCCGCTTGGTCCGGTAGACGGTGTCTGCCTGACCGAAGATGCCCCCCAGCCCGCCGCCCTTAATCTGAAGCAGACAGGCGATTATCAGGGCTACGGACAGTATTATTTGAGCCACATTGAGATAGGTCTGCATTTCAACCTTCCTCTAACTTCTTCTCCAGTAGTTCAATTACCAGCCCGGGGTTAGCCCGGCCTCCGGTAGCTCTCATTACCTGCCCCATCAGGAACTTGAGCGATTGTTGCTTGCCCGCCTTATAGTCGGCTACCGCCTGAGCATTATTTTTTATTGCCTCGATAACCGCCTTCTCCAGTTCGCCGCTATCGCTTATCTGGCTTAGTCCCCGCTGGTTAATTATATTATCAGCGCTAGAGCCCGTCCGGAACATCTCCTCCAGTACCGACTTGGCGGTGGCTGTGTTAATGATAGCACGGCGGACGTTCGATAGTAAAGCGCAGAGCCGCTGGGGGCTGACCTTATCTCTGAACCCCTTGATATCTATGCTGCTGGCGTTCATTATACGGCTGACCTCGCCCAAAAGCCAGTTGCTCAGTTCCTTGGCTTGAGCCGGTTCGGCTTTGGACTCCTTGAGGCAGTCTTCGAAATAGTCGGCCATGTCTTTGGAGCCGGTAATGAGGTTGGCGTCATAGAGGGATAGACCGTATTCGGCCATTAAGCGGTCGCGCCTGGCTTCGGGCAGCTCGGGCAGCCTGGCCCTTACCTCTTCCACCCACTCCGGCTTGAGCACCAGCGGGGGGAGGTCAGGCTCGGGAAAGTAGCGGTAGTCATGGGCATACTCTTTGCTGCGCTGGGCTACCGTTATCCCCTTGGCCTCCACCCATCCCCGGGTCTCCTGGGTCAGCTTTTTGCCTTCGTCGGCCCGCTTGCGCTGCCTTTTGGCTTCATATTCCAGGGCGAGGTAGACGGCCTTAAAGCTGTTCATGTTTTTAATCTCGGCCTTGGCTAAAGTATCGGCGCTGCCCATCGGGCGGATGCTGATATTGGCGTCGCAGCGGAAGCTGCCTTCCTCCATGTTGCCGGTGGATACGCCGAGGTACTGGAGGATAGTCCGCAGCTTTATCAGGTACTGCCGGGCTTCTTCGGGTGAACGCAGGTCGGGTTCGCCGACAACCTCCATCAGCGGCACCCCGGAGCGGTTGACATCGACCAGGCTGTAGGACTCGCCGCCAGGGGGAGTGCGGTGGAGCAGCTTGGCCACGTCTTCCTCAAGGTGGACGCGGGTGACGCCGATTTTTCGGCTGTTGCCATCGACCTCGATGTTGAGCCAGCCGTCATGGCTGATGGGGGCGTCATACTGGGAAATCTGGTAGCCTTTCATCAGGTCGGGGTAGGGGTAGTTTTTGCGGTCAAACTTGGTGTAATCGGAGATGGTGCAGTTGAGGGCCAGGGCGGTCATTACGGTGAATTCCACCGCCTGCTGGTTGATGGTGGGCAGTACGCCGGGCATCCCCAGGCAGACCGGGCAGACATGGGTGTTGGGCGGGGCACTGGCGTAATCGGTGCTGCAGCGGCAGTACATCTTGCTCTTGGTCAGAAGTTGGGCGTGAACCTCCAGCCCGATGATGGTTTCGTATTCCATGGCAAATTTTAGTATAGCAACAATGGTGGTGGCTGACAAGGAAGGCGGGGTTCAGCCCGTTTTTAGAGATTGTTTTACTTCCCACCCTCCCGCCCTACAGAAGTGATACTTCTAACAATTTCTTCTTGGGGGTGGGGAAAGGGCGTTAGCCCTTTTACATTAAGGGCGGCGGGTGGGAAAAGATATAAAACGGGGAGGGGTGGGAGGCTGCCAAGCAAGCCGACATGTGCTATAATTTTGGCTGTAGGTGGGGATATAGCTCAATCGGGAGAGCGCTGCCTTCGCATGGCAGAGGTCGGGGGTTCGAATCCCCCTATCTCCACTTGAGCGTACAGAATGAAGAACTCCCACCCTCTCCTGGGATATTCCATCTGGCGGTAGTGGCATAGTGTAGGTGAGCAATACCTCATCACCGGTCACTTTTACCTCCCTAACGAAGCTCCTGATAAACGACTTTCTCTCTGCCAGGGTATTCTCCTCGAGCAAACTGCGGAGATCGTCAACGCATTCAGTCACCGTTTCCAGGTCGGCCAGTTCAACTCGCCTGTCTGATAAAAGCGCTTCTAGTTCCCATCTCCTGAATTGGAGTTGCTCCTGCCGGTGTCTCAGTTGCTGTATTCTGGGTGCAAGGTCGTCGAGACTCATCTTACCCGTCTCCAGCGCATCATACAGTCTCTCCAGACGACCATTTATGCCGGCGATCTCTCCAGATATGACCTCCAGTTGCTCCCGGTAATCTCCGGCAACGCTATCCATTTCCTCATTGACCAGACGGGCAAGCTCCTGCAGGTTCTCTTCGGTCAGGATGTGTTCCTTTATCTTGTTTATTACCAGCCTTTCAAATTTGCTGCTGTTGAGAAATCTGAATCATTTCATAAAGGAGAGAATCAGCTCGGATATGGGTTGGTCGGATATTTTCGGGGCAGGCCGGTATTCAACTTACATTACCAAGGTGAGCCTTATATAATATTAATAGACTTAAATAAATTCTGCACTTGGCGACAGTATAAACCCCTACAAATACTCGATAGGGAAGAGTATATAAGCCAAGAGTTAACATTCCTATTAAAAATGTTTACGAAAGAATCTGCTAAAGAGTCTATACAAAGTAATCCAAAACTACTACTCGATAAAGATGGTAACCAGAGAAGCGAGGATGATGTTATTTCTGAACTGCAACTCCAAGTTCATTTTAGGTTACTTGAGCAATATGAGATAGCAATCAAGGATAATGATTCTGGATATAAGGTACGAGCTCGGTGGTAACCCCTTCTTTTCATTTGCGTATGGATTACTAAGAATGTCCTGCCTTCTATTGTCCACGGTTTGCTAAAACTGCGGTAACAAAAGTCAGGTTTGTTCAAAACAGGCAAAATGGAGTAAGGCCAAGACCTTTAAGGCGAAATAGTAATTTACTACTCAAATACTATTGATATAGTATCCTGTTAATCCAATAGGTAACAAACCGCCCTTTTGTTACCTGCTAATGTGTTTGTACCCTTTCGCAACGAAAGCCCATACTTCCCACAATCTTGCGTTTTCAACTTTCTTTATTCTGACCCTTTCAAGTCCACCATCCTCTGCTCCCCTAGTAATAATCTCCGCTGCCTTCCTGCTTTTTACAGTTGATATTACTTTGTAAATCTTACCTAACGCCATTCTGTATTTACCTTTGTTCAACTTTTAAGGATTAACACCGTCATTCTTCGGCTATTATCGGCAAGTCTACAAAGAATGTGGTCCCTTTGCCCGGTCTGCTTTTAGCGTATATCCTGCCGCCGTGCTCGGTTATAATGCCGTGGCAAACGCTAAGCCCCAAACCGGTGCCCCCTTTCTCTCCCTTGGTGGTAAAGAACGGGTCGAAGACACTGTTAAGATGTTCCGGGGGGATCCCCGGACCGTTATCGGAAAAAGTGCTCCTGACGTGCCTCTTATTTCTCTCCGTCTTGATAGTCAGCTTTCCACCACCATTAGCCTCGGTCATGGCCTGTTCGGCATTCAAAATGATATTCAGAAAGACCTCCTGTATCTGATGGGAATCGAGCATTATCTCTGGCAGGCCGGGGGCCAAGTTGGTAATAACTTCAATATTACTGGTTTTCAGCTGGTAAACCCTCAGTTCCAAGGCGCTTTGTACAATATAATTTACGTCCGAATTCTCCTTTTTTGGCTCGCGGCGGCGGGCGAAGGTGAGCAGGTTTTGGACTATCTTAGCGGCTCTTTCAGCTTCGCTATATATTTTTCTCAAGTCTTGGTTGATTTCTTCGTCGGTGATTTTTCTTAATATACGCTGGGAAAAACCCAGTATGCCGGTGAGGGGATTATTTAGCTGGTGGGCAACACCGGCGGCCAGCTCACCGATAGACGCCAGCCGACTGGATAGTAAAAGCTCTTTTTGCAGCTCTTTTTCCCTCTCCTCCGCCTGCTTGCGCTCGGTGATATTTCTGCCAACTTCAAGGCAGGAGACAATTTCTCCCACGGCGTTTCTTATGGGATTAGCCGTGTTATCCCAGAAGATAACCTCTCCGGAAGGCAATATCACCTTCCTATCCGAGGTGTGGGACTTGCCATCACTGAAGGCCTTTTCTACCGGGCACCCGTCGCATACACTTTCTAAGCCTTCAATAGCTTGGTAGCATTTCTCCCCTAAATGGTCACCGGAGGCCATTCTCGAAGGCTTATTCTGATAAATAAGGTTATAGTCTCTATCCCTTATGGTGAGTCCTTCTTCCATGGCATCTATTACTGATTGAAGCTTGTTCTTCTCGGTTTGAAGCGCCTCCTCCGCTAGCTTACGCTCCTTCACCTCGTGCTGACTTTCGTTGTAAAGCCGCATATTTTCCAGGTTAGTGCTCATCTGATTGCATATGGTGTAAAGTAACTGCTTATCCTCACTGTTGTAGGGTTGTTCCGAGAGTTTTTTACCCAGAACTAGTATCCCTGATAATTGACCGGTAGGTGCCTTCAGAGGGGAAATAAGCTCTGCCCCAAACTGTTGCAGAATTTGTTTTTCTTTAGAAGTAATGCCTTGTAATTGAGGAATGATTTCAATATCTTTGTAGGACAGCATACTGTTAGAGCGCTCCAGCCACTTGACTAAAGCACCCCCATTTTTCAAGTGAATGACAGGGGTAGTGTTATTCGCACCATTGGTGGATACCGTGGTGAAGTCACTGCTAGGGGGCAATGGTTGCAGAAGATAAACGTTTGAGCTCCGTAATGCCTTGGCAAGCAGATTGACCATGGTTGACCCCAGCCCGGCAGAGTCGGTGAGGCTCTGAGTCTGCCGGCTGAAGGTTTCTAGTGCTTTGAGGTAATTATATCTATCACGATAGTACCAACGGTCAACCCACCGCTGAACCCATTGCCATAACTGTGGCAAGATAAGGGCTAACGCAATGGCCACGACGAAGTAGACCCATAATGGGAAATCTACTTCCGTAAATACCCTGGTGGCCAGCAGGAAGATAACTATGAATGGAACAGCAACAACAGCGCTGGTCAAAACGTAGGCAGTACCTTTACGTAGGACAACGCGGATATCCAGGAGGTTATGTTTCACAATGGCTATCGTGGTTAATAGACAGAAAGCAATGTTGCCTATTATTGCACCGGGGTATAAGGGTAACCCCAGCACTGGTAGAACATCAAAGGCTCCCCCAACTAATGCAAACCCCGTTCCTATAGCGATATAGGCAGCCCGGTTTCTCTGCTCCGCGTAAGTGGAGGTTCTCCATATCCTAACAAAGTTTATAAGTGCCATTAGGAGAATTAAGTAGGTGAACAGCATCCATAAAAACATAAGAGGCCCAAAGATGGGAGCGTAGCCGTAAGGTTTTATCTGCATGCCGCTGAACACGAGGGGGGTGGTAGCTAAAGGGATAAAAATCACACAAATTAAATAGAATGCAGGAAGAAGCCAATCCTTTATTTTGGTAGCGATATAGCGAACGGAAAAATGATAAAACAGCACCGATACAAAGGGCCCTGCTGGTATAAGCCATTTTTCCCAAGAATAGGCATGCTCAATATCAGGGCTTGCCCGCATGCCAAAAATGATGATGCCCCAGATGGTTAGGCCCAGCAGGAAAAGAGAGAACAAGCGGTGAGTAAAGCTCCGGGAGTGCCCTTTTAACACAATAGCCGTCAGTACCAAGCAAAAAAGAGCCTGAATTAATGGTAACATTAAATAGGCGTTCATAGCTTCTTTCTAGGTGCTTTTAGTTTGAGTTAATAAGTCTTGGATAATAGTGTCAGAGGCATTTATATGAGGCGGCTTCAGGTGTGCTAGGTCGGCCCCACTCGCTTTCCTCTTCTCATAATATTGTTGGAAACTCCCGGCAGGCAGAAGGGTCACTCTTAATGGTCGGATCCCAAGCATACTTTCCAAGTCCCTATAGTCAGGGTTAAGAGCTACCAGCTCCTGATGAATTAGTCTCTCCAGCTCCTTGCCGTCCATCTCCTGTTTGAGCTCGATATAAAGGCGCATATTGGGCTCGTTTTGCTCATATTCTTTGCGAGCAGACCAATCCTCAAACCTTATCCCTGTATTGGCAATAGCCTGCCAGATTGTTTTTTCATCCAGTCTGGGGAAGCCGGCAATATCAATAAGGTCACTAGCACGACTGCCAAAGACTATCTGGGGGAGTTTAATTCCCGATTCCTCATCTTCCAGAGCAACAATCTTAATGAGGTCACCTATTCTGTATCTAATGAAGGGCATTCCATAGAAACTGGTTAAGATTACTTCATAGCGCTTGCCTGGTTTGACCTCGTCCAGGAGAACGGTGGCGGGTTGGT
>Ga0315554_1000577_pt1 | contig 21835 bp, 16 predicted proteins | sample SalMarSW160370MG_FD_202114 | JGI IMG/M metagenome (GOLD analysis project Ga0315554, IMG submission 202114) | Salt marsh sediment microbial communities from the Plum Island Ecosystem LTER, Massachusetts, United States - Salt Marsh Sediment SW1603-70 ... | reverse complement strand
ATGATTTTGATGGAAATATAGCACAATTTAGAACAGCGAATGACATTGTTCGTCAAGTATTTCCGTTTGTACCTCCAGAAGAGATTAGACATGATTAAAGAGGAATTGGATAATTCCAAATTTCTATTTTCTTATTCAAAATCAAATTTGTATGCTGTTAGGTTAAGTTCATCTCTCATAGATATCAAATCTTCTTGTATACTTTTACTAAGAGGAACTCCTTGTTTACGAACAAGTTTTTCTGCTTCAAATTCCTTTTCCCCAGCTGTGTAAATCCTTATTGCTTCAGGTACTTTATCTGAATTACGTAAATCTCTACAGATACTTCCCGCTATTGATTTAAAAGTATCCAATCCCATGAAAAAGGATGGATCGATAGCTATGAAGAAGTGACCAACTCTAAAATGAACCTTATTCCCATCTTTATCAAGACCAGATAAAGCTTTGAGGAAAATACCATCTTGCAGAGCTGCTGAAAGGATTTCTACAACAGTTGAATAACCATATCCTTTATATCCAGAAAGTTCTTCTCCTGCTCCTCCTAAAGGTAACAAAGCAGCTTTATTTTTGACGAAATCTTTCAACAATTGTCCAGCATCAGTTCGATACTTCCCTGTCTCTCTATCAATGACAACACCTTCATGAAGAGGTTTATTTTCTCTTGCAGCAATTTCGACTTTTCCTCTTTGAATGATAGAGGTAGCTGCATCTAGAACAAAAGGAAACTCTTCATCAGTTGGAAAACCAAAGGTTAAAGGATTTGTTCCAAGCATAGGTTCTCCGCTAAAAGTCGGTGCAACAGCTGGTCTAGCATTTGTTCCCGTTATACCAAGACATCCTTCTTTTATAGCCATGAGAGGGTAATAACCAGCTATTCCAAAGTGAGTACTATTACGTACTACAACCATCCCTAAACCATATTTTTTCGCTTTTTGAATAGCTAATTCCATTGCTTTGAAAGCTATATAATGACCGTTACCATGATGACCATCGATAACAGCAGTTGCAGCTTCATCCTTAATAATCTCATAATCGGCAACAAGATGTTGTCCTGATTTTACTCTAACATAATAGTATTTCAACCTTTGAACACCATGGGAGGTAATTCCTCTAAGGTCTGATTCAATAAGAACATCTGCACTCACATGAGCTTGTTCTTCAGGATAACCTAAAGCTATGAAAACGTCTTTCATAAAACTATGCAATTTCTTGTTATCAATATACGAAATATCTTTACTCAATTCTATCAACAATTCGTGATAAAACTACAAAGATATAAGACTTCTGTTAAAAAGAAAAATTAGAGGGAGAAAGGTGCATCCCATGGAGCAGCTGCAGATGTTTGAACATTTATAGGAACTAAAAATATTCCAAAATCTACATATAAGCTAATGTCAATTTGAATATCAAAATCACCATCAAATATTGCTAGCAAAGGAATGAGATAAGTAATTTCTACAATAACATCATCATTCAAAGTATCACCTTTGAGGATGTCTCCCAATTGGTTCGTCCCGCTTGCTAATAATTCACCGTCTAAAGAAGCTTGACTGAAATTAGCTCCATAAACATTAACTGTAATGGTGAGATCACGGATAGAGTATAAACCTTTATTTTGAATTTCAGCAGGTGTAGATAATTCAATAAAACCAATATAACCTTCAACAAAATCAGGAGTAATATCAAAAGTAACCGAAGTATCACCAATAAAATAATCTACTTGCAAATAAGAATAGAGCACTGTTCCTCCAAAAGCTAAAATTCCTAGCATAACAGGAATGAAAGTGATTAAGAAAATCTTGAGCCATTTCTTCATAGATGTTTTCTTTTATTACCATTAATAAGAATTTAGCATTAACTATCTAAAGTTCTATCATAACTTGAACAGAACAATTTTTAAAAAATGTAATATTTTCAACTTATGTTCTTTGTTGAGAAATTCAAAGATTTACCTAAACATCAAACACTAATTGATAGAGCAGTAGGAGTTGTAACAGCTGATCCCAGAGTTGTTGGTTTATACGTAGGAGGTTCTCCATCAGCTGACGAATATTCTGATATAGATTTAAGCATCTATTTTGCTAACCAAGCAGATCTGGACAGTTTCAGAAATGACAGACTAGAGATAGCAAAGAGAATAGGTAAAATAAAAGCAGAATCGATGTCTACTATTCCTTTCATATATGTTGTATTTTATGAGGAAGAAGTGAAATTAGATTTTGATTATTATGTAGTTCCTGCAGAACTGAGACCTGATAAAGTTTATTGCACAATTCTGTATGATCCTCAAGGTCATCTAGAACAAATGAAAGAAGAATCTAAAAATATGAAGTGGGATATTGACATAGCAGACTTAGCTCACAGAATAAAACATTATCAAGTAGCAATAAGTTATACCGTGGGTAAAATCTGCCGAGGAGAGTTTTGGGATGCACTTGACGCAATTGATTTTTATAGAAAATATCTGGTAAAGTTTGAAGATTCATTTGCTTTTAGGAAGCAAGAGAACTATCGGAGGCTTGAGAAAAAGTTAGATGATGAAAGATTAGCTGTTTTAAATAAAACATTAATCTCAGAACTTACTCAAGAAAATCTTTTCAAAGGAATGGATGCTATTTTCGAGTATTTTGATAGGTTTCTGAAACACAAATTCCAGCAATTAGATATCTTTCCAGAAGAATATTACAAAACTATGAAAGAATATTATGAAAGAATGAAAAGGGAAACTCTAAGTTAGAAGAAAGATAAAAGGTTCCAAAAACCAAAAATAAAAACAAGTGCAATTGGTAGAATAGCTAACAGACTGTATTGTAACCTCTTGAAAATTGGTTGGCAATAAGATAAAGTTCTCCAAGTTTTTTTGGACATTTTTAAGAAAGTATTTTCAGTTATTTCCTCATTGTTTATTACGTTGTCGTTCTCTTGAATTACTTCAGCAGTTTCTTTTTCTTTCAGCTCTTCTTTTCTCGCTTTAATACTATTTGGCTTGAATTCTATCCATGACATCACAGCTAAAATTAGTTGACCTGCGGTAAAAATCAGTGTGAATATAAGAAGGATGTAAGTGCTACCAAAAATCTCAGGAACTTCTTTTTCCAAGAAAATAATCGATTCAGCTCTTTTATTGACATAATAAGAATAAGGTATCAAAGTAGCTGGTACTCCTATTGACCACCATTTAATTATCGTATCTAGATTTCCGATAGTTTCTTGTTTCTGGATTAATCTAACCATTCCTTTAGATAACCAATATACTAAAGACAAACCATAAATTACTGCAACTATGATTACAATTGCGTTGAAATCTTCTAAGTTACGATAAATATAATTAAGTTTCTCAAACGTCCAAGTAGGACCTACAATGTTAGAGTGAAAATGTGTTACTCTCCCTTTTTCATCTTTAAAGAAAATGATTGTATAATCATAATTTCCTGTTCTTTCGATAAAGTATCCAGAAGATATTTGAACAAACTCTAAATTAGCTCCTAATAGCTTGAGAAACATACCTGTAGAATAAATAGTTATTCCTCCAATGCTCATCCAATAATCTTTAGAAATCAGAGGATCGTCAGTATAATGACGACGAGAAGTGAGATAAAATCCTGCATAGTTGTCTAAATCCTTAGTGTAATCATCTATTGGAACAACATTATCGTTCTGATATGGAAAATAGTGCTCCATAAATTGATTAAAGAGGTCTTCTTTAGCTGAGGATCCTTCTCTATTATTATATGAAATAAACAAGCCTAAATCATATTCAGGAAATAAAGCCATAGTACTATGGAAAAATATTGTATCTCCTCCATGACCTATAATATGTTGATTATTTATATCCATTTCATATAATCCAAAACACATTCCAGGTAAATCGGGATGTGTAGTAAATTGCTCGGATTGCATGAGTGCTACTGTATCATTTTCCAAAATCTGATTACCATTGTAGGTAGCATTGTTTAACATAGCAATCATGAATTTAGCCATATCTCCAGCTGTGGATGTCAAGCTTGCTGCTGGGCTAATCGATAGATATTCAAAGAAACCTTCTTCTCGATTCTCCCCGTAACCTACAGACATATCATCCTCTAACTGAGAAGGTAGAGATTGTTCAAAGGTAGTATGATTCATTCCAAAAGGATCTAAAATCTCCATTTGTACATACTGTTCAAATGGTAAAGCTGTTAATTTCTCAATGATGTACCCTAGTAAACAATAACCATAATTAGAATAAGAAACCACTTCTCCAGGAGGATTGACTCTATCAGGAGGATCCATCATTAGTGTTTCTTCCAAATCAGGCATTTCTGATGCAGTTTCATATACTGAAAGAAAGGTTGTTTCTTCAAAACCTGCCGTATGAGTCAGTAAATGTCTAATAGTTATAGGTTCAGTGTAAGTGGAGGTTATCTTAAAAGAAGTTAAGTAAGTATTAACATCTGCATCTAGATCAATTAAACCATCCTCCATCAACTGCAATATTGAAATAGCTATAAATGTCTTAGAAATGGATCCAACTCGAAATAAGGTATTGTTAGGATCAACTAGTGTTGATGCTGTAATATTGCTTGAACCATATCCTCCAGAGACTAATAAAGTACCATCTTTAACAACAGAATAAGTCATACCCACTAAATTATACTTAGCATATTGTCCAAGAATAATTGATAGAATTAAACTTCTCATTTCTATTGCATCAGTCAAATCTTGTGAAAGCTCAACTTGACTATTATTATCAATATTTTCTATTTTTAAAAGAGAAGGGAGACAGAATGATGGTGACTGTTTTTGAGCTGTTACACAACAGGTAGCTACCAACAACCCAGATATTAGAAACACAACAAAGGCATATGATAATTTCTCACTGTTACTTAACTTACTACTGAACATAAAATCACAGATTTATTTAGATTATTTTTCTCTCTATGCCTTAATAAATCTATATGAAATAAAAGGAAAAAAATTTTAGAGTAGGATTAATTTTTCTTCAATTCTAACTGATTTACTACCCAAGAAAATGCTTCTACAACTCCACTTCCATATAGAATACTTGCATCAAAGACAGCAAAAGTTCTATCAGTCATTTCTAAATGCAAGCCAAGAAGTTGTATAAGTAATGGTGCTTCTACAGCTCCTGCTAAATCTTGTTTATTTGCAATAATTAAAACTGGAACATCTGATAATTGAGGATTATTAAAAACGTGTTTCTTTAGAATATCTCGAGCTTCGGGAAGTGCTTCTATATCAGCTGCGTCTATAACAAAAATCACTGCTGAAGTTCCAGGATAATGTGCATCCCATAGAAACCTAAAGTCTTGTTGCCCTGCTACATCAATGGTTGTTATCCTCCATCCTTCATATTCAAGAGAATCCACATTTTGCCCTATTGTTGGCATTGTATCAGCAACATATTCTCCATATCGTAAATATTTAGTTAATGTAGTCTTACCAGCTGCTGCTAAACCAAGAATTAAAACTTTAGCTTTTTTCTCTTGTTTTGTTCTCGAAAATAAAGATGCAAACATGCTCATTTTCTGACCCCTTTCATGAGAGTAACAGAATCTGAACGTATTCTGTTTTTGAACCCCACGTCAGTTCTGTTCAAATAATAATATGAACGAGGTATTTAACATTTAGGATTGTCCTAGTACAAATAGCATAAGTAATTTTCAAAAAACAAGTAAAAAAGAATATAGAAACTAGGTATTTTTCTTCATTTCTAATTCATCTACAAACCACAAGAAAGATTCTACTATTCCTTTACCAAATAATAAACTACAATCAAAAACTGCAAAAGTAAGATCAAGAAATTGTCTGTGTAATCAAAGTAATTGAATCAAAAAAAGTGCATCAAAAAAAAAGAAAATTAGAAGAATTAAGCTATTGATGTTTACTTAATAAATCTATGATTTCTGGAAAATTCATTCCTAATTCTTTCATTTTCTTTATTGTTGGTACACCGTTTTTAGTCCATCCTCTTCGTTCATAAACAGCATCTTTGAGCTTTTCATATGATTCTTCACGGTGTTTTCGTATAGCAGCCATTTTTTCCTTAACACTCATTCCTTCAGGATTAAGACCGATATCTTTTTTCAATTCTTTGAGATAGTACTCATTTTCTCGTGAGAGATATTCCTCTTGTGTTACTGGACCCATAGCCCTATAAGGTAAGGAGTCTAATTCGCGATAGCTAACATTTTCAGGAATCAACATAAGATTCAGTGTTCTTTGGAAGTTATAGACTCTCTCGCTCATTCGTATATATTCAACAGAATCTATTTTGTTTCCTGTCACAGCTCTATAGTATGTAACATAATTCTGAACATGTTCTGGAATCTTCGCTGGATCTGCTAAATCATCAGGAACATACATTCCATCTTTTCTAATTTTTCCTGTAGCATATTCTCTGTTATCTTCAGGTACGATGTCATTCCAAGGAAGTTTGCATAAACCAAGTAAACTAAATGAAGTTCTCCACATTGGGAACCAATGTAAAGCTTCAGCTTTTATCTCAAAAGTAGGTAAATTTCCTCGTACCATATCTTCAAAAATCAGCCAAGCTTCATCATGTTGAGCACCTTTGAGTGTAAAACCATACCCACCTTGTTGAGCTAAACTTTCTTTTGTCATATATTCACTAAATTCTAATCCTTTGGATTCCATACCTATATCGTTTAGTAAATTAATATCAGCACCAAATTCCTTCGCGAAATATTTTTTCATTCTACGAACGCCTTGACCAACAATAATACCAAAACCTTCACCTCTAGCCATCTGATGAATTAACTCCATTGCAGCAGCATGATTTCCCCAATTTAATTCAAGGCCACCTGTTTTTTCCTTGTCTAAGATTCCATATTCATAACACTCCATAGCGAAAGCGATTCCAGTGCCAACAGAAATTGTATCTAAACCATAATTATCGCAATAGAAATTTGTTTCAATTACTGCATCAGGATCCCATACGTACCAGTTTGATCCAACCCCAGCAATTGTTTCGTATTCAGGTCCATCAACTGACACCTTTTGTCCTTTGTAAGGACCAGTTTTGGGTACAAATTCCTTTACACCGTGAGTACATGCCACAGCACATCCTTTCCAACAAGGATCTGGACCTTTTTCAAATAATTGTCGATATACTTCAGATCCTATCTTATCAGCCTGGGGATCACTTCCGTATTTGAAATTTTTAGTTGGTAAAAGATCATGATCATTCATAATAGGAATCAAATGAGTTGTACCTATCATCCTCATTTCGTTTTGTTTTGGGTCAAGTTTTACCATTTCCTGAGTGTGTTTCTTACCTATTTCTTTCAATATTTCTGGTTCAGCTGGATTATTACCTTTGGTTATAACCTCTAACTTCTTGACAACTAGTGCTTTGAGTTTTTTATTTCTAAAAACAGTACCTGTTCCTCCTCGACCAGCCTGTTTATACCTAGTATAACCTCTTCGAGGATCAAACCAACTGAAGTTAAGACAACCCCAACGAGTGTTTTCAGCTCCAGGACCAGCAGAAACAACAGAAACATCTCTTTTATACCTTTCTTCTCCACAATATTTGTTTGTTAGAATGGTACCTAGTTGGTAGGTTTCTGAGGGAAGTTCTTCTGCATCTTCAATTATTATTTTTCCTTCTTCGCCATCAATGTAAATATATATTTCTTTCTCAGATTTTCCTTGAATCGTAAGAACATCAAATCCTGCATATTTTAAGAAAGGACCAAAATATCCTCCAACGTTAGAATCAATGATTAAACCAGTTAAAGGTGAAACAGATGTTACGATACTCTTTCCTGAACCTGGAAAGTTTGTTGTACCACCTAGAGCTCCACTTGCAATACAAAGCACATTTTCTGTGTCATCCCAGTTAGTTTTTTTCTCTTTGGGCAAATATTTCCACATCATGTAAAGGTCGAAACCTTTACCACCAATGAATTTCTCTTTCATCTCTTTTGTTACATCTTCAATCTTGATTTCATAAGTATCAAGGTTAATGTAGAGAGATTTATTTGCATATCCTTTATCTAGAATAGGAACAGCGTATTTGAATTCCTTAATAGTCATATAGACACCTTTAGCTAAAAGAAGAAAGAACTATTTTAAATCTATTCCAAAAAACATGTAATAAGTTTACTTTTTTGCAGGTTCCCATAATTCGATTTTGTTTCCTTCAGGATCTAAAATCCAACCAAATTTGCCTTGTTCATTTTCTTCTATTTTATCAATAAGTTGGATTCCTTCTTTTTGAAGGATTTTAAGAAGTTCTTCAAGATTATCTACTGTAAAATTGAACATAAACGACTTATTACTAGGTTCAAAATATTTTGTCTCTTCTTTAAACGGACCCCAAAGGGTATAACCATTTTTTTCTAATTTAACTTGTTTTTGCCAATCAAATATAACATAAGAACCAGTTTCTTCTTGAACTAGAGGGACTCCTAAATGCTTTATATACCATTCCTTTAGCTTTTCGGGATTTGTAGATTTGAAAAAAACTCCTCCTAATCCTGTAACTCTCTTCATTAATTATCACTCTCACTTTTCTTTAGAAAAACATCGTGACCAATCGGTCTGCTATCTTGATCAAATGCTTGAATTTCTAACACATATCCATTTGGATCAAAATAGAAACTATTATAGATTTTATATAGTGAAGAGATTTGAGGTACTCTCTTGAGTTTCACATTATTCTCCATAAGATACTTGTGCCACTCTTCTACTTCTTCTCTCTCTTCTACAACAACAGTTAAACACACTTTCTCTGGTCCAATAATCTCTTCTTCTGTCTCACAAAAACCCCAATAACCAAAATTACCTATTCTGAAAATTACACAACCACTTTGTTCCAAAGCTACAGGAAAATTCATGATTTTCTCATAAAAAAGTCTAGTTATTTGAAGATTATTAGTTCTTAAAAACGTTATTGGATATATCGGTTTGTTTATCATATAATATTCTGTTACTTAAAATCTATATTTTAAAATTCACATTGGTCATATTTTTTTCTTCAATCAAACAGAAAAGCTGAATTTTATTTTATTGCATGTTCAATAGCGCTGAATAGTGTAGGTTCATAAATAGAGGTTTCATGAATTTCAACATTAGGATAAAGATCCAATTCGAACAACTCAGCAATAAGATCAATTGCTTTGGTTCTTTGTTCTTTAGGAATTAAATCGCTTTTGTGAGCTAATACGTGTAATCGTGCTTCTGGACTATATTCACTTAAATTCTTAATTGCCCTATCGAAATACAGTTTAGCTGTATTAAATTCATTTAATTTGGACATATCAACAACAAAAAACATAGTTTTTATATGGGAGAAGATACTTTCTCTGAGATCGATAAAAGCTTCTTCTAGATAGGTTATTTGTCCTCCAACATCATATACATTTAGAGACAAATTTGAAAATTCGAGTAATTTTCTTCTGACTCCTATCGTTGCTTGAATTTTCTTAGTTGTTTCAGGAGGTTTATCTTCAAAAATTACCTGAATGATTGAGGATTTTCCAGTTTGAGCTAATCCTAAAAAGAGTAGTTTTAATCCAAAACCACCATTTTCTACTGCTTTTACTAGTTTATTATCTTTATCTATTTCGTCTTCAAGGTAGCTCATTTTAAACAGTTAACTAACGCGATATAAAAAAGATTTTCCTTTTTTCAAAGATATTATTAACTCAACACCAGCTTTTAATATGAAAAAGTGATGAATAACTTGATATTATGTCTGAGGATTCACCCATAAATTTCGAATTATGTGTAGTCTGTAAGACATCTAGAATGTTATGTGGGAGAAGGAACTGTCCATTATTACAACAATGGTCTAGAAAGTATTCAATTGACCAGCCTAAAATAGAAAATCTTGATGATTCTTTTACTCCACCAGCATTCTTCGTAGGATGGTCAGGATATCCACAAATAAATGCAGGACCGATGTTAACAGTTGATAGATTAGGTTCTGATTATATTGACAATGCAGATAATTGGATCAAGAAAACTCAAGAAGACATAGTAAAAATGAGAATTTCACTTCTTAGAACACGATCAAAGATCAATGTGAAACATCCACTGGATTCTGATATTATTCAAAAAAGTCATGAAATGCTGCTTGGTAAGAAAGCAGTCGATGTAGAAGTCACACTTGAGAAAAAGATAATTCCCAGGATTTCTTTAGATGAGAGAATGGCTCCATATGGCCCTATAGCTCCAATTAAGAAAATAGATTTAACTGAAAATCAAACACCTATAAATGTTATAGAGAAGTCTTATTATGATACAGATTTAATTTCGACTGATGCTGTTAAAACTCTAAGTAAAGATAAAATTGATGTTTATACAATTACTCGAGTTTTTTCAGCTGGAATGCTTGGAAAAAAGGAAAACAGAAAACTAGTTCCAACGAGATGGAGTATAACAGCAGTAGATGATATAATTTCAAAACAAAATGCGGAAAAAACAAAAAAATTCCAAGAATTAGGAGAAATAAGAATTTTCTCAAATGTTTTCTTTGGGAATAGATTTGTCATCATTTTAGTACCTAGTGTTTGGTCTTATGAGATGGTCGAAGTTTGGTTTAAAGGAGCTTTCATGAATCCGAGTAATATCGATATTGGAATGGGTGATTATGAATGGTATGACGGTCGAACAGAATATGCGTCTAATGTTACAGGAGCATATTATGCAGCTCGCTTAGCAGTAACAGAATATTTACTCAAAATTCAAAGACAAGCGCAAGTAATTGTGCTTCGAGAAATCTCAGATGAATATCGATTCCCATTAGGTGTATGGGTTATTAGAGTAGGTGTTAGAGGAGCAATGAAGAAGAATTATATTACTGCTGATTCAATCGACCAAGCTTTTAATCTTCTTTCAAGCTATTTTCAATATCCTGTCAAATACTGGAAGAACAAATCAAAAATGTATGATTATAATAAGAGACAAACAAAATTAGATATGTTTCTAACTTCATGAAATCCCTTGAAAAAGAAATAAAGTTTCTCACGATCAAGAATGTTTAATTCAATCTCAATTTGATGGTCACTCCTGACCAGTGTCTTTATTAATTCTTTTTGTTTTTAAGAAAATAGGTGAGTTAATGGATTTCTATAATCAAGATCTATTAGTAAAAGGATTAGATGAAGGTGAAAAACTTGGTGCTGACTATGTCGAATTTCGTTACCAAGACAAATACCTTGCTAATTTCATGTATAGGGATGGAGAGTTAATTAGCACAACTGGCTCCAGAGAAGGTATATGTACAAGAGTTTTGGTTGATGGAAGCTGGGGTTTAGCTGCTACAAGTAAAACTGATCAAGAAAGTATTTTTAAATCTGTTAAAAATGCTGTTAAAATGGCTCAAGGCTCTGCTTCTCATAAAGATTCTAAAATATCTTTAGCTGAAGTTGATATTATTGAAGATGAAGCTATCTCTCCTCGAAAGATACATTTGAAAGATATTTCCGTTGAAGAAAAAATTCAGAAACTTATAGACTCTACAAAGGTCGTTAAAGATTATGAATTTGTTAAAAGTTATATGATCAACTATAATGAAGTTATCGATAAGAGAATGGTTGTAACCAATGAAGGGACACGTGTAGAATGGGAAGACATGAAACCAACAGTTATTGCGTACTGTGTAGCTATTGAAGAAGGAAAAATGGCTAGTGGCTATACTTCTTGGTCTCACACTTGTGGTGCAGAATTCTTTGATTTGCATCCTCTTAGTCAGATAATGGATGAGAGTGCTGATAAGGCAACTAGGTTAGTTAAAGCCTCACTTCCTCCTAGTGGGGTAGCTAGTTTGTTACTGGATCATCAATTAGTTGGTGTTCTTGCTCATGAAGCAGTTGGACACACAGCAGAGGCTGATTTAGTTCAAGCAGGATCATTTACTAAAGGCAAACTTGGACAAAAAGTATGTGATGAAAGAATCAGTTTAGTTGATTCACCTACTTTGAAAGGATCAAATTGGGAAGGTTCAGGATGGCTTCCTTTCGATGATGAAGGTGTGAAAGGAAAGAAAACTTACATCATTAAAGAAGGTATAATGAATAGCTATATGACAAATAGAGCTTTCGCAGCTGAATTAGGTGTCGAAGCTACAGGAAATGCTCGAGCATATACTTTCAGAGATGAACCTATAGTTCGAATGAGAAATACCTACATAGAAGCGGGAGATATGAGTCTTGAAGAATTATATGAAGCTATTGGCGAAGGATTCTTCCTATGTTCATTACAAAATGGTCAAGCTGACAGCTCAAGTGAATTTATGTTTGGTGCTGTTGAATGCTATGCCATCAAAAATGGAGAATTAACAGAAGAATTATACCAAAATCCTGTTCTTACTGGAAATGCGTTTGAGGTTTTAAGTAACGTTATTGGAATTGGTAATAATTTTGATACAAATTTAGGAGCAGGTTTTTGTGGTAAAGAACAACCAGCAAAAGTCGATGCAGGTGGTCCTTTTCTAGCTGTTAAAGCTATGTTAGCTGGAGGTAATTAAGATGACAACAGAAATTTCAAAAGAAGAGATGCTTTCACTATCTCATAAAACAGTAGATTATGCTCTTTCAAAGAAAGCAGATGCTGTTGAAGTATTTTCATTTATGAATTCTTTAACTCAAGTTATGACAGAAGGTCAATCAATAGCAAATGAAAGATTGAAGGAAGAACTAGGTTTTTCAATTAGAATTATAAAAGGTGACTCAGAAGGATTCTCTTATTGTAACAAAAGTGATTTAGAATCGCTAAAAGCAACAGCTGATGATGCGCTGGGTATTGCTTCTGTAGCGCCTTCTAATCCGGGATTGAGATTACCTAAACCATCTAAATATAAACAAATTTCTGGCATTTATACTTCCTCAGTTGCAAATCTTACAATTGACGAGTTAATAGAAGATGCTAAAACTATCTTAACACCAATGATAGAGGCGACTGTTGATGTTAGGACTAATTTGAGTAGTTTAACAAAACAAGAAGAATGGTATGGAATAGTTAATTCCCAAGGAGTAGAAGCATTTGAGAAATCTAATAACTATGCTGGTGGCTTTTTTGTTGTTCCAAGGGAAGGTGAAAAAGTAGGATCGTTTGTATTTGATGACTTCTTCACCCATGATCCAAAAAGTGTTGACTTAACCAAATTTGGAAAAGAACTCACTCAAAGAGCTGTTCGAAATATATCTGCGATCGCTCCTTCCAAAATAGAATCGGATACAGTTGTATTCCAAAAAGATAGTATGTTCAATCCTATAGGAATTGTAATTTTTCAAGCTATCGCCGCTCATAATGTTCTCCAACAACGCTCCATGTGGAAAGACAAATTAGCAGATACAGTGGCAATTCAAGAATTCAGTATGGTTGATGATTCTCTCAATTCTGATATAGGTGGAGGTGCTAGATCATTTGATGATGAAGGTACAGCTACAAAACAAACATCAATAATTAAAGACGGTATTCTAGAAAATTTCCTTTTTGATGAATTAAGGGCAAGTAAAATGAATGCTACATCAACAGGTAATTCTTGGAGATCTCTTGGAGGTCCTCGTTTTATGAATCCTCCTAGTAACATATTTCCGAATGCGCCAATAATTCGTGGAGGAGATCAAACCTATGAAGAGCTTCTAGAAGATATTAAAACAGGTATCACATTTGAATATTTTTCAGGTTCCTTCAGAGCTGAAAATGGTATTTTCAGTGGTGTCGCTAAAGGTGCTCAATTAATTGAGAATGGAGAACTAACCACACCTCTTGTCAACGTTACAATTGGTGGAAATATCCTAGGATTATTGATGAACATAACTGGAATGACCAAAGAATTAGAATGTTCCAATGGATTTATGAGAACACCAAAGATAAAAGTAAAAGGTATTAATATATCTACTCAAAATTAATATCTTTTCTTTCATTTATTTTTTATACTCAAAAATTTATCAAAAACTAATCATTGATATTCTGATGTGGAAGAAATGTTTGATGAACTTGTTACTGAAGTATCAAAAGAAGAACTCCAAAAGATTGCAATTGTAGGAACACACCTTCATCAATGGCATGGTCAAGATGAAAAAGATACTATGAAGGTTTTTCATGAACAAGCTTCAGTTCAACTAGATCCTTTGAATCCAGCTGGACGAAATCATGATTTATTTTTCTTATCCAGAATGACTAAATATAAAATTAATCTTTTTCAGAAACTAGCATATCCTCAACGAGAAGTTTTTGAATGTTATTTTCCTAATTTAAAGGCAATTTCAAAAGATTATTTTCCTATATTTCTTCCTCAAATGAAAAAGAAATATTTACACAAATATTATCAAACTAGAATCGACAAGATAGAGGAAAAAATGTCAGATTTCTTAGAGAAGACAATAAATTTTCTTAGAACCAATGGTCCATCAAAAGCAGCTGATCTTAAAGAATTAGCTAAAATTAAACCTGATTTATCTTTTTGGAAAACAAGTAATTTAGCTGGGATGTCACTTGAGTTATTATGGCTTTTAGGTAAAGTTGCTATCCATGACAGAGATGAATACTGGAGAAAAACTTATGGACTTGTAGAGGATTTTTTTGATTCATCTTTTTTGAATGAAAGCAACCTTAATGATGAGGAGATTTACTATCAAAAATTTCTTATCAAACAAAAATCCTATCCTTTAATTAATTTAGGAAAAATAACTTGGTCTAAGAGCAAAGGACTGGTTTTGGGGAAAAGAAAAAGATTATCACCAAAATGGTTTGAAAAAAATGATGATCCTGAAAGTCCGAGAATTGTTAATATTGAAGACACGAACATTTACTGTGCGGTACCAGCTAACTGGGAAAATTATCTCCACCAGAATATTGACCAAGAAATGAAAGCAATTGCTCCTCTAGATCCATTAATTTGGGATCGAGAATTTGCACAGAAAATTTTCGATTTTGAATATGTTTGGGAAGTTTACAAAATACCTAAAGATCGTAAATGGGGATACTATGTCCTTCCTCTACTTTATGAAGGGCATTTTTTTGGAAGGGTAGAAGCTAGTTTTGACAAGAAAGAGAAAATACTTCATTTATTCAACCTTCAACTTGAAGAGAACAAGACTTTTGATAATCAATCTGAAAATGCTTTTGAAAAACTTAGTAAAAGATGGTCATATATGTTAGATGCCTTGTCGGTTACTACAGACAAATCAATATCATTTCTCGATTAAGATTCTTCAGTTTTACAAGTTCTAAGATATTTTGCTGATATAAAATAAAAAAGCCTTTAAATAAATGCCCAAGTAAATATTGTCCATGCTCTCTACAGTTCTTATTGCAAATCGTGGTGAAATAGCAATTCGAATTATTAGAGCTTGTAGATTACTTGATTTCAAAACTGTAGCTATTTTTTCTGATACAGATTCTTCTGCTCTTCATGTAAGAATGGCAGATGAAGCTTATTGTTTAGGAAATGGTTCTGTTGAAGATACTTACTTAAACACAGAAAAGATAATCAATATTGCAACAGAGTCTAATACTGATGCTATTCATCCAGGTTATGGATTTTTAAGTGAAAGTGCAATTTTTGCTGATGAAGTAGAAAAAAATGGAATGATTTTCATTGGACCTTCACCTTCGGTGATTAAAAAACTTGGAGATAAAATTGAAGCTAAACAAATGGCAAGAGAAGTGGGCATTCAAACAGTTCCAGGTTCTCTTGGGTATATAGATTCTGTTGAAGAAGCAGAAAAAATCGCATTAAAAATTGGATATCCTATTATAATAAAGGCAGCATTTGGTGGAGGGGGTAGAGGAATGGAAATTGTTGAAAATCCAGAGAGTTTAGAAATCAGTTTAATGGGATGTCAATCTATTGCTAAAAAATTCTTTGGGAGAAAAGAAGTGTTTATTGAAAAATTCATTCAATCTCCAAGGCACATCGAGATTCAATTTCTTGCTGATAATTACGGAAATGTTATCCATTTAGGCGATCGTGAATGCTCGATACAAAGAATACATCAGAAAATCATTGAAGAAGCACCATCCTTTATTACAGCCAGAAAGAGAGAAATTTTAGGAGAAAAAATCTGTAATTTAGCAAAAAATATCTCTTATAGAAATGCTGGAACAGCTGAATTTCTTTGGAAAAATAATAAACTCTATTTCAATGAAATAAATCCAAGAATTCAAGTTGAACATCCCGTTTCAGAAATGATTACGGGGATAGATATCGTCGTTCAACAACTTAAGATTGCAAATAATGAAGAATTAACTTATACTCAGAAAGACATAAAGTTCTCTGGTCATGCTTTTGAGTTCAGAATAAACGCAGAAGATCCTTTGAAAGCTTTCTACCCCCAATCAGGAAAGATATCAGGGGTGAATATACCTGGTGGGAATGAAGTGAGATTTGATACTTTTGTTTATCCTAATTATATTTTACCAAATCAATATGATTCTTTAGTTGGTAAGCTTATAGTTAAAGGAGAGAATCGACAAGATGCAATTCAAAAATCAAAATTAGCATTGAATGAATTAGCGATTTCTGGATTAATAACAAATATATCACTCCACAAAGCTATAATAGAGACACCAGAATTTTTGAAAAGAAAAATTACAACAGAATTTCTAAAACACAATAAAATTAATGAGATTCTCAACCATTACGAAAAACTGAGACTAGTAGCTTTGTTTAAAGCATATTCTACTCACAAAGAATCACAAGAAAATGATATTTTGGTCGTGCATGATAAACCAGAAAATTTCAATAGGTGGCGAGAACAGAGTAAATTTGAACAACAAAAAGGTTATCTTTAAAGGTGCCACCTATGACAAAGAAAAAGGTTAGATTCAAAGATAGAGATTACATTATTGAGTTACTCTCTAACGGTGACATTAATGTTGATGGGGAGCTTTTTACTGCAGAAATAAAACAAGGGATAAATGCTATCTATAAAGTTGATGTTGATGGTACAAGATTTACTATAGAGATATCAAATGATGAATTCTTAATAGATGGAGAAAAAACAGAATTTACAATTAAACCATATATTCCAGTTTTGAGTAAGAAGTCTTCAGAAATTGCTAAACGTGAGATCAAAGTTATAGCTCCTATACCTGGTAAAATAACAAAAATACTTGTCAAACAAGGTCAAAGTGTGTCCAAAGATCAAGAACTTCTTATTCTTGAAGCAATGAAAATGCGGAATAGGATATTTGCACCTGATGATGGAGAAATTGTCCAAATTGAAGTAAAAGAAAATGATAATGTTGAACAGGATCAAAAATTACTCATCATACAGTCTTAAGCTGCGATGAGTGATTCTTTAAAGAATTGGACAACATATTTTTTCATAATTTCAAAGTGTTTAAGATCTGAAAAATTGTGGTCAGCATTCTCAATTATTTTAAGTTCTTTTTCAGTATCAGCAGGTAGTTGGCTATAGAGTTTTTTGATTTGATCCACAGAAAGAATCTCATCTTTTGTTCCAGTAATTACTCTAATAGGACAGTGTATACTCTGAATAAGCTTTGCTGGATTATACTGAGAAGTTTGTTGTAGAAACCATTTTTTTAAATTTACTTCAGGAAACCTCATTTGTTTGCTTCTTTTCCACAATTGCGATAGTCCATCGAATATTTTCAATTTTGCAACTTTATCTGTATCATATACAGGAGATCTGACTGCTAGACATTTTATTCTTTTATCTCTTGCAGTATGAGATATTCCCATAGCTCCCCCAAAGCTTTCTCCAAGAATTGCTATTTTTGTTGGTTCTATTTTTGAGTGATGGACTAAATAAGATAGAATCTTACTGATATTCTCTTGTGAATAATAATATCCAAACACCCCAGTACTATTTCTTACACCTGTATAATCAAATGCATAATAGGCAATTCCATTACTTACTAAATCTTCAGCATATCTTTCGCCTTCCTTCTCTGGTTCCAATCCTGGCATACCATTTAAATGAACAACTAATGGTGCAGATTTTATAGTCTCTGGGAGATATAAAACACCATTAATAGTTTCTTGTCTGAAATTTATATCAGTAGGCTCTATTTTCATTTAGTTTCCTCCTTCTTTATCTGGCAGTAACTTATAGTATAATTCTGGAAACTTTTATTTGTAATCTCAAATTCTTCAGGACTATAAGGGACTGTTTCAGCAATCTTTGAAGAGAAACCAATTGTGTATGAAGATTTTTCTTGATTTTCTGATATTTCAATATCATGAAGGTTCAGATGCAAGCCTTCTCCTAAAGCTTTAGTTATCGCTTCTTTGATAGTCCAATAAATTGTTCCTTTTTCTGCATTTAAAGAAATTTCATTCCTTTCTTTTTCAGTAAAAGCTTCTTTATAGAAAGATTCACTTCTTTCTTCAATTTGCTCTAAATCAACTCCTATAGGTGTTTTATCAATTGCTGCAATAGCAAAATCACCTGAATGAGTAATTGATAAATGTAAATCACTTCTTTTCTTTGATTTAAGATCAAAGAAATAAGGTTGACCTTTCTTTTCCTTTCTGATTTCAATATTCTTTAATTTGAAGCTTTTGTTTTGCAATTTAGAGTATAGCTCCTTAGAAGCTATTATTCCAGAAAGATATTCTGTTTTTCTTTTAGGATTTTTAATTTCATCATATTTGGTCTTTTCATTTTCTGTCAGATATGCAGATATAATTGATTTATCTCCTTGAGAGAAAGTAGATACAACACTTACTGGAATTATTCTGAAATTTTCACTACTCAAAGAATTAGATATATTCCAATATTGTAGTGTTGATTCCAACTTTTCCTGTAATTTTGAAGTCTCATTAAAGGAGAATTGTGTATGAATCATACTTAAACCAGATATAGATAAGATAATTTTGCTACTCTGGTCTAAAACTTCTACATCAAAAATACTATGAGTGTTTGTTATTTCTCTGAATTTAGAAACAATATATTTTGGTTTCTTTGTATTGTATATTTTCAAATAATCTATTCGTGAAGGAAGTGATGTTTTATTATTGACGATATAATCGTATAATCCTGATGTTTGTAAAGCTGCTTCTATTGCAAGAGGATTCAGAAGAGTTTTATTTTTTGTATTTGAAAAAAGTTTACTCTTGGATAATTTTATTTTTGTTATAGCTTGGCTTCCATTTAGTTCCTTTAAACATTCTAACACCTGAAAGCTTTTACCATGGAAGAAGAAGGAATAAATATCTTCTTTTGACAATAAATCAATATTCGAGTCTCGTATTTCTGAAGAGGTAGGTTTAGATTTGTTTGTTTTAGTAATATGTGCAACTTTACCTTTGAAGTGTTCGATTTCTCTTTTGTTACTTGGAATTATTTTTGCTACAAATTCTGATTTAAGAAATAATTCTTCGGTCTCTGGTTTATACAGAACTTTGATTTCTTTTGATTTATCTGGATGAATCTTCAAAGCAGTGTTGAACTCAAGATCACTGAAAGCAGTTGGTTTTGTCTTATTTATGAAATCAATACACTCTGCAAACATTTCGATTCCCATTACAGCTGGAAAGATAGGAGTCTGCTGTATCTGATGATCTCGTAGATATAAATCAGTAGTAACAGAGAGAGTTTTCTTTACTTGGAACTCTGAATTCGCATACTCATAACTTTCTAACATTGGGTATTGATTTTCATTTAATTTTGCCTTAACTTCATTCATTTGTTCAAACGGTCCCAAACCACAAGAAACAATGACTTCGCTTCCTATTGTGTTAAGGAATAATCTTACAAAAATATCAGTTCCTTGCTCTAATGAGATTGGATGAATTCCTTGAGAAGTTAGAATATCCATTATAGATCCACGAGTTGCCATACCCACACCTCCCCAAGCTGACCAATCACATGCAAGAGATGATATTCCTTTTTGATTTAACATCCAACATAATCTTGCAAGATAACCATTTGCAAAAGAATAATCAACTTGACCTCGGTTACCATATCTTCCAGCAATAGAAGTAAAACAGATAACACGCTTGAGTTTATTCATGTTTATTGAGTTAAGAATGTTCCAAATACCTTGAACTTTTACAGCAACAATGAGATTTGAAAAATCTATGTTCTTCTTTTTAAAAGACTTTGATTCTTCAAGTCCAGCACCGTGTACGATGTGTGTGATTGAAGTGTTAAAATGCTTTTCAACATCCTTTATAGCGTTTTCAACAGCCTCTTTTTTTGTAACATCTACACTTCTATATTCTACTTGTATTTTCATTTTTCTAAGTTTCTCTAAATTACGATAAACTTCGAGATTGAAGAGGAATTTACTCCATTGTTTCTCAATTAAAACTGGAGTTAACTTCTCTTCTGTTTCTTTCATTTGTTCTATAAGTTCTTCTTTTCTTCTAACCAAATCACTTTCTGACCAAATTAACATTTCAGGTGTTATTTCAGAAATATCTTCAAGACCTAAGATAGCTACTTTAGGTTTAATAATAGAACTCAAAGATTCAAGACATTTATAGGTAATTCCTCGTCCTCCACCTGATACTAATAACAAATCATTTTCTTTTATATCAATTTTAGAAGACTGAGTGAGCGATTTACTAATGTTAAGATTTGATAAAGCGAAACGATTTTTCTTGTAATAAGCAATTTCTGAACTATCATCCCAAAATTCTAACTCTTGAACGATTTCTGGAACTTTATCAGAATAGACATGTTTATACTTCATTTCAAATTCAATACCAAGTGTTTTAATGAATCCAGAGATACCTCCAGAAATAGGATTAGCAGAGTCAATATGACCAAAGAAATTCTCATTCGAAATAGCAAGAATTTTCTTGTTAGTATCGAGTTCAAGCTGTTGAAAGAGAGAGAATAATTGCCTGTAAATCTCTTGATCTTCTTGTCCTTGTTTTTCTCTGAAATCAGGAACTAAAACTATGTAAAAACCAAACTGATTCCCTTCAAATGTGGAAATTTGTTCTTTTAGTAAATCAAAACTTTTAATAGAAGCAAATTTGTTTTCTAATTCTGCAGAAAGCTCTTTCTGTAATGATGAATTAATGTTTATTATAAGAGCAGAGGTCTCTTTTATTTTGATTTTCTCTGCAATATGTTTGTCTAGAGGTTTTGGTAGTGTTATCAACCTATCTACTCTTACCGAATCTTCATCCTGTTCTTCTTCTTTAACTTCAGTTTTTTCTACAGATTTCTCATCAGATATTACTTCAATCTGTTGATTATCACCGATAGTTTCTACTACATAGTTGGTAATATCAGTTATAGTACGAAATTCAGCTAGACTAACAGTATCATCTATTGGGAGATCAAATATTTCTCTTATATCTCCAAAAATCTCTGCTTGTTTAATTGTATCTATACCTAAATCCTCTTCCAAATCCATATCAAATTCTATCAAATCTTGATCATATCCAGTAGTTTCCGAGATAACTTCTCGTATTTTGTTTGCCAAATCTGATTTGTTAGAAGATGTTGTTTTAGTTGAAGCACTTGTAGAAATTTTTACATTTTGTGCATTCATCTGAATGTATTCTGCAATTTTTAACGGAGTTGTAAATTCAGCAAGACTTAGTGAATCATCTAAACTCAAATTCCATTTTTCTCTGAGAATCCCAAAAATTTCAGCTTGTTTAACTGTATCAATTCCCAAATCTTCTTCTAGATTCATTTCTGCTTCGATTAGATTAGGTTCATAACCTGTTGTCTCAGAAATTATTGAGATGACACTTGAGAGAATTTCTGTAGAGGTAACTGGTTTTGTGGAAGGAATTTGAGAAATAATTTCAGTAGTTTCTGGAATCTTGTGTGTGATGTTCATTTTGAGAACTCGACCATCTTGGAAAATACTAGCTATTGAACCTCCTAATTGATTTAACCATTCTTCGTGAAGAATT
>Ga0315554_1000576_pt1 | contig 21874 bp, 16 predicted proteins | sample SalMarSW160370MG_FD_202114 | JGI IMG/M metagenome (GOLD analysis project Ga0315554, IMG submission 202114) | Salt marsh sediment microbial communities from the Plum Island Ecosystem LTER, Massachusetts, United States - Salt Marsh Sediment SW1603-70 ... | reverse complement strand
AGCGGGTGGCGGCGTAGATCCCCTCTCCGGTGGTGATATCCTCCAGCCACTCCCAGCCCATCTTCTGCAGCATGTCCCAGAAGCTCTTCAACTGGCTGAAATCCACGGGCATGTTGTGGCCCAGCACGTAGGGCATGTGGGTGTGGGTGATGACGAATCCCGGCATCACGATGCAGCCGGAGGCGTCGATCCGGCTGGCGTCCGCGTACCTGGCGGCCAGCTCGGCGATGCTTCCCACCTCGAGAATCTTGTTCCCCTCCACCGCAACCGCCCCGTCGGGGATGATCGGTCCGGTCAGCACGTCCGGCTCGCAGGTCATGACCAAACCATTGGTAATCAGAAAATCCGCCATGTCTCCTCCTGTTTGCGCGCCTTCAGGCGCTGCCGTCTCTATGGTTTCGCCTCCGGGGAGTCACCCGCCTTTAGCTGCGTCCCGCTCCTGCAAGGCCGCCAGCAGATCCTCCCGCCGGATCGGCAGGCGGGTGAAGCGCCTGCCCGTAGCCGCGGCCACGGCATTGGCAAAGGCCGCTGCTGTCCCTGCAACCGGGGGTTCACCCACACCCTTGGCTCCGTACGGGCCGGTGGGGTTGGGGTCCTCCACGATGATCGTTTCGGTGGGGAGGCGATCCTTTATCGAGGGAACGGCGTAGTCGGCGAAGTTGGCGTTCCGGATGCATCCCCCCTCGTGTTCGATCCGCTCCAGGTGGGCCATGCCGAAACCGATCAAGGCGCCCCCTTCGACCTGGCCCTCAACCCCCATGGGATTGATCGCCTTGCCCAGATCGTGGGCCGCCAGGTGGCGCAGCACCTCCACCGCCCCTGTCAGCCTGTCGATGCGCACATCCATCAGATGGGTACCGTAGTTGTAGGCGATGTAGATGTCGCCCTGGTGGGTCTCGTGGTCGAACCGGGCCTCAGGAGCCCTGGAGAAGGCCAGGTGCATCAGGGGGAATCCCGTCCAATAGGCCGCGGTGCACACCTCCGGCAGGGGGATGCGCACTTCCGGGTTGTTCGCGCTGGAAGCGCGCACGGCGAAGTTCTCCTCCAGCAGTACTTGCTCCTCTTCGCACTTGAGCATCAGGGAGGCCATCTTTACCAGGGAGGCCTTGACCTCTTCGGCGGCCTTGAACACCGCCATGCCCCCCACGGTGGTGCTGCGGGAGGCCACGGTGGGGCCGGAGTCGTGAACCGAATCAGTGTCCACCTGACGCACCGTGACCCGGTCCATGGTCACCCCCAGCACCTCGGCGGCGATCTGGGCGAACACCGTGCGGGAGCCCTGACCCATATCGGTGAGCCCCACCCCCACCAGCACGCTGCCGTCCTGGCTGGCCTGCACGGAGGCGCCCACCACGTCGATGCCCTCCGCGCCGTTGGAAATGCCCTGAAGCAGGCAGGCGCAGCCCCGGCCGTACAGCCAGCGCCCCTCAGGCGTGCTGCCGGCCCCGGCCGCTGCGCTTCGATCTTGCCGCACAGGCGGGAGCCGATCCCGCCGCTCGGCGATCCGCTCGATGGTCTGGACGATCCCGACGGATCCGGCGAACACCTGCCCCGTGGCATTGGCCTGCCCGGCCCGCAGGGCGTTCCTGCGGCGCAGCTCCAGGGGGTCCATGTTCAGCTTTGCAGCCAGCTCGTCGATCTGGGACTCCGAGGCGAAGGTGACCTGGGGCACCCCGAAACCTCGGAAAGCTCCGCAGTAGGTCTTGTTGGTGTAAACCGCCGTGCATTCCACCCGCACGTTGGGAACGTGGTAGGGGCCGCCGGCGTGGATCAGCGCCTTCATGGTGACAAAGGGGCTCTCCGAGGCGTAGGCCCCGCCGTCCAGATGGATCCTGGCCTCCCGGGCAACGATGGTGCCGTCTCTGCGGCTGCCGGTGCGGTAGTGGATGCGGGCGGCGTGACGCAGGTTCGAGCCCACGATCGATTCCCTCCGCTCGTGGACGATCATCACCGGAGCTTGAAGTTTGAGGGCGGCCACCGTGGCCAGACAGCCGATCTCGGTGGCCACATCGTCCTTGCCGCCGAAGGAGCCCCCGGTGTAGGCCTGGATCACCTTGACCCTGGAGGCGGGCAGGCCGAGGTTGGCGGCGACATGCCCCCGGATGTGGAAGGGGGACTGGCAGGAGGCGTACACCGTGACCCTTCCGTCTCCCCCCGGAACCGCCACCACGGTCTCCGGTTCCAGATAGGCATGCTCCTGGAAGGAGGTGTGGTAGGTGTTCTCGACCACGACCTCGGCTTCGGCGAATCCCTTCTCCACGTCCCCCTTGACCAGCCGCTTGGAGAAGGTGATGTTTCCCTCCGGGTGGATCTTGCGGCATCCCTCTGCCAGGGCCTGATCCACGTCCAGGATCGGCTCCCAGGATTCGAGGTCCACCCGGATTGCGGCGGCGGCCCGTCCGGCCGCCTCCCTGCTCTCGGCCACCGCCAGGGCCAGGGATTCCCCCTCGTAGCGAACCTCCTGGGAGGCCAGCACGGGCTGATCGAAGGGCGGCAGGATGCCGATGATGTTCGGACCCGGGATGTCCCCGGCTGTGAGGATCGCTCTGACCCCCGGCAGGGCGAGCGCGGCGGAGCCGTCGATCCCGCGGATCTTCCCGGCCGGGATCCCGGCTCTGCGGGCCACGGCGTAGAGCATCCCGGGGAAGCGCAGATCCCCGGCGAACTTGGCACGCCCGGTCACCAGTTCGGCGCCGTCCACCTTGGGTACACCCCGGCCTACCACACTGAGCTTCTGGCCGTTCATCGGGTTGCCCCCCTCTGTCTGCGGCCGCTCTTCCCGGCCCCACTGCCCGGCCCGGGTTCCCGGGCTGCCTTGATACCGTCTCCGGCAGCTCTCTGCACCGCCTTGATGATCTTACCGTAGCCGGTGCAGCGGCAGAGATTTCCGCTCAAGGCCTCCTCGATCTCCCCGACATCAGGATCGGGATTCCTATCGAGCAGGCTCTTGGCACTGAGGATCATTCCCGGCGTACAGAAGCCGCACTGCACCGCCCCTTCGGCCAGGAAGGCTTCCTGCAGGGGGTGCAGCGGCGGGCAGTCGCCCTGGCAAGCGTGATCACCCCCGCCGTCCGCAGCTCCGTCCTCGGTGCCGTCTTCGGCTCCGTCCTCGGTGCCGTCTTCGGCAGTCAGGCCCTCGATCGTGGTGACCCGCCGCCCCTGCAACTTGGCCGCGTAGAGCAGACAGGAGTTCACGGGCATCCCGTCCAGGAGGATCGTGCAGGCTCCGCACTCCCCCCGACCGCAGCCCTCCTTGGTCCCTGTCAGTCCCAGCACGTCCCGGAGCAGATCCAGGGCGCGCAGGGTGGGTTCGGCCTCGACCCGGGTCTGCTTTCCGTTCAATTCGAATTCCAGCAACATCGTCTTCATCTCCCTTCCCTTTCCAGAACCTCACCGATCACATCCGTGAACAGGGAGGCGATGACGCTGCGGCGGTAGGCCTGGCTGGTGCGCACGTCCGAGATCGGCTGGATCTCCTCCTGTACCGCCCCGGCTGCCGCCTGCAGCAGCGGCGGATCTGGAATGACGCTGCGCAGCAGCTCCTCCGCCCTCTTTAAACGCAGGGGAATCGGAGCCACGGAGCCGGCGGCGATGCGGATATCCTCGATCGGGGTGCTGATCGTGCCGGCCCCTTCGCTTCGCCCCCGCTTCAGCCAGACCGCTATGTTGACCTGGGAGATCACCTGGCCGTTGCGTTTGCCGATCATGCGAAAGGCCGATCTGCCGCTGAGATGGGAGACGGGGATCAGGATGGATTCGAGGATCTCTCCGGGTTCGAGCACCGTGGCCTTGGGGCCGAGGAAGAACTCCTCTGCCGGAACGACCCGGCTGCCCCGGGGGGAGCGCAGGGTGAAGCTTGCGGCCAGCACGATGAGCGGTGCCAGGGTGTCCCCGCAGGGAGAGGCATTGCAGACGTTGCCGCCGATCGTGCCCAGATGACGGATCTGGGGCGAACCGATCGCCGCCGCTCCCTGCAGCAGGCAGCGGGGTATGGATGCAGATTCAGCCGGCTTCCCCGCCGCCGCTCGAGCGGACTCGAGGAGCTCGGCAATAGTGAGCGCGGCCCCGATGCGCAATCCCTCCGCGCCGCGCTCCAGTCGCCGCAGCTCCTCGGCTGCGCTGATGTCGATGAGCAGCGTGGGATCCAAAGCACCCTCGGCGATCTGCACGGTCAGGTCGGTTCCGCCGGCCAGGAATTTCACCCGTTCTCCCGCAGCCCCGGCGGCCTGCACCAGAGCCCCCGCCGGAGTCCTGCGAAAAACCAGTAAGCCCCCGGCTACCTGTCCGGCCTCCTGAAGCCTCAGCCCCTTGCTCCCGATCGAATTTTCCAGCGCTTCCAGAGCCTCCAGCACGGTCGGCCTCTCTCCGGGCCGATCGGCCAGCTGGACGCACAGGCTCTCCCGGCCGAACCTCTGCCGGAACAGCGTCAGGAACTCGAAGCACAGCTTCATCGCTTCTCCAGACGGGCGTACTCCGGAATTCCCAGCTCTTTAAGCTTCTTGCTGGTGGGGATGCCCTGCTCATCCCAGCCGCGAAGCTGGTAGTACTCGTCGAGCATCTCCTCGAACCTCTGCCTATCCATCACCGCACCTTCGGAACCCTCCCCCCTAATCGGCTGGAAGCAGCGCTCCGGGAGCCGGTCATCCGCACGGCCCAGGCCCGCTCCGATGTTGAACAGGCGCTCCAGGTTCCAGATCCGTTCCCCCACTGTCAGGAAACCTCTGAGGGAAATCTCCCGGCCGGTGGCCGCGCCGACGAAGCGGGGATAACTGTCCGGGGGTGTGACGAACTCGTGGAAGCGGCAGCTGACCAGTGTGAAGATGGCGTTCACCCGATCCTGGATCTCCTTGACCAGGACCGCCTTGCCCTGATAGGCATCCATATCGATCTGGCCGGTGATCTCCGCGCCGATCGGGGCCCTTTTGTGGCAGGCCCCCCGGTTGGAGGTGGCGAAGGCCAGGCCGGTGCCCTTCATCCGCCGGGGCATCCAGGCGGCAAAGCCGGAGTTCTTGATCTGCATGGCCCGCTGCGCATCGCCGCCTCCGGCTTCCGCTGCCCGTTTCGGACCCAGGGCCAGCAGATCGCCGATCCCCTCCCGCTCCCCGATCTTCCGCAGCAATCCCAAGATCGCCCCGGGAGAGCCGAACTCCAGGTCCAGCCCCGGCTCCCTGAGCATCCCCGACTCACCCATCTCCAGGGCCCAGGCCACGGTCACCCCGGTGGTCAGGGTGTCCATCCCGTACTCCTCGCAGATCTGATTGGCCTGGGCCAGCACCAGCGGGTCGCCGTTCAGCAGATCCGAGCCAAGGGAGAACATGGTCTCGTACTCCGGACCCCTCAGCCAGGAGCTGCTTCCGTCGGTCCGGGTGAACTTGTGGAGCATGCCGCAGTGCACGGGGCAGCCGTAGCAGGCGATAGCCCGGGTGTAGAACCTGTCGGCGTAGGCGTAGCCGTCGATCCGGGTAGAAGCCTCGAAGCTGCCGAAGATGTGATTCCGGGTGGCCAGGGCACCCCGGCCGTTGACCAGACCCATGCCCGCCCCGGTCCCGACCCGGGAGAACATACCCACCAGGTTGTACTCCTCCGCGCAGGCGGCCTCGATCAGCTCCATGTTCTCCCTCACCAGGAGGGCGAACTCCTCGGGACGGGCCACCTCCACACCCCGGCTTCCCCGCACGGCTATTGCCTTGACCCGTTTGGAACCCAGCACCGCCCCGGCTCCGCCCCTGCCGAAGGTCCGGGTTTCCGAGAAGATCGACGCCATGGCCACGGCCTTCTCTCCGGCCCGCCCGATGGAGAGGGTGCGTACGTCGGGACCGAAGCGCTCCTTCATATAGGCTTCGCACTCCGCGGTTCCTTTGCCCAGCACCGCCTCGGCGTCGTGGAAACTCACCCGGTCGTCCTCGATAAGAAGCAGGGTCCACTCGGGGGCCGCCCCCTCCAGGATCAGACCGTCTAAACCGGCGAAGCGGATCTCCGCGCCCAGGAAGCCCCCGGCGTAGCTGTTGAGGATCGTCCCGGTCAACGGGGATTTGGTCACGATGCAGCTCTGCGGCTGCATGGGGGCCATGGTCCCGGTAAGGGGACCCACGGTCAGGATCAGCTTGTTCTCCGGAGCAAGGGGATCGGTTGCGGGAGGCACCTCATCGACCAGGATCTTGGTTCCGTAGCCCATGCCTCCCAGATAGTCCTTGAGCTGTTCGGGCACGCTCCAGGGGGTAGCCTTCCTGTTGCTGAGATCGATGCGGATCAGCAGATCCCGCATGCTGCCCCGGCCCATCAGGATCCTCCCTTCTGAACGAGCGCCCCGGTGACGCACTCCGGCACGCAGGCCGGCGAACCGCCGCAGAAGTCGCACTTGTACGCGACCTCCGAGCCGCCCTCCTCCATCCAGATCGCGCCGTACGGGCAGGCCTCCACGCAGGCCCGGCAGCCGGTACAGGTGTCCCGGTCGATCAGAACAAAACCCTGCTGATCCCTGGTGATGGCCTCCACGGGACAGGAATCGATGCAGGGCCGACCCGGACAGTCATCGAAGCGGCAGACCTGGATCTCAGGGATTTCCGGCCATTGCCGCCTGACTGCGATGCGGGCCAGGGGCGGCTGGACCCGGCCGAGCTTTGTCAGGGAACAGGCACCCAGGCAGCGCAGGCATTCGGTGCACAGATTCTCGTCGATGTCGAAGCCGAGTGGCATTGCTTCTCCTTGGTTTTAAGGTATCTGGCTCCCCCCACCCTTGTCCAGGGCTCTATCAGCGGCGTGCGGCGGATCAGCGATAGCCGCCCATCAGAAGGGCCAGCAGGGCCTTCTCCGTATGCAGGCGGTTCTCCGCCTGGTCGAAGATGATTGAGGCGGGGGAGTTCAGCACCTCATCGGTGATCTCGGTGTTGCGGGAGATGGGCATGCAGTGCATGACCTGCACGTCCTTCCTGGCCTGCCGGACCACCTTCTGATTCACGCACCACTGGTCTTTGAGCCTGGCCTTGGCCTCCTGGAACTCCGGATCCCCCTGGAAGTGGGTCTCCAGTCCCCTGGCGAATACCTCCGGGGACACCCAGGAATAGACGTTGATAAAGTCGGCGTCCTTGACCGCCTCCTCGTAGGAGCGCACGATCTTGATGGTTGCGCCGCCTGTGCCCGCCTCCTGATCGGCGAGCTTCTTCACGCCCATATCCGGATCGAACCCTTCGGGACAGGCGATGACCAGATCGAAACCGAGCTTTCCCGCCATGAGCATGGTGGAGTTGGTCAGCCCTGCGGGCGGGTTGGCCGTGCGGTAGCCCCAGCAGAAGGCCACCTTGGCTCCCTTCACCGCTCCTTTCTTCTCCATCATGGTCAGGGCGTCGGCCAGGGCCTGGCAGGGGTGCTCCAGGGGACAGGAGGCGTTGATCACCGGAATATCCGCATACTCGGCGGCGGATTCCAGCCGTTCCCGGCGGATCGCCCGGTAGGCGATCCCGTCGAGGTAGCGGGACAGGGTCTTGATGGTGTCGTGCCAGTCCTCCTCGGCCGCCTCCCCCACCCAGAGACGGTGCTGATCCAGCCAGAGCATGTGTCCCCCCAGCTGCATCATGGCGGTCTCGAAGCTGACGCTGGTGCGGGTGGAGGGGGTTTCGAAGATCCCCCCCAGGCTCTTGCCCTCCAGCAGCCGGTGGGGGCGGCCCATCTTCAGATCCCGCTTCAGCTGTTTGGAGACCTCCAGGGTGAACTCGATCTCCTCCCGGGTGAAGTCCGCGATCCCTCGCAGATGTCTTCCTTTCAAATCCTGCATGGTGCTCTCTCCTTGTTTGGCATTGCTATTGTCAGACAACCCCCTGGTGGAGATAGGCCTTCAACTGTTCCACGGTCCAGGTCGGGTCTATGCCCATGGACTCCACGGTCCTGCCGATGCTCCAGAAATCCCGGTTCAGCAGCCCCTCGGCGATGGTGATGGTCGCCCGGCTCACCGGTGTAGGCACCCCGAGCATCCGGCCCAGGGAACAGTAGGTCACCAGCCCGTAGGGGATATCCTCGGTCAGGTGGCGGGTGTCCAGCTTGAAGGGCCCCTCGCAGACCTCGAGGAAGGGGGTATGGATGGCCTCATAAAGGGGCAGGACGCGCTCCTCTCCGAGGGGATTCCACTTGACCATGAGGATCTCCTCCTCCAGGGGATACTGCTTCAAGCCGAGGGCCTCGCCGATGGCCATCCGCTCCCTGTCGATGCGCTCGATCAGCCGCACCACCCCCGGGGTGTTCTCCCGCTTGCCGAAGAGGTGGAAATCCGGATCTCCGGATTCGATGCGCCCGGCGTTGCAGATCATCGGCGGCGTGTGAGTGATGGCGTTGTAGTCCACCAGGATCGTGTCCACGGCGTTCTGAGCCCGGCGGATCGAGTAGCCCTTGGCCCGGGGGAAGACCTGCTCCACGACCCCGGCCACGTGATCGATATCCTTTCCGGGGAAGGTGGCGATGATCAGGTTGAACACCCTGCTCTCCAGGCGCACCTGATCCTCCCCCTTGCGGGAGGCACCGTAGGGCAGGGTGTTGCAGTCGGCCAGGTAGATCTTCTCCCTCTTTCCCAGCTCCCGCAGCACCTTGGCCCAGGTGAGGGAGGCCCCGCCCTTGCCCAGGTACAGAACCACCTGTCCCTCCTCCAGGTGCGGCGCGGCCAGACGGGCGTATTCCTCGCAGACGAAATAGGGAACCGGGTTCAGGATCACCTGGGCTCCCCGGACGGCCTCGGCTATGTCATCGGTGGCTACCGCGACCTCGCCGAACTGGCCCGTGGGTTTGCTGTCGATGTCGAGGACTTCGATCCCCCCTCTCTTTTTCACCCCCCCGATCTTCTCGAGGTTTCTGCTGAACAGGGCCACCCGGTACCCGGCCAGGCCCATGTCCGCGGCGGCCATGAAGCCGCCGTTTCCCGCTCCCAAAACGGCTACCTTGCTAAGTTCAGCCATCCTTGCTCCCTCCTGCGCTGCGAAGCTCCGCTGTTTTCTCCTCATTCACCCGAAGCTGCTCGCCCTCCAGCACCACCCCGTACACCTCCCGGGCGCTGTGCAGAGAGATGATCTCATTGCGGGCATCCAGGCGTACAGCTTCGGGATCCCGTTTCAGGGGATCCCCCCACCCACCTCCGCCTGAGGGGTAGCTGGTGTAGGTGTCATCCCTGGCCAGTTTCACCGCCTCCTTTGCTTTCAGCTCCCGCTCTCCCTCCCGGCCCTGGTTGATGTAGGCCAGATTGCAGGAACCGGGCCGCCCTCCGAACAGACCGTAGGGGGGATGCACCTTGCCGTCCCCGAACATCACCAGGTTGGGATCCCGGTCGTACAGACGGATCCTGTACCTGGCGCCGCAGCCGCCGCGGAACTCGCCGGCACCGCAGGAATCGGTGGTTAATTCGTTGAACTCGGTCAGGTGCGGATAGTCCATCTCATTGGTTTCGATGTTCGGCGCGATCAGGCCCCCCAGATCGATGCCGTCGCCGATGTAGTGGCGCCCGTCCATGCCGGGCATGCCGCCGGCACCACCGAAGCCGTTGAACCCGAACATCACGTAGAAGTTTTCACTCCGCGGATCGATCCCGGTGATGGTGGGGCCGTTCCAGCGGTTCCAGCCCGCGGGCACGCGCTGCGGCAGTACCTTGGACAGGGCGATCCAGCAGGCCTCCAGGATGGCGCAGGCCGTATCCAGGGTGCAGGAAGCCACCGGCGCGGGAAAGCGGGGGTTGACTACGGAGCCCTCGGGAGCCTCGATGTGGATCGGCCGGTACACCCCCTCGTTGTGGGGGATATCCGGGGTGGTCACCGTGGTGAGGAAGGCCACGTACACGCAGGTGGCGGTGTTGGCCATGGGGGAGTTGACGAAACCGGTCACCTGATCGGCGGAGCCGGCAAAATCGACCCAGGCCTCATCCCCCTTGATGGTGATGCCGACCTTGATGCGGATCGGATCCTCCGAGAAACCGTCCGAATCTAGGAAGCTCTCCCCCTCGTATACCCCGTCGGCCAGGTTGGCTATCTCCAGGCGCATACGCCGCTCCGCGTAGCGATGGATCTCCTGGATGGTCTGACGGGTCTTCTCCACCCCGTACTTGTCCAGCAGCTCGAGGATGCGCCGCTCCGCCACCCGGCAGGAGGCCACCTGGGCTTTGATGTCCACCCAGAGGGCGTCGGGCATGCGGGTGTTGATGCGGATCATGTTCACGACGTCCATGATCGGCTTCTCCTCCCGATAGATACGCAGGGGCGGGATGCGGATACCTTCGTGGAACAGCTCCGTGGCCCCGGGGGCGTAGGAGCCCGGCTCCATGCCGCCCACATCCCCGTGATGGGCCCGGTTGATGGCCACGAACTGAAGCTCACCCGTGTAGAAGACCGGCTTCATGATGGTTACATCCGGCAGGTGTGTACCTCCGAGATAGGGATCGTTGAGCACGAACACATCCCCCGGCCGGATGTCCTCTCCGAACTCCCGGCTGATCGCCTTGACCGCCTCCATGGCGGAGGCGGTGTGGGAGGGAACCCCGTCGATCTGGGCCACGATACGGTTGTCCCAGTCGCAGATGGCGCAGGAGAAGTCGTGGACCTCGGCAAAGATCGGAGAGATCGAGGTGTTTATCATGGTGATGCCCATCTCCTCATTGATGGTCAGGAGGCGGTTGTAGATCACCGACAGGGTGATGGGGTCGGCGGCGCCCTCGAACTCCCTCTTCCGCTTTGCAGTTGCGCTCATTCGGCCACCTCCATCACGATATTTCCGTACTCATCCACGGTGCTGTTCCAGCCGGGATGCACGATCACGGTGGTGATGCGCTCCTCGATCACCGCCGGCCCCTGGATGCGCATCCCCGGGCCGAGACGGCTGCGGTCGTGCACCGGGGTGTCTTGGAATCCTCTCCGCTCGACGAAGTACACCGGGCGGCTGCCCTTGAGGCTGTCGACCTTTGCGCCGGTCGCCTTCGCGCTCCGCGCCTGTGCGCTGTCCCTTCGTTCGCTCCTTGCAGGCCGCGGGCCGTGGCTGTCCACCGGGCCCCCGGCTTCGAAGCCCGCCTTGTCCACAGTGCCGACGGCCTTAATGCCGGCACAGGCGGTAATGCGCAGGTTCATTATCTCCAGTGGAATTTCCGGGGTCGAGTAGGTGTACAGCCGTTCATGGGCCTGATGAAAGGACTCTGCGATCGTGGCCAGGTGCTTCTCCTGGATCACGCAGTCGGCGGGAATCTCTATGGTCACCTCGTGATGCTGTCCCAGGTAGCGGACGTCCAGGAAACGCAGGAGTCGGGCCCGCTGTTGTTCGACCCCCTCCTGGAGCAGCTCCTGGAGGGACCGTTCCTCCACCTCCCGGATCGTTTCATTGAACTCATTCAGATCGACGCCGGGGATGGAGGCGTTGAAGGTCCGGACATTGTCCAGGCGGATGTCAGATTCCAACATGCCCAGCGCACAGAACACCGATGCGGCCCGGGGAACAATAACGGTGCGGCAGCCCACCTCTTCGGCGATCTTGCAGGCATGGATCGAGCAGGCCCCGCCGGCACTCACCAGGGCGTATTCCCGTGGGTCGTGGCCCCGCTGCACGGACACGACCTTGGTGGCGTCGGCCATGTTCTGATTGATGATCTGAAAGATCCCGGCGGCCGCTTCGGTCTCATCCATCCCCAGGGGATCGGCGATCTCCCGTCTGATCGCGGCCCCGGCTTTTTCCGTATCCACGGCCATCTCCCCGCCCAGAAAATAGTCCTTGTTCAGATACCCCAGGATCAGATTGGCGTCGGTAACCGTGGGTTTGTCCCCGCCCAGGTCATAGCACACCGGTCCCGGATCCGATCCCGCTGAGGCGGGTCCCACCTTGAGCATTCCCCCCTTGTCCAGCCAGGCGATGGAACCTCCGCCCGCACCGATGGTGTTGATATCGATCATCGGTTTGGCGATCCTGTAGCCGGCGATCTCCCCCTCCGTGCTCAGGGTCACGCGGCCGGCGGAAACCAGGGTCACGTCGAAAGAGGTGCCCCCCATATCCATGAGGATCAGATTCTCCCGCTTCAACAGCCCGGCGAAAAACACCGCTCCGACCGCGCCGGCGGCGGGTCCGGAGAGCAGGGTCGCCGAGGCCTGGCGGATCGCCGTCTCCGCGGTCATCACGCCCCCGTTGGAAGCGGTCACGTAGAAGGCCCTGCCCAGGCCGTCGCTTCTCAAGCTTTTCTCCAGGTTGGAGAGATACACGGTGAGCTTGGGACCCACGTAGGCATTGGCCACAGTGGTGGACATGCGTTCGTACTCCCGGATCTGAGGAAGCACCTCAGAGGAGATGGAGATGAAGGTGCCGGGCAGCTCGCGCTCGAGGATCTCCCGGATCTGCTTCTCGTGGCCGTCATTGAGGAAGGAGAACAGGGTGCAGACCGCCACCGCCTCCACGCCCTCGGCCCGGAACAGGCGGCAGGCTTCCTGGACGTCCCGGGTCTCCAGACCCTGCACGATCTCTCCGCGGTAATCGATGCGCTCCCGGACCGGACGGCGCAGATAGCGGGGCACCAGGGGCTCGGGCACGGGCAGGTATAGATCCCAGATGTTCTCCTTGTGGGCCCGGCGCATCTCCAGGGTATCCCGGAATCCAGCGGTCAGGATCAGTCCGGTGGCGGCCCCGGTGGCGGTGAGCAGGGTATTGGTGGCCACCGTGGTGCCGTGGGCGAAGAAATCGAGCTGAGGCAGGAATTCCTGGAGACTCAAGGAAAAGCTCCCGGCGGCCTTCTCGATGACGTTGTACAGCCCCACTGAAGGGTCTTTGGGGGTGGACAGCTCCTTGAAGGTGTGGATCCCTCCCCCTTCGTCGATTACCACACAGTCGGTAAATGTACCGCCGGTGTCTACACCGACCCTGTACTTCATCTTCAGCCTCCCTCTTCGATCCGCCGATCTACAACAGTATCCTGGCATCGAGTATCATCGCTCCCCTTTCGAAAACCGCGATGGGATTGATATCGATCTCCGCGATCCCCGGATTGTCCTGGACCAGCACGGCTGTCTTCATCAGGCAGTCGATCACCGCCTCTATGTCTCTCGCCTTCTGGCCCCGAATCCCGCTGAGGAGCTTGTGGCTCTTGGTTTCCGCAACCAGCTCGGCGGCATCCTCCCGGGTTATGGGCAGCACCCTGAAGGCGACATCCTTGATCAGCTCCACGAAGATCCCGCCCAATCCGAACATGACCGCATGGCCGAACTGGGGATCCTTTACGATGCCGATGATGCACTCCAGACCCGGTGGCGCCTGTTCGCAGACCAGGAACCCCTCCAGGGAGGAACTCTCACCGGTGGATTCGACGGCGCGGGATACCTCATCCCAGGCAATTTTCACCGCCTCCGCACCGTCCAAACCGGTTCTCACTCCCCCGACCTCGGATTTGTGCACGATGGACCCGGAAACGACCTTCAAAACCACCGGATAACCGATCCGCTCCGCCGCCTCGAGCGCCCGCTGGGGCGTCCTCACCAGCTGGTGCCGGGGAACGGGCAGACCGTACTCCGCCAGCAGGGCCAGTGCTTCCGGTTCGAGGAGGTTTCTCCGTTCCCTGATCGCGCGCTCTACGATCTCATGCATGCTCTGACTCTTTGCCCAGCTCGAAGGCCCGGAGATTCGCCTCCAGGAATCTCGCAGGCACCCGGCGCTTGATCGCCTCCAGCAGGGTCTGTTCACCGAAGGGAAGAAGGCCGCTTTGAAAAGCAGCTCCCAACATGACGATGTTCAGCGCCTTAGCGGTTCCGGCCTGCTCGGCCAGCCTGTTGCCGGCCACCACCCTGACCGTGGCTCCCAGCTGCTCCAGGGCCGCCCTGATCTCCCCCATGTCCGGATAGCGAACCGCGCCGATCTTGACATCCACCGGGGAGATCCTCTGGTCGTTGAGAACCGCGATACCCTCCTGCTTTATGTATTCAACGGCGATCCTCAACCCCTCCAGAGGCTCCAGGGCGATGACCAGGTCCGCCTGTCCCCCGCTCACCAGGGGGCCATACACCCCCTCTCCGAACCTCACGTGGGAGGCCACCGCACCCCCTCTCATGGCCGCCCCGAAGGTCTCCCCCACCCGCACGTTCGCCTTCCCGCCGCCGGCGGACTCGGCCAGAATAGCGGCTTCCGCCAGAATGTGGGAGGCCAGGATGCTCCCCTGTCCTCCGACCCCGGCCACGATTATGTTTACACTCATTCTTGAGCTCCTCCGACGACTATCGCCTCATGGGGGCAGACCTGTACGCAGAGATTGCAGTCGACACAGTTGATCTCATCGATCTTGGCTTTTTTCATCCCCTTGTCGAACATAACGGCTGGACAGCCCAGCTGAACGCACAGGGTACACCCCGTACAGGCCTGTTCGTCGACGCGGGTCGCAGCGGTCCCGGTTGCCGCCGTCCCCCTCCTGGTTCTGCGCAGTACCTGGAGCATGCACTCGCCCTTGAGGACCACCACGGAGGGTCCCTTGAAATCCAAGGCCTCGGTAACGGCCTGCCTGGACTCTTCGATCCTATACGCTTCGGCGACCCGCACCATTTTGACGCCCAGGGACCTGACCACCCCCGGTATGTTGAACCCTCCGCTCTCATTGCCCAGGGTGTCCACGCCGGTATTCGGATTGACCTGATGACCGGTCATGGCTGTCCAGCGGTTGTCCAGTACCAGGAAGGTGATGTCGGCCTGAGAATAGACGGCGTTCACCACGGCCGGGAGGGTCGCGTGGATGAAGGTCGAATCCCCGGCCACGGCAACCACCTTTCCGTCCCGGTACCCCGCCTGGGCCTGTCCCTGGGCCATCCCGATCCCCGAACCCATCACGTAGATCGTGTCGAGGATCTCGTAGGCGGAACGAATCGGATGCCTCCTGCTCTGCTCATCGCTCACATTGATCTTGGAGGCGAAGAGCCCGTACCCGCCCTGCTCGTAGCAGCCGATGTCCCCGTTTATGATATGGACCCCCTTGTGCTCCTTCAAGGCCTCTCTCAGGGCCCAATACGAACCCAGGTGGGAACAGCCGGCGCAGAGGGTCGATGAGCGGGGCGCAACCAGGGATCTCAGTTTTACCCGTTTGCCTTCCCGTGTGTCCCGTTCCAGAGGGATACGCATGGCCCCGGCGATCGCTTCGGCCGTTTTGTCGGTGTTGATCTCCCCGTAGGGCGGCAGGATCGAGTCGTAGCTCTTGCCGAGTATCTTGACCTGAAAGGCCCTCTCCTGGGCAAAAGAACGGACCAGGGACTCAAGAACCGGGTCGCCCTCCTCGATGACAATCAGGGTGGTGATTCCGGCCAGCAGCTCCGCTACCAGCTTGTCCGGCAGGGGATGGATCATTCCGAGTTTCAGGAAGCTGACCTTCCGACTGAGGTCCAGCCGTTCCATGGCCTCCAGGGTGTACGAGGCGGCAACGCCGCTGGAGAGGATGCCGAGCTGCGCCCCCTCTACCAGTTCGAGCCGGTTGTAAGGGCTCATGTTGGCCGCATCTCGAGCCCTGGGCAGCACTCCATGGAGCCAGCGGTGCTTGGACACCGGACCCGGGGCTCCGTAGACGTTCCAGCGATAGGGCAGCTTGTAGTGCTTGTTGAAGCCCAGGCTGTTGCGCTCCTGCCTGGCAGGACCGAAGGTAACGTCCCCGCTTGCATGTGATATCCGGCTTACCGAGCGGAGGAACACGGGCAGCTCGAGGGCTTCCGACAGCTCAAAGGCGTCCCGGGTCATGTCCTTGGCCTCCTGCTGGTCCATGGGCTCGTAGCAGGGAATCTCGGCGTAGACCGCCAGCAGGCGGGTGTCCTGCTCGGTGGAGGAATAGTGGGCATCCGGGTCGTCCGCCACCACGATCACCATCCCGCCCTTTACGCCCCCGTAGGGAAGGGTCATGTAGGTGTCCATGGCTACGTTCAAGCCTGCGTTTTTCATGGCCGTAATCGAGCGTGCGCCGACCTGGGCGGCGCCGGCTGCGACCTCGAAAGCTATCTTCTCGTTCGTGCTCCATTCGATATAGTAGTCCGCCTCTCCGTGGGCCTCGATCAGGGCTTCACAGACTTCGGAGGATGGTGTTCCCGGGTAGGCTGCCATGAGCTGCAGCCCCGCTTCGATCGCTCCGCGGGCGATGGCCTCGTTGCCCATGAGAAGGGCCCTGTTTCCCTCCGGCTGTTTGATTTTTGACATTAGCGACTCCTAGCTGCCTATGATAGTAGTACCTTCAGAGCTGCTACCGCTCTTTCCGGCGTGGGGAATACGGGTGTTCCGCTCTTGTGCAATTTCAGTTTTTCCTGCTCTTCGATCTCTCCGCCCCCGAGGTAGGTGACGATGACGAGTTTTTCGGTTTTCTCCCTGAGCTCGTTGACCATCTGGCAGGCGCCCGGGATGGGGTCGCCGAAGATGAGGAGGATCGAATCGACGGACTCGCATCGGAACGCGATATCCGCCGCGATCCGGTAGCGCTCCGCCGTGGCATCCCCGGTCAGATCAAGGGGATTGGCCACCACGCACTGAGGAGGCAGCGCGTCCTTCAACTCCGCGGCCAGCTGTGCCGGCAGATCGATGACCTCGATGCCGCTCTGTTCGGCCGCGTCCGTGGCCAGTATCCCGCTGCCGCCGCTGGAAGTAATAATGAGAACCCTGTTGCCCTTGGGTTTGCCCAGGAACCCCAGTGCCAGGGAGTAGTCGAACAGCTCGGTAATGCTCTTCGCCCTGATGATGCCCAGCTGCCGGCTGACGGCCTGGAAGATTTCATCCCGCCCGGCGATTGAACGGGTGTGGGACTGCACGGCCCTGGCGCCCTTTTGGGTCGTTCCCGGCTTCAGCACGACGATGGGCTTTTTCTGCCTGGCGGATCGCACGCTCTCCATGAAGCGCCGCCCGTCTCGAACCCCCTCGATGTACAGAGAGATCACCCTGGTGCTCGGGTCCTCTTTGAACAGGTCGATCAGGTCCGTCTCATCCACGTCCGCCTTATTGCCCAGGGCCACGAAACCGGAGATGCCGATCTGCGCAGCTTGAGCCCACATCTCGATGGCCGCTCCCACCGTGCCGCTCTGGGAGATGATGGCGATGGGGCCGCTTTTGGTTACCAGCGGCCAGGAGGCGCAGAGACGGTTCGGCGTATAGTTGAAACCCTGGCAGTTCGGCCCGATGATTCTGGTTCCGTGTTGTTTCGCGATTTCGCAGATCCGCCTCTCCAGCTGGTCGTTCCCGGTTTCTCCGAATCCTCCGGAGATCACCACGGCCCCGCTCACCTGCTTCTTCCCGGCCTCCTCCATCACCTCTGGAACGAACCTGGCGGGCACCACGATCACCGCGACATCGACCGACCCGTCGATCGCCGCCAGAGAGGGATGACAGGGCAGGCCCAGGATCTCTTCGGCCTTGGGATTGACCGGATAGATCCTGCCTTCAAACCCGCCCTCGATTATATTCTTCAGGATGATGTGCCCGGTCTTTTCCGGGTTTGCCGATGCCCCCACTACCGCAACCGAGCGGGCGTTGAAAATTGACTCAAGAGAATTCAATCATGGTCTCCAAGAATACCAGATGGACTGTTGGCCTGACAGCTCTACCTGTGGCATGATAGCGGAGATCCCTTCCACTGTCAACACCGCGGTTCTGCGACCCCTGCAAATACGCCCGGATTCACTCCCCCGCTACCGGCAACGGCCCGGGCCGGATGAGGAGGAAAAAAACAGTTGACACCGGCAAACAGCCTGCTAAACTATCTAGCTGTCAGTCCGGTAGTCCGCCACTTCGATAGCAGCACGTATTCGTGCTCATGATGTCACCACTGATCACCCCAATCATCTTCGCCAGCGTCTTTCAATGGGATATCAACATCACCGCCTATCTGGTCATGATCATGATCGTCGGGGCGGGCATAGAGACCCTGATCCAAACGAGGTTCTTGAAGCTGCCCGTAGCTCAAGCCCAGGCGATCATCTTCATTGCGGCCATGATTCCCGCGGTGTTCGCCTTCGGGCCCATCATGGTCTGGATCGGCCTGCTGGTGGTCAGCCTGATAACCATCCTGCTGGTCATTCCCTTCAAGCACGGCGTGGTGGGAAGGCTGTTGCCTTATCTGACACCGCCGGTGGTCATCGGTCCCCTGTTCATCGTGATGGGGGTGAGCCTGGTAAAGGTGGCCAGCATCGACCTGGTCTTCCCGACGGGCGCGGATGGGGTGATCATCGATCCGGCAAACGTCATACTGGCCCTGATCGCCGTTGTCGTGCCGATCCTCATTTCCTTCTTCGTGCCAAAGGGAATCCTGCGCTACGCCTGCGTGCTCTGGGGAATCGCCGCGGCGACGATCGTGGCGGCCATCATGGGCAAAATCGACTTCGCCCGGGTATCATCCGCCCCCTGGTTCGTGGCCCCCCGCCTGTTCACCAGCCTGTTCGCGGGGAATATGGGACGGCCCATAGCATTCAACTGGAACTTCATTCCCGCCATCCTGATCCTGTTTATAGCCGAAATCAGCAATGTCACCGATACGTTGGGAACCTATCAGGCCACGGCGAGACTCGTCGGTCAGAAGCTGACCACCCAAAGGACGAACAGAGGGCTGTTCGTAGAGACCACCTCTTCGCTCATAACCACCCTGTTCGGCAACATCCCCTGCACATCCTTCAGCCAGAACCTCGGAGTGTTGTCCCTCTCCCGGGTTGGAGCCAAGAGCATCATGATCGCCGGGGGCATCACCATGATCGTCGTGGGCGTGTTCTACAAGGTAGCCGTGTTTTTCGCGGTGATCCCCTGGGCCATCTACGGCGGAGCGATGTTCGTGCTGCTGGGGATGATCGCCTTCGTGGGTATCCAGATCATCCTTTCGATGGAAATGACGGAGACGAACAAGCTGATCGTGGGAATCTCCACGATTCTGGGCATCGCCTTCACCTTCATGCCTCAAGCGGTTACCAACACGCTGCCCCTGTTCTTCGGCTTCTTCCTCCAGAATCCCATCGGATCGACGGTCATCGTGGCCATCATCCTCAACCTCGTTTTCGTCGTTGGACTGAAGAGCCCCGGGAAATAGGGGGGAACATCGCAAACAGGTAAGCTCGAAGCCCTCCCGTCCCGTTGTCCGGTTGACGGGAGGGCTTATTAGTGTTGTACCGCTTTTGGGTTTCTTCTTTGGTTTAGCGCAATCCAGGGTTACTCGTCGAAAAGGTCGCTCTTCAGATCCTCGATGTGCTGCCGCATTTTGGTGCGCGCGATCTCGGGCTTTCCGTCCCGGATCGCGTTGAAGATGGCCCGGTGCTCTTTGCCGTAACGCTTTAGATTTCCCTCTATGCCCACGGCTTTGGCCTTGAGAGTCCTCCAGTGAGCCTCTTTCATCATGAGATTGACTCCTGAAAACACCATGAACATCACGTTGTTGTGGGCCGAGCGTCCGATCAACAGGTGGAACTTGCGGTCCTCCTCCATATAATCCTCCAGGTACTGTTCCGCCTTCGACGGATCGCTGCGCAGCTTCTCTCCCAGATCGTCGAGCCGCTCCACCTGTTTGGACAGCTTTTTCTTTTCCTCCCCCGTGGCTCTCCCGGCGGCCAACGCGGCCAGGCTCGGCTCTATTTCCAGACGGGACTCGAATATGTCGTAGGGCCGATGGGCTTTCAAAAGCTCTTTTAAAAGCTCGCCGTCTATCGAGGCTTCGGCCCCGTCGGCGCGGATGAAATTTCCGTGTCCGCTCTTGCTCTCTATCAGCCCCAGCATCTCCAACGCACTGAGTGCCTCCCGGATGCTGGCCCTGCTGGTGCCGAACTCCTGGGCCAGATTCCGCTCCGGCGGCAATTTGTCTCCGGCCTTGAGCTTTCCCTGAGCGAGAAGGTTGCGAATCTGGCTGACAATCTGCATGTAGTACTTCTGTGATTGCACATGTTCGAACATGGTTACCCGTCCTTAGACCCGTCAAAGGGACTGCTGGCTTGGCCGCTTAGCTATCTTACATGCTATCTCAAGGCACCGCCGCTGTCAATAAAAGCGATCTTGACTTTGGTGGACGACGCGTTAAACTGTTTGGCTATCAGACCAGCAGACCGGTATATCGATGAACAGACCGATTCGTGCCGTCCGCCCGGCTGATGAAAAAAACTTGGTTCAAGGGGGCGAAGTGTGGGAGCAAACATCGTAATCATCGTGATCATGGCCATGTATCTGGTGTTCATGATCATCATCGGCTTCTTCTTCAGAAGCAGGGTCAAGAAGTTCGATGACTTCATCCTGGGGGGACGGGGGCTGCCCTGGTTCGTGATCGCCATGACCCTGCTGGCAACCCTGGCCAACGCTCAGCAGACGCTCGGAATCGCCGGATTCAGCTACTCCAGCGGTCTGTCCTTCATGATCTGGTTTTTCATCATCGTCAACATATTCATCTTCCCGCTGATGAAGCGCCTCGGCAGCCGCTACCGGGGAATGAACTTTTCCACGATCGTCGATCTGGCCGAAGAACGCTATCCGGGCAGCGGCAGGATGTCCGTCCTGATGTCGGTCTTCCAGGTGATGTGGGCCGTGTTCAGCGTTGGGATCTGTCTGTTCGGGGGCGCCATCCTGATCGAGGCGGTGTTCAACGTACCCTGGCTGGTGGGGATAGCCATCAGCGGCACCGTCACCGTGGTGTACTGTATCATGGGAGGGTTGAACGCCGTGGTTTTCACGGACGTGGTCCAGTGGCTGATCATCGTCCTGGGCACGGCCGCTTTCATACCCATCGTCTTCATCAAGTACGGAACCTTCTCGGCGTTCTTCTCCAACCTGCTCGGCTCAACCGGGATGAAGGCGGCGGAGGGCAGCGGGCTGTGGCAGGGATTCTCAGATTTGTTTACCCTGCCTCCGGGAGGAATGATTACGGTGAAGGGGATCATCGCCATGGGGATCGCCGGCTCCCTCTGGATCCCGGTGGACCTGGGATTCATGCAGCGCATGCTCGCGGCCAAGACCACGAATCACGCCCGCAGGGCCTCCCTGGCCTTCATCTTCGTGATCACCATCTGGGCCACCCTGATGGTAGCCCTGGGCATGTACGGCCGGGTACTGTTCCCCGAGGTGACCATTCCCGACACCGTGGTCATCCTGCTGGCTCAGCAGGCCATGCCTCTGGTAGGCGCCGGTCTGTTCATCACAGCCGTGACCGCGGCGGTGATGAGCACGGTCTCCACCTATCTGAACGCCGGATCGGCTATTCTGGTCAAAAACATCTACCGTCGTTTCATCGTTCGCGACAAGGGTGATTCCCACTACCTGCTGATGGCCAGAATCTTCACGGTGGTCATCGTGCTGGCCGCCATGGCTTTTGCTCCGATGGTTAAATCCGGAGGCGTGTTTGTCACCGCTCTGACCATTCAGATGGTCATCTGCTCTTCTTTGGCTCCGATGGTAGTGCTGAGCACCTACTGGAGGCGGATGACCGAACGTGCCGCCTTCTGGGGCACTCTTGTCAGCGGCGTTGTAACAACGGTCGTTACCATCCGGGTCGGAGGCGGGGGTGCGGCTTTCGCCGGGGCCGGATTGTGGGGAATTCCCGTCGTCTTCCTGGGTCTGATCATTTCCATTGTGCTTTTCGTGATCTTCAGCGTGGCCGAGCGCTACAAAGAGGAAAAAGTTGGTCCCCAGTTCAGAGCGATCTTCGCGGGTGAACGGCAGGAGCAACGGGTGGGAAATGCTGATCTGATTGTAGTGGGCTGTATTGTCGTGCTCGTGCTGGTCGTTCTGCTTGTACGAAAGATAACCGGTGGTCCCTTTGCCGCCTTTCCGCCTCTGTCCGGCGCCTTCGCCTGGCTGACAAACGGTTATTTCCTGGCCGCAGCTCTGAGCGTCACGGTGCTGTGCGTCTTCATCCTCATCCGCGCATTCGGCTGGATCAGGGAAATCAGGTCCGGCAATACCGAAAAGTAGAAGGGCAACG